>Ga0210029_1000446_pt1 | contig 27188 bp, 25 predicted proteins | sample CryGeymeta201521_FD_183985 | JGI IMG/M metagenome (GOLD analysis project Ga0210029, IMG submission 183985) | Groundwater microbial communities from Crystal Geyser aquifers in Utah, USA - Crystal Geyser metaG 2015-21 (SPAdes) (version 2) | ecosystem: Environmental > Aquatic > Deep subsurface >... | reverse complement strand
TCCAACTACGCGGCGTGGGAATTGATCCAGGCCCTGTGGACTTCGGACAAATCCAACCTGGCGCGCTACGACAGCCTCCAGCCGCATTACAACCTGATCGAGCGCGCCGAGTTCGAGCGCGAATTGCGGGCGGTCTGTCTTGCGTACGAAGTCGCGGTCATCCCGTACAGTCCACTGGCGGGCGGATTCCTGACGGGCAAATATCGCCGCGACCAAGCCGCGCCCGAATCCAAGCGCGCAAAAGGGCTGAGACACGCCGCAACCGAAAAGAACTTTGCCCTGCTGGATAAAATGGATGAGATCGCCGCGGCGCACCATGCCGCGGTCGCGCAGGTTGCGCTGGCGTGGATGCTGGCCGACCCCGTGATTACCAGTCCCATCATTGGCGCGACCTCGGTGGGGCAGTTGAACGATAATCTTGGCGCGTTGAAGGTGAAGTTGGGCGCGGAGGAGAAGGCGGAGTTGGATAGGATGACGGCGTGGGAGGAATGAAGAGTAGTGCGTATTGCGTACCACAATGCGGAATAGTCTTGGTTTACGTGGCACGAGTCGCAGAAGAAGTTGGGGAAGATGCGCGAAAAACTGGTGGAGTAGAGTGTTATACTTGATTTTACAGACAGGAGAATCTTATGTTTAATGTCCAGGAACACGAGCGCATTGTCCGAATCCATATTGAAAAATTGCCTGAAGGCGTTTATCTCGCCACATCTGAGGATGTTCAAGGATTGGTCGCACAGGGGCGTACCGTTGCCGAAACGTTGGAAATCGCCCGCGATGTGGCCCGGAAGTTGATTGAAGCGCAATCCGAAATCCAACTGGCCGAGGTAAGCGAAAGTTTTGACTACCCTCTAGTGGTGGCAGGCTGATGGGACGTTTATCTGGGTTTCGCTATCGGCAGGTTGTCAAAAAACTCAAAGCGTTTGGTTTTGAGTTTTTCCGTCACGCGGCGGGGAGCCATGAAATCTGGCACAGTCCAACCTCAGGGCGTTTTACAACCATTCCGAATCATCCAGGTGATATTCCCGAAGGCACGTTGCGGGCTATTTTGAAACAAGCAGGGATCGAGATAGAAGACTTTCTGAAACAAAAGTAACGCTATTATCCAGGTTTCTCGCCTTCGGCGAAAATCTGGATCATGGCTTACGCCGTGTTCTCGGATTGTTTCACTGCCGTCTCGTTGGGACGGTTCTCGAAGGCTTTTTTGTAGATGATCGGTTCGATGTCGTGGCCGTCCAGCAGGGCGAAGAGGTAGGACGAGATGTCCTTGCGCGTGGACATGACCCAGACGGCGAAGTCCTTGCGCGTGTCTTTGGGGGCTTGCGCAAAAACGTCCGCCACTTCTCTTTTGATGCGTTCGCGCGTCTCTTCGATCTCTTTGACCCAACCGTTGAAGTCCGCCAGGAATTCGTCGGGGATTTGCGCGCGGATGGATTCTGCCTGGTGTGTGGCGACGGCTTGCAGGGTGTTCTTGAACGACAGGCTGAAGACGAGGCGGTGCAGTTCGAGATACTTGTCGCCTTTGAATTTGAAGCGCTGACCATCGGAGAATTCGACCACGAAACCCTCCTCGTCTTTGTCCATGGTTTTCAAGCGCGCGAGGATTTCGCCGATGTCGCGGAAGGTGTACACCTTGGGGGTGGGAAACCCATATTTCGCCGCGAGCCGCTCCAGGTCAGGAGAGAACGGCAGGCAGTCGCCCGTGAAGCGATTGCGCGCCGCGATCAGCACGAGTTCCTCGCGTCCCTGGTAGTCCACGATGACGCGGTTTTCGGGGTAGATGATCTCGAAGAGCAGGGTCAGTTCGTCGGGCAGGCCGTCGAGGTGGGTGTGCGCGTGGAGGAATTTGGTGGCCCACACGGCCTGGTCGCTGTGGAAGCTGCCGCGCGTCGAGATGCGGTATTCTCCGTTCACGCGGAATAATATACCCAAAGATCCGTCCATCTTCTCGGTGATGCTGAGGATGCGCGCGTTGGATTTTTCGCCGTCCTGGAGCCAGTTGAAGAATTTGTCGAAGGCGCGCGCGGCGATTTCGCCTGTAGCCGCGTTGACGATCAGTCCGCGGCTGACGCGCTCGAAGAAATTCCAGCGGCCCTCGTATTGGGCTTTGGCGGTGTAGTTGAAGATGAGCAGGTCGCCTTCGCGTTCCACCGAGACATCGCCGAGACTTTTCCACTCGGTGAAGCCCGATCTGGCGAGTTGCTGGATTTGTTCAATGGAGGTGATTTCGTTCATTTTTCTCTTGGTAGTAACGACTTCAGTCGTTTGTTTTTTGGCAGAAAGCGACTGAAGTCGCCACTACATGGTTACCGATTCGATCACGGTTTTTGCGTCGCCTGGAATATTTCGATGACTTCGTTTGGTATGGCGCGTGGACTGCCCGTTTGCGCGTCCACGAAGACCCAGTCCGTTTCGCCTTTGACGAGGACTTTGCCATCCGATTTGCGGACGAACTCATACTTGCGGAGCGAGCGCACGCGGCGGACGCTTTCGATCCACGTGCGGATTTCAATCTCTTCGCCCGCGAAGGCAGGCATGAGATATTCGATCAGGTGCGAGCGCGCCACCCAGGTTGCGCCAATCTTCTGCATGGGACTTGCACCGCCGATGGACGAGTAATGCTCGACGGCGATGTCCTGCATCCACTGGACATAGGCGACGTTATTGACGCGCCCATTCTCGTCAATGACGGTTTCGGGGACGGCGATGGTTTTGGAGTAGACCGGGGAGATGGACATGGGAGCAAGTTTACTACAAAGACCTGACATGTTTCATCAAGGTTCGCCACCATCGGACTTCCTCGGATTCCACGGTACACGATCATCGAGTTTCCGCGAAAACATGTCAGGTCTGTATCAGCGAAAACAAAAATCCCGCCAGCGCGCCGCCCGCGATCAGCCAGGTGGAGTTGATCTTGTAGCGCAGAAGCAACACGAGGGACACCACGGCGATGAGGGCCGCGTAGACATCCGTCAGCGAGGAGGCGGCCAGTTGAAACGTCACAGCCGCCATCAGTCCAAGAGAGGACGCGTTAACTCCGTCGAGCAGACTGCTGGCCCAGGTCGAGTTCCGAATCTTTGGGATGAGCGGATTCGAGATCGCCACGAAAATGAAGGATGGAAGAACAATTCCAAGTGTTGCAAGCAATGCACCCGAAGCGCCGCCAAGGATGTAACCGATGAAGGTGGCGGTCGTGAGGAGCGGGCCGGGCGTGATTTGTCCGATGGCAATAGCGTCAATCAGTTGCTGGTCGGTGAGCCATCCGAGGCGCAGGACAAAGTCGTTGCGGAGAAAGGCCAGCAGAACGTAGCCGCCGCCGTACCACACCGCGCCGATTTTGAGGAAGGTCAGGAACAAAAGGGGAAGACTGAATAGAACAGGGATTTGCGCCAGGCCGAGTCCGCTGAACGGAAGCAGGAGGATGGGGGAGAACCGCCGGAGCCGTCTCCAGTTTTGAATCAGCATGAAGATCAGTCCGCCTGCAAAGAGCAGGACGATTTCGTTGATCCCGAAAAAATACAAGCCCAGGACGGTAAAGCCGACGATTGCCAGCGGGGTCGAGTCCGTTGGCGGGTTCGTCGAGGATCAAAAGCTCGGGGCTGTGCAGGAGGGCGCGCGCCAGCCCCAGGCGTTGGAGATTGCCCGTCGAAAGCGTGCCAACTTTTCGGTCCGCGTAGGAGGCGAGCGCGAGCCGTCCGATGACTTCGTCCACAACTTTGGGATTTTGGATTCCATGCAGGCGGCGCGCAACGTCCAGATTTTCGCGCACGGACAATTCCGGATAGGCCGACGGATTCTCGACGAGATGCCCCACCCGCGCCCACGGCCCGCGTCCGCCTCCCTGTCGGCCGACGGCCTGTCCCAGCACTTTGACGTTCCCCGCGCTCGGGCGGATCATCCCCAAAAGCGCGCGGATGGCCGTGGTCTTGCCCGCGCCGTTGAGACCGAGGAAGCCGTAGATCTCGCCAACGCCGACGCGCAGGTCAACCGCGGCGACGGCGGTCACATCGCCGAAGCGTTTGGTGAGTTGGTGGGTTTCAATGGCAAAAATGGTCATGGGAAGGAAGCGGCGGATAGGGTCTACGCTGGTAGAAACTGAAGCCTGAATAGACACGATTTTACAACAAAAAGACCCGGCAGGCTCAAAACCCATCGGGTCTCACTTTCTTCTTTCCGGGGCGCGCACGGACGGTCTCCTGAACAGTTCGGGTATAATCCGGCGTCAACTTCCAACCCCGAGGTGTTCATGCAAGCCGAAACTCCAAATCCATCCGCACCCCGCTATCTTTGGGCGGACTTCGTCCGCAATATCGGGATTCTGCTCGTCATTCTGGGACACGTCTCCGGCATGGTAGCCGTGCGCTGGGGGAGCGTCCCCTTTGCCGACTGGATGGCCGGAAACATCTACAATGTGATTGCGCGCGCCTGTGTGCCGCTCCTGTTCATGGTCAGCGGCGCGTTACTGCTTCCCCGCCAGGAAAGCATTCGGGATTTCTATCGCAAGCGCTTTCAAAAGGTGGTCTTCCCTTTCCTGTTCTGGTCGGTCCTGTACCTGGTATTTAAAGGAAATGGTTTCCCCGGCATCAGCCTGCCGATCATCGTCAAAGGGGTTGTGATGACGATTTTGTCGAGGCCTGCCGAATATCATCTCTGGTTCATGTACGAACTGTTCGGCATCTACCTGCTGACTCCCATTTTTCGTGTGTTGGTCGCCTCGACTCGGGACGAACATTTATGGTATTTCATCGGCATCTGGTTTGTTTTCGGCCCGTTCCAGCGGCTGTTGGAATACCTGCTCGACTTCCAATTCATTTTCAAACTTGGATATCTCACCGGCTACATCGGCTATTTCATGCTCGGCTATTTGCTGGCGCGCATCCCGCTCAAAAAGTGGATGCTCTGGACTGCGGCGGTTGTCTACCTCGCCTCGGCGGTCTTCACGGGCTATATCACCCTGTACTACACCGTGATCGCCGATAAACTCGCGGATTATTTCCAGTACCTGCTGGGCGTCAACATCGTGTTTCTTTCGGCTTCCGCCTTCATTTTGCTGAAAGCGGCAGGCGAAGCGATCTTCCCTGCACCGAACGCAGGACGGTGTGGCGGAGCCGTCCCGCGTCCGCGCCTGGCAAAGTGGGCAGTGGGGCTTACCTCCGCCAGCTTTGGCATGTACCTTGTCCACGTTTTTGTGCTAAATTTTCTGCGGCGAAACTCGCTCGGCCCGCTGGACGGCTCCTCCATCTACATGGTGCCGCTAACAACCATCCTGGTCTTCATCATTTCCTGGGTCGTCATCGCGATCCTGCAAAAAATCCCCATCCTGCGGTCACTGGTCGCGTGATGCGCTTACGGCCCCAGCGCTTCGTTCAGCAACGCCTCGCCCATGGAATTCACCAGCCGCAGGTCCTGTAAGGGCCGAAGGTCCTGTAAGGGCAGGGCGTTGTCTTCCTCTAGCAGGACAACCAGCGTGAGCGGCGTGCCTTGCCAGTTGGGGTATGTCCCCGCCACAAACCAGGCAAAGAATTTATCTTTTTCATTGGACCTTGACGCGAACCGCCAAAACGGATGATCGGCGACGCGCAGGGATTCCGCCGCCTGCCGGGCGCTCGCCTCTTCCATGACTTTGAGCGGGTCGCCGTTCGCGGGCAGGATCACCCAACCCTGGGTGGGCGTGTCCACCGCCAGCGCGATGCGCGGCGCGGGGCGGACGCCGTTATTGCTGAGGGGCGCGAACGCCAGGATCAATTGCAGGGGGCTGACGCGCAGGTTTCCAATCTCTCCAAATTTCGAAGGGGTTCCCACCGGCAGGCGCAAGTCCGGCGCATTGTACAAGCCGAGTTGATTGTAGAATTCGCGCCTGTGTTCTGCGTCCGGGTTGGAAACCGGTCCGAAGTTCGCGGCCAGCAGGGGGTCCAGGATGGAACCGGGAGGGTAGGCGCCCTGCGCGGCGCGGTCCACCAGCGGCGCGTCCGGGTCGGTCCGCAGTTCCTCCCCGGTCTCGTCCAGCCGGTTCGGGTCGTAAGTGGGATGCGAGGCCATGACCAGAATCTCGCCGCTCTGCGCGTTGAGCAGGATGATCGCCCCGGTGTGTTCGCCCAGCAATTCATCGGCTTTTTTTTGCAGGTCGAGATCAATGCTCAGGCGGATGTCGAGACCGGGCGGGGGCGTGCCATACAATAGTTGGTGCCACCAGATCAGGCTGGACGGGTTGCCCTGAAAGCCGCGCAGATAATCGTCGAGCGTCCCTTCGAGACCGGCCTGCCCGTAGACCGGATGGGTGTAGCCGGTGATCGGCGCGAGGGCGGGGTAGGCGTATTCGCGCACGAAGATATTTTCGTTCGTATCTGTGACGGTGATGGACTGGTTGCCGCGATCCAGCAGGGCGCCGCGCCGGACGTAGCGATCGGCAATCGAGCGGCGGGCGTTGTCGGTGCGCGCCAGCAGGCCGGGACTGTCAAAGATCCTGGAAGGACGGACGACCGCCCACCAACCCGTCGCGAGCGCGGAGGCAAAAAGTCCCAAGGAAAAGAGCGCGGCGAGCAACGCGTACGGACGCGGGGTCCCCAACGGCGCGGGTTCGTCTTCGGGTTGGCCGCCCACCCGCAGGAGAATTGCCAGCGCGATAAAAGATGTAAGCAGGGACGATCCGCCATACGAGACAAACGGCAGGGTCACGCCGGTGAGCGGGAGCAGGCGCAGGTTGCCGCCTAAAATGAGCAAACTTTGCACGCCGAGATAGGCGGTCAGTCCCCCGGCCAGCAGGCGGCGGAAGCGGTCGGGGGCCAGCAGGGCGGCGCGCAGGCCGCGCATCAACAGCAGTCCCAGCAGGCCGAGCAGTCCGACCGCGCCGAGCAGTCCGGTTTCTTCCGCGACGGACGTAAATATGAAATCTGAAATGGCTACCGGCACGAGGGTGGGGGAGCCAATTCCCGGGCCGCGGCCAAATATGCCGCCGTTGGCGATGGAAAGCAGGGACTGGATGACCTGGTACGAGCGCCCGCTGGGATCCGCCCAGGGGTTCAGCCAGGCGTCGAGCCGCAGGCGGATGATGTCCACGAAAAAATAGCCGACCAGCGCGGCCAGCACCAGCCCCGCCGCGGTCACGAGCAGGACGCGCCGCTTGCCGGTCGCGAGAAAGAGGATGATGGTGTAGATCAGGAGGAAAATAGAGGCTGTTCCGAGGTCGCGCTGGACAATCAGGATGAGCAGGGAAAGCCCGGTCATCACGGCGGTTGGCACGATCAGCCGAAGGTCCTGTAAGGGCGGGATGGACGCCTGACCGCTTGGCGTGCGCCGAATGGATTGGGCGCGCAGGTTGTCAAACGTCTCGGCCCTTACAGGACCTTCGGCGGGCAGGCGGTCGGCGAGGTAGGCCGCAAGGTAGACCACCAGCAAAAGTTTCAGCGGCTCGGAGGGCTGCAGGTACACGTCCGCGCCGCCGATCCACAAGCGCGGCCCAAAGCCCGAGGGGTTGGTGCCGAAGACCAGCGTCAGCGCGGTGAGCAGGATGCCGCCCAGCAGGGTCAGGTACTTGTAGCGGCGCAGGAAAGCCAGTTCCGCAGGGAAACGCAGGGCCGCCGAAGGTCCTGTAAGGGCGAGAAACGCTGTCACTGAGACGACCAGCCAGATGGTCTGCCGCAGACCGAAGTAGGGGTCGAGCCGCCAGATGGTCAGCAGTCCCCATCCGCTGAGCAGGGAGGCCACGGGGAGCAGGAATGGGTCGGCGTCTGGGAACCGCCGCGTGGTCACGCGCTGGGCGAACCAGGTCAGCGCGAACCAAACTGCGAAGCCGATCCAGTGATCCCAGCGATAATCCACCCTTACAGGACCTTCGGCCAGCCAGGCGCGCTCGCGCACGGCCGCTGAGAGGGTCAGGATCAGCGAAAAAAGGAAGAGGAACGCCGCCGAATAAGCGAACAGGCGGCGCTGGGTTTGGGAATGATTCACGGGGTTTACGGGAGATATTTTCCGATGAGCAGTTTGAGTTTTTCTTTGGTCTGCGCGGGGATGCGCGCGGGATCGGTGATGAGCGCGGACGAGAGGGCTGACCCGCATTCGCATTCACGCGTGACCTTGAGGCTGGTCGCCAATTTACGAACGGCTTCCTGCGCCGTGCGCGTGTTCCGCTTCAGGATTTCGATGACCATCTCGACGGTGACGGGCGACTCGCTGGTGTGCCACACGTCGTAATCGGTGACGTGCGCCATGACGGCGTAGCACATTTCGGCTTCGCGCGCCAGGAAGGCTTCGGGCGAGGCGGTCATGCCGACGATGGACATGCCCCAGGCGCGGTAGGTGTTCGATTCGGCTTTGGTGGAGAAGCGCGGGCCTTCGATGATGATGAACGCGCCGCCGCGATGGGTGGTCGCGCCGGCCGCGAGTACGGCGTCTGCCAACCGGTCCGAAAGGTCGCGGCAGAACGGTTCCGCCACAGAGATGTGCGCGACGAGTCCCTCCCCAAAGAAGGAGCGGGCGCGCCGGTGCGTGTTGTCGTAGACCTGGTCGGGGATGACGATGTGGCCGGGGGCGTAGTCTTCGCGCAGGGAACCGCAGGCGTTGATGCCGATGACGCGCTCGACGCCGAGGGATTTGAGCGCGTAAATGTTTGCGCGATAGTTGACCTCGCTGGGGCTGATCTGGTGTCCCAGCCCGTGCCGCGCCAGGAAGGCGACTTTCTGTTCCTCCAGTGTGCCAACCACGATGGGCGCGCTGGGTCTGCCAAAGGGAGTGTCGAGATCGTATTCTTTTGTTTCGGCCAGGCCGGGCATGGAGTAGAGGCCGGAGCCTCCGATGACAGCCAATGTTGCGGTTATAGACATGGTTCTTCTCCGATGTTGTGGGTATGCGGAATGCCATTCCGCACCACGCCCGATGAAGTTATAGGCGCGCGGTGGGCGAGGGGTCTGTTGCCGCGCCGATGCTGACGATGAGGGCGGTGTGTCCGCATTCGATCTGGTCGCCGGTGGTGAGGACGGTGGGGGTGGCCAGGGGGGACTGGTTCAAACGTGTGCCGTTGGTGGAGCCGAGATCTTCCACCCACCACTGTCCGTGATGATGACTCAATTGGACGTGGCGCGCAGAGATGGCATCATCGTCCAGCAACACATCGCAGGCGGGGTCGCGCCCAACCATGATTTCGGTCTGCTGGAAGGCGCGGCGGGTGGTCTCCCTACCTTTGCGCTGGAGGGTGAGGCTGAGCGAGGGGGCTTTTCGTCCGGCCAGGCTGGCGCTGCGCGTTTGCAGGTCGCGCCACAAACTGAACAGCGCCCAGCCGAGGAAGGCGTACAGGCAGGCGGCCAGCGCCAACCGCAGGGCAAGAACGATGACTCCGCTCATTTTTTATATTTGCCGGAGGCCCTGTAAGGGCGGACCTGGGATTTCGTTTTGAGTATCGCGGTGGTGCGGTCGTCATCCTGCGTTTTGAGCGGGCCGGTGTCTTTCAGGTCCGGGCGCGGCGGAGGGTTATCCTGCCCAAAGACGAGGCTGGCGCCTGCCAGCGAGATGACATCTCCCGGGTAGAGGATGGTCTGGCTGGCGCGTTGTCCGTTGACGTAAGTCCCGCCCGTGGAATTCAGGTCGAAGACCACGTAGCGGCCTTTGATGGCGCGTAGCTGGGTGTGCGTGCGCGAAACGCGCGGGTCGTCAATCACCAGCTGGTTTTCCAGCCGCCGTCCGATATTGATGACCAGGCTGTTTAGCGGGAAAACTTTTCTCCCGTCAATGATGAGGAAGGCATTCTCTGGAATGATGTTTTCATCCGTTTCCGATGCGCCACTGTTTGTGTGGGCGATGGCGTTGGTGGGTCCCAGGGTTTCCATTTTGTGCGAGGCAACCACGCGGACTTCGCCCGGCGCGAGGGACGCATCTGCGGATACAGACAGGGTGGGCGGCGCGGCAAATTCGAGGTCCGCTTCGCGGCCGACCGTTTGCAGCGTCTCTTTGAGCAGATCGAGCAGGCCGATATCCTGCCAGGCGGTTTTTTCGTCCGGGTGGATGATCAACGTGAAAACATTTGGAGCCGTTTTTGTCCCCGCTTTTACGGTAATGTTCGCGCGCATGGCTTCGGCAAGTTGTCGAATGGCGGCCTGCTCGATTTTCTGGCCGGGCAGGATGCCGACCATGCGAATTTCGATCAGTTCGCGGATACGGGCTTCCAGTTTTTCGAGTTTGATCTTCATGGCAATCCTCGAAATCATTATAGAGGGGAGGGCGTAATTTCGCAAGCCTGACCTTTGGCGCGGGCGGTGTAGAGACGTTGCATTGCAACGTCTCTACCTCCCGCCACCCGTTCACAACAAACCGGTCATTCGGGAGAGGGTTTCTGTATTATGAGAAAGGTAATATACTAGAAAAATATCATAAATATTGACATATCCATTTGACCCTGCTATAATGCCGCACGTTGAGAAAGTCCGCCTTATGGCGATCTTTTGGAGAAAGATATGTCGCAACTTGAGATCAAAAACCTCCACGTAAGTATCGAAGATAAGGAAATCTTGAAAGGCCTTGACCTGACCGTGGAGCAGGGCAAGGTGCACGCCATCATGGGACCGAACGGCACAGGCAAGTCCACGCTGGCGTATACGCTGATGGGGCATCCCAATTACACTGTCACGGAAGGTGAGGTCACTTTCAAGGGACAGAATCTGCTGGAATTGGAACCCGACGAACGTTCCCGCCTCGGTTTGTTTCTGGCGTTCCAATATCCTGTCGCCATCCCAGGCGTGACCGTGGCAAACTTTTTGCGTACCGCGGTCAACGCGCGCCGCCGCGCCGCCAACCCTGAAGACAAGGGCATGCCCATCCCTGAGTTCCGCAAGATGCTCAAGGAAAAGATGGAATTGCTCAAGATGGATCATGCTTTCGCGGGACGTTACCTGAACGACGGTTTCTCGGGCGGCGAGAAAAAGCGCGCCGAGATTTTGCAGATGGCAACCCTCAAACCTGAGATCGCCATTTTGGATGAGACCGATTCGGGTCTCGACATCGACGCGCTGCGCATCGTTGCCGAAGGCGTCAACGCCCTGAGCGGATCCGAACTCGGCGTGCTGGTCATCACCCATTATCAGCGCCTGTTGAACTACATCAAACCCGACTATGTTCACATTATGCTGGACGGACGCATTGTCGAATCGGGCGGTCCCGACCTGGCCCTGCATCTCGAAGAGCAGGGCTACGACTGGGTGCGCGAGAAGTACGACGCAGTGCCCGAAGGGTAAGAGGCCGCGGCCTAAAAATTTAAACACAAAGGACACTAAGGTCACAAAGGAAACCTGACCTTTAGTCTTTATCCTTCGTGTCCTTTGTGACCTTAGTGTTTAAGAAATGGCGAATCCAATGAGCGAAGATATCAAACTTAACGAAGAAAACAAATCCCTGGAACAGATCGGCGATTACAAATATGGCTTTCACGACCGCGATGACAACTACGTTTTTAAGTCCCAGCGCGGACTGAATCGCGAAGTGGTCGAAAATATTTCGCGCATGAAGGGCGAGCCGCAGTGGATGCTCGAGTTCCGCCTCAAGGCGCTGGAGCATTTCCTTGCGCGTCCCATGCCGGCCTGGGGACCCGATATCTCGAACCTCGACCTGGACAATATCTTCTACTACGTCAAGCCGACCGAGAAGAGTGAAAAGTCCTGGGACGATGTCCCCGACGACATCAAGAAGACCTTTGACAAGTTGGGCATCCCCGAAGCCGAGCGCAAGTTTTTGGCAGGAGTGGGCGCGCAGTATGAATGTTTGGGCGGAGACACGCACGTTTATACCGCGCGCGGCGTTGTGCCCATTCGCGAGGTTATTCCCGGCGATGTTGTCTTTTCACTTGACGAAGAGACGAACCAGATCATTCCCGCGCCTGTGAAGAATTTTATGCCCAAGGGTGAGCGTCCCGTCTATGAAGTTAAAGTTGGGACGCGAACCATTTGTGCGACGGAAAATCATCCCTTCCTTGTGTTGGAACTTCATCGCAAGGAAGGTAATCAGCGCGGGCGCTATGCGCGTGCCTGGAAGTACCTGCGCGATTTGAAAGTGGGCGATCTGGTTGCGGTGGCAAAGTCCCTGCCTGATGTTGGACAGGACTACGAATTGGAACAGCCAAACGTTGAAACCAACTGGCGGCACAATCATGTTGAATTGCCGAAGCGGACATCGAAAGATTTGATGTGGTGGCTTGGTTTGTACATGGGCGATGGGTTCATCCACAGTGAAAACCAAAAAGCGCGCGTGGAAGTTGCCATTCCCGCCACCGACCAATCCTTGCGAAATGAATTCAAGCAAGTGACTTCGCGTTTATTTGACATTGCCGCGCAGAACGGCGACCCCTTCCGCTTGACGGTAGGCTCGACGATTGTTGCGCGCTATTTGGAAGCGAATGGCTTTTCTGGCGGAGCGCTCAAAAAGCGCGTGCCTGATTGGGTCGCGTCCCTGCCGCAGGAACAAATCCTCGCCTTTATCGGTGGCTACGTGGATGCGGATGGATACGTGCGTGACCATGCCAAAAACAAGGATGTGATGTTGACCAGCGCCAATCCCGATTTGTTGCAGGATGTTCGCAACCTGGCGGCTGTTTGCGGGGTTGATACATCGAATATCCATCGTTTTGAAGGAAAGCATCCTCACGATAAAGATCGCAGGATGGTTGGGTATCGTATGTTGTTCAGCGGCGATTTTGAGCGAATCGGTTGCCGGTCGGAACAGCGACTCGTCCGCATGGATAAACGAAAGTTCCACCACAGTCATTCCATGGCTGAAGGGACAAGTTTTCGCAACCATGTCAATGAGTATTTCGGATATGCCCGCATTGAATCCATCATGCCCGCTGGCGTGGAAATGGTCTACGACATTGAAGTGGACGGCCCGCATAACTTTGTTGCTGAAGGATTGATCGTTCACAATTCCGAGATGGTGTACCACTCCATCCTCGAACATCTCGAAAAGCAGGGTGTCATCTTCCTCTCGATTGAAGATGGACTGAAACAACATCCCGACTTGTTCCGCGAATATTTCGGCACGGTCATTCCGATTGAAGATAACAAATTCGCCGCGCTCAACTCCGCGGTTTGGTCGGGCGGATCGTTCGTCTACGTGCCGAAAGGCGTCAAAGTGGATTTGCCCTTGCAGGCATATTTCCGTCTCAACACTGCCAACGTCGGTCAGTTCGAGCGGACGCTAATCATCGTGGATGAAGATGCGTCGGTGCATTATGTTGAAGGCTGCTTTCTCGAAGGCGCGCGCGTCCGCACTCGCAACGGCGAAAAGCAGATTGAGCAAGTCTCTGTCGGCGATGAGGTATTGACTCATCAAGGCCGCTGGCGCAAGGTGTACCACACCATGAAACGGCCTTATCACGGCAAAATTTTTAACATTCGCTTCTATGGTGATAGCGGGCGCCAGTTAAGAGTCACCGCGGAACATCCATTATTGATTGCGCGTCGCCAACGCGAATCCATGCGAAACAAGGAATTCCAGCCAACCTGGGAGCGCGCAGACAGCGTCAAAGAAGGCGACTATCTTGTCATCCCTGTGCCTCAGCCCAAAGCAGAATTGGAATTAGCGCTGACAATTGAATTTTCTTCGCGTAATTCGCCCATTCGCGAAATTAGCGCTAAAGATTTCATCGCGGCTAATATTCCTGATTGGTTTGTAGAAAGTCCTGCAGGTGACCTCGACAATTCACCTTTCCATCTTGACGAGAACTTCCTCTATGTTCCAATCAAAGAAATCACCGTTGAAGAACAGGAAACTGAAGTCTACAATTTCTCTGTTGAAGAAGACGAATCCTATGTTGCGGAAGGCGTGGTCTCGCACAACTGCACCGCTCCCCAGTACACCACCAACTCCTTCCACTCCGGCGTGATCGAGATCATCGTCAAGAAAGGCGCGCGCTCGCGCTACTCGACCATCCAGAACTGGTCCACTAACGTGTATAACCTTGTCACCCAGCGCGCGAAAGTTTTTGCCAATGCAACGCATGAATGGGTCGATTCTAATTTGGGCTCGTTGCTGACTATGAAGTATCCCTCCTGCTACTTGATGGAACCCGGCGCGCACGGCGAAATGCTTTCGATGGCTTTTGCTGGCCCCGGCCAAACCCAGGACGCAGGCTCGAAGATGGTGCATTTCGCGCCGAACACCACCAGCAAGATCGTGTCCAAGTCCATCAGCAAGGGCGGCGGACGCGCTTCCTATCGCGGACTGGTCAAAGTGTATAAAGGCGCCAAGGGCGTCAAGTCTAACGTGGTTTGCGACGCGCTTTTGCTCGATCCCAAGTCCCGCTCCGATACCTATCCCACCATCGAGATTGACGAAGACGATGTCACCATCGGCCACGAGGCTTCGGTCTCGAAGGTCGGCGAAGAGCAACTCTTCTATCTCATGTCGCGCGGCCTCAGCGAAGAGGAGTCTACCAGCATGGTTGTCTCTGGCTTCATCGAGCCGCTGGTCAAAGAACTGCCCATGGAATACGCGGTGGAAATGAATCGCCTCATCCAACTCCAAATGGAAGGATCAATCGGCTGATATGCAGGAAAAACCAAAAGTAGTTGTTTCAAGACAGCGACGGACTGACTCTGCCGCAAAGGATTTTTCCTTCACCCAGGCTGATATCCCCGCCTCGAAGAATGGTCTCGCCTCTTTCCGGACCTCAGCCTGGGACGCGTTTAAGGCGCGTTCCCTCCCTCTTACCACAGACGAGGCCTGGCGTCGCACGGACCTACGCTTCCTGCCCGCGTCCGATTTCAAACTTCCCAAAGACGGCGCATTCGAAGACCTGCCGATTGTCCCCGATGACTTGCTCAAGCCTCTCGTCGGCGACCAGCACGGCGGACAGATCACCCTGCTCCCCGGCGGTTCGCAAATCTTTTTGGAGGAGGCGCTGGCAAAGAAGGGCGTGGTCTTCACCGACTTTCGCACCGCGGAAAAGAATCACGCCGACCTGCTCGCCAAGTTGATCGGCCAGATCGTCAAACCCGAGGACGGCAAATTTGCCGCGCTGGCATCTGCGCTTTCGCAAAATGGCATTTTGCTCTACGTCCCCAAAAACATGAAAGTGGAATATCCGCTTCATTCCATCCTTTGGGGGCCCGGCGTAGACCTGGCGCACTTCTCGCACCTGATCGTCTTCGTGGACGATGGCGCGTCGGTGACGTATGTCCACGAAGCCGCCTCGCCCGATGAAATTGGTCACGCAATGCACGCGGGCGTGGTGGAAATCCACGTGGGCGAAAACGCCAACCTGCGCTTCGTGGAATTGCAGTCGTGGGGACGGCACGTTTGGAATTTCAGCCACGAGCGCGCCCGCGTCGAACGCGGCGGTAACCTCGACTGGATCTTCGGCGCGGTCGGTTCGCATCTCACTAAAAATTTTTCCGACCTCGACCTGGTTGGCGAGGGCGCACAGGGACGCATGTCCGGCTTCTACTTCACCGACGGCAGCCAGCACCTCGACCACGACACCCAGCAGAATCATCTCGCGCCGCACACCACCAGCGATTTGCTTTTCAAGGGCGCGCTCAAAGGCAAAAGTCGTTCGGTGTGGCAGGGCATGATCTACGTTGCGCCCGGCGCGCAAAAAACGGACGGCTACCAGGCCAACCGCAACATCGTCCTGAGCGAAGACGCGAGAGCGGATTCCATCCCGGGGTTGGAGATCCTCGCGGACGACGTCCGCTGTACGCACGGCGCGACTGTCGGCAAGTTGGAGCAGGAGCCGCTGTTCTACCTGAAAAGCCGCGGCATCCCCCAGGTCGAGGCCGAGCGGCTGGTCGTCGAAGGCTTTTTTGATCCGATCATGCAGCGCATCCCGTTCGAGGGCGTGCGCGAAAGATTCCAGCAAGCCATTTTGCAAAAGATGGGTTGATAGCCTATAATCAGGCAGAGAGAAAAATGGTAACCAAAACAAAAGCAAAGCAGGTAAAAGTCGCGCTGCCCGTTCTTGAACGGCGGCCTGTCCGGGGTGGACGCGTTGGGTCGCAGGTTTCATACATGAAGGCGCCTGGCGTCGAACATGTTTATGAAGTGGGCGACACGGTGGAAGTTTTTTGCGATCACGAAAAGAACAACGACCGCGTGCGCGGCTGGATCAAAGGCATTGTCGTGCAGGTGGACAATAAAATGGTCGCGGTTCAATTCCGCTCCAATGTTTTTCTCACCGATGGCTGGATGGTGCCTGACCGCATCCTCTGGTACCCGTTGACCTCCGAACACATCCGTCCCGTGTTGGCCAAGAAATCGGCCAGGCAGGAAACCATCAATTACTAGACCGGTTCCCCATGCTCAACGTTAAAGAAATTCGCGGTGACTTTCCCATCTTCGAGCGCGAGACGCGGCCCGGCGTGCGCCTGGTCTATCTCGATTCCACGGCCACATCGCAAAAGCCCGTTTCCGTTATCGAGGCGATGAACGATTTTTATCGCCGCTCGAACGCCAATATCCATCGCGGCGTTCACACGCTGGCCGAAGAAGCCACCGCGCTGTACGAAGATGCGCGCGAAAAGATCGCGAAATTTATCAACGCGCCTTCCGCCCGCCAAATTATTTACACGCGCAATACCACCGAGTCGATCAACCTCGTCGCGTATACCTGGGCGCGCGCCAATCTCAAGCCGGGCGATCTCGTCATCCTGACCGAGATGGAGCACCACTCCAACCTCGTCCCCTGGCACATGCTGGCGACGGAACGCGGCATCGAATTAGACTTCATCCCTGTGGCGGAGGACGGCCTGCTCGACATGGACGCCTACCGCGCGCTTCTTGCGCGGACCCCGAAGCTGGTCGCGTTCACCCACATGTCGAACGTCCTCGGGACGATCAACCCCGCGGCTGAGATCATCCGCCTCGCGCGTGACGCCGGGGCTGTCACCCTCGTGGACGCGGCCCAGTCCGTCCCGCACATCGCGGTGGACGCGCAGGCCCTCGGCGCGGACTTCCTGGCCTTCTCCGCGCACAAGATGTGCGGCCCGACCGGCATCGGTGTGCTGTATGGAAAGGTTGAGTTGCTGGAAGCCATGCCGCCATTTCTGGGCGGCGGCGACATGATCAAGGAAGTCAAACTGCGTTCCTTCCGCCCGAATTCGATTCCGTACAAATTCGAAGCCGGGACTCCCGCCATCGCGGAAGCCGTCGGTTTCGGCGCGGCGGTGGATTATCTGACGAAGATCGGCATGACCAACATTGCCGCGCACGAGCATGAAATCACCGAATATGCGCTGGAGCGTCTCGAAGAAATCCCCGGCGTGAAAGTTTTCGGTCCCTCCGCGGACAAAAAAGGCGGCGTCGCATCGTTCACGCTAGATGGCGTCCACCCGCACGATGTCGCGCAGATCCTTGACCGGGATGGCATCGCCGTCCGCGCGGGACATCACTGCGCGCAACCTCTCCACGAAAAATTCGGCATCCCCGCCAGCACGCGCGCTTCCTTCTATTTGTATTCGATGAAAGAAGAAGTTGACGCGCTCGTGAACGGAATTTACACCGTCAAAAAAATGTTTGGCTAATCTCCCAACCACCAAACTATCAAACTACGAAACTACCCAACTAACATGGACGATCTCTATCGCGAAGTCATCATCGAGCACTACAAGAATCCCTCTTATAAGGGCAAACTGGACCCGCACGACATCTCGTTCGCGGACAACAATCCGCTGTGCGGCGACCACATCCAGATTGACCTGCGCGTCGACGCGGACGGCAAGGTCGCGGAGGCGCGCTTCGACGGTCACGGATGCGCCATCTCGCAGGCTTCCGCCGATTTGTTGGTTGAGTCTATCATCGGCAAGCCGCTCGAAGAAGTGAAGCAACTTAACAAAGACTCTGTCCTTGAAATGCTCGGCATTGACCTCGGCCCCGTCCGCTTGAAATGCGCGTTGCTTTCATTGAAAGTGTTGAAGGCGGGCGTATATGGGTTGGGGGAGGCCAGCGATGAACTGGTGGAATAGAAACAAAAATCAATATCGCCCAGTGATTGCCCATGTATAACTATGCAACATTAGATGAATCAAAAATCGAATTCGTGGAGATCGCTCCCGCCTCCGAACTTCCCAACGGACAACGTCTTTTTGTGGAAGTTGCCGATCGCCCCCTCGTTATCTTCAATATCGCGGGACAGTTTTTCGCCATCGGCGATGTCTGCACCCACGACGATGGGCCGCTGGGCGACGGCGAGATCGAAGGCTTCAACATCGTCTGTCCGCGGCATGGAGCCGAGTTCGATGTCCGTACCGGGAAGGTGATGCAAATGCCGGCCGTGGTGGATATACCGGCATACCCTATTCAAGTCCGCGAGGGGAATATTTTTATAGGAATACCGAAGGAATAATTCGGTGGGGTATTTTACCTAAATTCGGAGTTGATGTTTTATAATAAGGCGTAGCGCCGCAGGTCGGCGTTTCAACCAACATTGGCTACGGAGGTCAATATGACAGTATTATCTGGAAAGCTTCATGCGGAAACGCCCATTTACCGCGGCAATGCCCGTAAAACGCTTTTCACTCGTGATGGCGATGGCACGCAGCGCCTCGTCTCACTGGCGGGGGAGATTCAAGGCACGGCTCAATCCCTGATGGATGCCTTCATCGGACAATCGTCCAACGGAAGGAATATGGGCCTGCTCAATCGGCTGTGGCTACGACTGTACGGAATTTCCATGCCCGCCGATTTGGTCAGCGCAGTTGATTGCAAACTGCGCGCCGAAGCCTATCCGTCCAATCACTTTTTTGACCTGCGGATGGGCATGCGCCTGGATGAAGACCGCTGGGCATCGGAGGCCAACGCCAACTACAAATACGAAACGCTGCTGCGGAACTCGGTGTTTGATTTCCACTTGACGGTGAATGACCGCGCCCTGGCGCAAGGCGAGAATCAAGCCCGTCTCTATTACCTGCTTCAGGAATTGAGCGAGGGCCGCTTTTGGTTCGGGGCCGGCAAAAGCAAAGGGCTGGGACGTGTGCGCCTGGAACTGGATACGCCCCTGCCGCCTCCCCAGTCTGCCCCGCGCATCGCCGCGGCAGTCAACCACCTGCAACTTTCTTTGACCTTCGACGCTTCCAATCCCGTACTGGTCGGTTGGACCTGGGGCAAAGTGGACCCGGAGATGCCATCTTACGCGGCGATTGAAGGCCAGTCGCTCGTCAGCGCCATGCGCGGCCTGCCGGAGCCGATCAAGAAACGCCTGGAAATGGGCCTGGGCGGGCCGATAACCACCCCCGAAGAATGGAAACATAAACTGTCAGACACGTTGCCGCGCGTCATCGCCATCTGGCTGCGCGAACGGTCGGTTGGCGAGTCCGAGATTTGGATCATCCCCAGCGCCGCATTGAACAGGCAGGCCAAGGGAAAATACCCGCTCTCGGCCAAGGTGATCTCCGCAGTCCAGCCGTTGACCGATAAGCCCTTTGCCAACCAGCGGGAAATGGAAAATGCTCTCAATGCGGCGCTGGCCGATCATGAAAATATGTTCGACCGCATCTTCAAGATTACCGAGCGCCGCAAAGAGAAACGCCAGCAGTTGGATCGCGCCGCCTGGCAGGAGATCGCCAGCGCCTTGGGGCTGGATGTCGCGCTGGAAACGCAATTATCCCCGCTGGTTGGGGATGAAGCGGCCCTCAGCGGGGTCCTGGCTGAAGCCTGCCAGGGCGTCCTCTCCCAGTTGTTCGAGCAGGTGGATCAGCAAGTCAATTTGATTCGCAGCGACGCCTGGGTGGATGCGGAAATTGCCTCCCGTGATGAACACTTGCGCATCAAACGCATGTTGATGGAAGGCAAGATCAACGAAAGCCAGTGGCTCAATCGCAACTCTCCCCCGGCGGGCGTCAGCGCCGCCGGCTGGCGCGAGTTTCTGGATGCTCATCGCCAGGTGCGCTTCCAACACATGCTCGGCGCCCAAAACTTGCGCAAGAGCATCGTCAACGACCAGAATTTTATTGCTTTTCTCAAAGACTACCGCGAAACCGCCCGCCAGGAGATGGCGCAGTCTTACAATTTGGATTTCCGCCGCGGCGGCCCTGGCGGAAAGGAGATTTCGCGCACATACGGCAAGCCTTACGATACTGTATTTACGCGTATGCTCTCCTGGTCGCCCTCGGCAAGCGAGCAGGGGATGTGGGAAATCTACATCCCTGGCGGCACGCTCAAGGGCGCTTTCCGCCGCCGCGCCTCGCAGACGCTCAAGACGGTGTGGGGGGAGACGCCGCGCACCCGGCGCGTGATTGACCGCCTGTTCGGCATCCAGGGACAGCGCGGTTTGATCCTGTTCTCCGATGCTTACCTGTCTGACCCCCTGGACCCGGAGCGCGCCTGGTGCTCCATGGACGGTATCCGCATGGATGCGCGCACCGGCCGTCCCGTCGAAACCGCTAAGTCCGATTACCTCTTTGCATACGGCAGCCAACTGACTTTCAACGTGCGCCTGGACTTGCAAGATGTCACTGAGCAGGAAGCGGAAGCGCTGAATGTCTTCCTGGCTTTGTTGAACGATTTTCGGCGCGGCGATATTCCTCTGGGCGGCGAGAAAACCGCCGGCTTTGGCTGGGTGCAGGGAGAGGTTGCCCGGCTGACCTGGTTGAGCGGCAACCCCGCCGGGATGACCACGCGCCTGTTCGCCGCCCACAAACCATCCGCCAGCGGCGTATGGCATAAGATCGAACTGGAAGGCGAGGCCGCCGCCGCCGTCCTGCGTCCGACCAACCTGATGGGAGAAACTGTCATCAAGTCGCCTGAGTTGCCGCGCAGTGAGGTCGGGTTCGTTTCGCATCGTTCCTTTGGCGGGCGTTGCGGCATGTTGGTGGTCGAAGCTGAAACGCTCACGCCGTTGCACGTTTCAGAAAGCGGCGAGCCATCTTATCAGGCGCGCCTGGAGGATGGGATGGTGTATGGATGGGACTTCTTCTCGATGTCGCCCGCGCAGGCCGATAGACGCGCGGCGGAACGTCGTTATGCCCTGCCTAGCAAAAGTCTGAGAGGCATGTTGCGCCACATTTACACCATCGCCAGCGATTCGGCGGCCGAGACCGTCAGCCTGTCCAACCTGAACCCTGCCGACAGTTTGTTCGGTTGGGTGGGCAAAGGCAGAAACCAGTCCATCATGGGGCGGCTCTCGATTAACTTTGGGATGTTCACCCAGCCGCAGATGGCCTGGTTCAAGGTCCCCTACCCTTATGGCAAATGGCAGTTCAAGAATGGCAAGTGGCAAAATATTGCCGAGGCTTCAGCCGCCTCCCTGAAAGTGGCAAACACTTGGCGGCTCTTCCCTCACACGCCGCTGGCGCCAATCGTGCAACAGGTGAGCGAGTTTGCTCCCACCAGCGCCCAAGCCAGTTACCTCCATGCCATTTTGCCCGGCAATCGCGCCCGCTTCACCGTTCGCTTTTGGAACCTGGGCGATGAGGAATTACAACGCCTGGTTTGGTGCGTGGCGTTGGAAAATCAGCAGGCGCATAAACTGGGCAATCATCGTTACCTGGGCATGGGTAGCCTGCGCCTGCGCCTGCTGCCTGGGAGCTATCTGATTGACTGGGGCGCGCGCTATGCAGGCAAGGCTGAGTCCGAATGGCAGCGCCCGCTCCAACTTGCTGAATGGCTGAATCCCAAAGTAATCGCTCACTATCGCGCCTTGAGCCAATACCTGAATGCTGACGCCCTTTGATTGGCTGCGCCGCGCGCGCACCGGCGCAGAATTGCTGGTTCTGCTCAAGCTGCTGGACGAGGCTCCCGAGCGGTTCCCATCTGCGGAACCGCTCGGGCCGCCTCTCACCGCCTTATTTGGCCCCTGTCAACGCTGCGGGGTATACCCGCCTGCCGTGCGGCAGGCTCCCAAGCTGGCGGTTTGCCAGCCAGGCGGGGACGCTCCGGCTCCTTCGGATAGCGCGTCCGAAGAGTCGATCAATTCATCGCTCCCCGGCGCGCAAACAGGGCGTTACTGCCGAACCTGTCAGGCTATTATGAAGCGTCGTTCGGCTTACGTGTCTGACACGCATCGAGGAGTATTGGTGTGGGGGTGTCTCAATCGCCTGCCGGTCCAGCTGTCGCCGCGACAAGGGTTTTACCAACAGCATCTATGGGGCGCTTACCTGCATGACAAGCCTGCCGGCGGGCCGCCGTACCGTTTCCTGCTGGCCTTCTCGCGCAAATTCCTGCGCGAGTGGCTGCGCGAGTTGCTCTTATACCACGGCCCCGACTTGACCGGGCTGTTGCAGATATTTCCTCCCAACGGCGTCAACGAGGTGGATCAAATGGGCGATTTGTTGACGCGCATTATTGCCCAGGATATTCAGTCTGCGCCAGACAGCCTGAGAGTTCATTTCTACGCGGCGCCCTACCAGGTGGTGCGAAGCCGTCAGCGTGAGCGCCAGGGAATGCTGTCTTTTGATGCCGCAGAGTTCCTGCGCTTGTTGGAAATGGCCATTGTCTTTCGCACGATGCTGTTGCCCGACCAGCAGGAAATGCTCCTGGAACTGCTGACCCTGCGTGACCCAAAAGAGGAGGGCTTCTATTGGGGGCGTTTTCTGGGTATGCTCACTCCCACAGCCAAAGATATGCTGGATGCCTGGCGTATCCGTGCCTGGCCTAGGGAACGTGTGCGCCTGTTATATGAACTGACCCGTTTTGTATATGTGGACTTTTCTCAATCCGTTTAACCTGATCCGTTACCTGGTCGTCCTGCGGGTGAACGCGCCCCAGGTACGGCTGCCGCGCTGGCTGGCGGGCGAGTTATCGTGGGCGCTGGGCGGCGCCATTGCCCGGCGCTTGCCCAGCTCACAGGCCCAGGCCTGGTCCAAGGCCACGTTGCCCTGGGAAGCCTACAACCAGGCCGACGCACAAAAACGGCGCATGTTGCCTTTCCCCGAGGCCGCCTGGCCAGTGGAGAGTGTGCTGCTGGCCTATCCCGGCAAATTGACCTATGGCGAAGGCGAGTCGATCCTCTTCGAAATCAAACTGTTCAAGGATGCCGCTGACCACAATTTCTTCCTGGAGGTGATTCTGCCGACGCTGGAAGAGGTCGGTTACGCTGCCGCAGGTACGCCCTGGCGCAGCGCGACCAGCCTGTGGGGGCATTACGATGTTTCCGCGGTGTATGTCGCGCGCGGCGCGCTTTGGGAGCCGTTGGTCAGCCAGGGTCGTTTGGACCTGGGCTATCGCGCCACGCCTGCACAATGGGCGGAAGGTTTATCCTTCGAGTCGCCGGAGGCGCTTTACGGAGTAAGGCGCTTGCAGTGGATTACTCCTTATGAGATGGATAAGTTCCCCGGCCATTGGGGAAGCCTGAATCCCGTTCTTGCCTATCCCCGCAGACGCTCACCCGCCAGGGCTGTCCCGCCGGATCTGCGCGCCATCCTGGAAGCGTTGATTTGGCGCGCCGGTCAATTGCTGCCCGGCAAATTCAACACGCCGGAGGACGCCTGGAAAACGTTAAACCCCGATGAGCAATTTTCCCTCACCGACGCGCTCGATCAGGCGGCCCATGCCAAGCTCTGGCGGAGCAACTTGCAGCCTGCGCCGAAAGGAACGCCCGGACGTTGGGTCGGTTCGTTGGACTATCAGGATATTCCGCTGGCGGTGATCCCCTACCTGCAATTAGCCTCGATCTTCCACATTGGGCGATACACACACTTCGGCTGCGGCACGTTCAGGCTGGATTGAACGCGGGAGAATAAAGCAAGCCCGGAATCAGTCGGCCCGCGGCACGGAGCGGAATTCGATGTTCGCACTGGGAAGGTGATGCAAATGCCGGCCGTGGTGGATATTCCCGCATATCCCATCCGCGTTGTGGAGGGGATGATCCAGGTGGGGATTCCGAAGGAATGATGAATCCATGTAGTGACGACTTCAGTCGTTGCGGACGAATAAATTCGTCACTACATGGATTTACTCTATTCGCTTTTCGTCCCCGGGGAAATGTACTTCGTCTGCTTGAACGGCTTCAACTGCTCGGCCAAATTTTCCTGCAACAAATGCCCCGACTCGTGCATCAGCGTGTCGTGATTGTAATCGTTCAACTTGACCATGCTCGCCAGGCAGGGGAAGTGATGATGGAACAATCCCGCGCGTTCCTCCGCCTCATCCACCGACAAGCCGACTAATTTCTCCGCGACGTGACGCGCGCACCCGCACACCGCGTCACGCTGGACCGTCGCGGCAGATACCGTCCGAGAGGCCTCGTCCACGCTGAGACGGATGTCGGGCTGGCCGAAGTATTTCGCGAACTCCGCGATGACCGGGCTGTCGTACGTCTCGCGCTCGCGACGCGTCACTTTATAGTCGCGTTCAGTCAGCGAGCAGAGCGGCTTGGGCGTGGCGCAGGCAACGTTCATGCGCGCCAGCCATCCGGTCAATTGACGCGCCAGCCCGCGCGGGAGCCAGGCTTCACTGTCCACCGCGGCGACCACGCCGCGCGCCCCCGTCATTTGCGCGATCTCCGGGATGAGTTCTGCGACCGACCGGTTTTCCGCGAAAGATAAAATCAGGTCGCTGGGCGGGAAACTCTTCGGCAGGTAATCTTCGGGGTAATCCATGATGAGCGGAAAGACTGCGGGCGCTTTCCACGTCTCGATGGCCCAGCCTTCGGGCGCGTGTTTTCGCAGGTTGTCCACGTGGCGGATGCCGTACTCGCCGGAGATGATCGCCAGGATTTTCATGGGGCTATTTTACCTGTTAAGGGTGAGGGTTGTTGTAACTTCTGCTACAGTGTCAAAGATACCCACTTGAATTCCGTTTTTTCTTATGCTAAACTGAAAATGATGATTCAGGATTTTGGACCAAGAGAGGAGGTTCTCATGGAAGCCAAATTCCGTGCAACAATTCGGTTTGTGGCAATACTTGCCCTGCTCCTTTCCGCGGCTTGTTTGCCAAGGGGGGAAAAGCCCGTGCCATCCGCTCTTCCCACCGACATTGCTGTGCCGTCCCCAACACTGCCGCCGCCAACGAGCGCCCAGGTTCAAGTTCCCGGCCTGGATGCGCCCATGCAGTTCGATGAAGGGCAGATACAGATCACGGCGGTACGGCTTATGGAAAGCACCAGTGATGCCGGTGATTTTCCATACCCGTTGCCGCCTAATTACAAAGCGACAGACGCGAACGATATTATCCTGGCCGTGATCGCCGTGCCTTTTGGGACCGATCCGTCCGCGCTGGGTTTCGTCTGCGCCTCTTCCTGTGCGATGCCTGCCAGCAGGGCGCGGATCATTTCTGTGCTGTTCGTTAATTCCAGGTAAAGCGTTGCAAATTTCATCTTGATACCTCCGATACGGATGGAGTATTTTCCGTGTGGTTGCGAATAATCAGCAGATCACGAAAAGTTCTATCGGATTTTCAATCCGCCGCTAATTTGCTGGATTTCAAATCCAGCGGGAGCGTTTCGTGAATATAGGTGATATCTTGATTTCACCTGCATCTTGTTGTATAGTTAGAACATCTGAGGCGCAATATGCTTACCAAACAACCTTTTACGGTGACTCTAAAAGAGATGGAACGTAATCTTTCTGCCTACCTGCGTCGCGTGCAATCAGGAGAGACGCTGGTCGTTGTGGAGAACGGCAAGCCGATGGTGGAAGTGAAGCCAACCTTGGCTTCACTTGCAGCCCCTCGTCCGTATGCGTTATGCGCGGGGGAATTTTCCGTGCCAGATGATTTCGACGCGCCCTTACCCGATGACTTTATTGCGGACTTTGAGGGGAAATGAAACTTTTGCTTGATACGCACGTGTTTCTTTGGTTTATCAGCGGGGAGGAGCGCCTCCCAACTGCCATGCGCGAAGTTATTCGCGACCCGCAAACTGAAGTATTTTTGAGCGTTGTCTCTCTTTGGGAAGCGATTGTCAAACAACAAATTGGGAAGTTGCCCCTTCCAGAGCCTGCTGAAACCTATCTGCCAATCCAGAGGGAGCGTCATTTCATTGAAAGTCTGTCTCTTGATGAAAACGCTATTACTCATCTGGCAAAACTTCCATCGATTCACCGCGATCCGTTTGACCGCATGTTGATCTGTCAGGCGATTGAGCATGGAATGTCCCTGGTAACGGTGGACGAGGTGATTCCAAATTACCCTGTCTCAATTTGGCGATAGCCTGCAAACTGTTTCAGCTTTCCATCGTCTGCTTATTTCTCAAACTTCCCCACAATCCTTAATATGTCGAATCCCTCTGCAAACGGACGTTCCGCCAGCGCGCCGTGGCGGACCATCGTAGCGCGCAACAGATCGGTATCGAAGTAGTATTTGTCGTGATAGGTCTCGTATTGCGACAGGGCTTCGACTTTTTTCTCGACATCCTCCGCCGTCACCTCGACCAGGAAGTGGGGGAAGAATCCATAGGAGGAGCGAACCACGTCGTAGCCCAGCAAGGTGATGCCGCGGTAGGCGCGCAGGGCTTCCTCGGTGACAACGTTGTGATCCTGGTGGATGTCCTGCCGCGTGTGGGTGAAGACGATCTCCGGCTTGAAGTCGCGGCGTAGTTCGAGTAGGTATTCGAGAATCTCCTGGCGCATGTCGGGGAATTTGCGCGTGGTGAATTCCTCCACCACGACTTTTTCCTTTGGCACACCGAGGATCGCCATGCTCGAATACAACTCTCCGACCACCTTTTTGAGTTGCGGATTCTTCTGGTTGTCGGACAGCGTGACGCACAGCACATCCGTCTGGTTGACGATGTGATGGAGCAGTGCGCCGCAACCCAATTCGATATCGTCTGGGTGGGCGCCGAGGAACAGAACGCGTTTGCCGAAGAAGTTCATGGTTGGTAATTGGTTATTGGTAATTGGGGATCGGTAAATGGTAATTCGCCCAGAAACAATTACGAATTACCATTTACCAATTACGATTTACTTTGTGGCGAGAATCCCGCCGACGACCTTGGTCATCACCAGCTTGCCGTCGCGGTCAAACCATTTCTTCGCGACCGATTCGATCTTGCCGATCAGCGCTTCGTACTCGTCCTTGCCATTGAACATGGATGTCCACAATTTGCGGTCTTCGCCCAGGGACGCGCGCACGTAATCAATGAACGGCTCGACTTCGGGGAAAGTGAGATGGTTTTCGAATTTACGCAGTTCGGTCTTTGCGAAGATCTTGCCGATGGTGTTGAAGATATCGCCTTTGAAGCGACTCGACCCAGGCATGGGCGGGATGGCGGCGTTCGTCGCTTCTTTGATGATGTCGTAGAACATCTGTTTGTTTTCCGGCAATGGCCCGGAGACGAAAAGCCG
>Ga0210029_1000445_pt1 | contig 27209 bp, 24 predicted proteins | sample CryGeymeta201521_FD_183985 | JGI IMG/M metagenome (GOLD analysis project Ga0210029, IMG submission 183985) | Groundwater microbial communities from Crystal Geyser aquifers in Utah, USA - Crystal Geyser metaG 2015-21 (SPAdes) (version 2) | ecosystem: Environmental > Aquatic > Deep subsurface >... | reverse complement strand
TGTAGCTTATTCATAAAGTAGGGAATAGTTTCAATTGGCGCAAAGAGCGATTGAAAAGATGGATTGTGAACCGCCGTATACGAGGTCCGAACGTACGGTAGTGTGAGAGGTGCACTCCGTTCCTATTTAGGGGCGGAGCCGTCTACTCGATTGTGTGCTGCCTTCATATTTCTTCGTCAATATGTTCTTCTATTTTAAAGCTCTTGGTTTTCAGGTCGAAATAGTGATAAAATGCGATAGACCAATCAGTTTCTGGTTTATTTATAGCTCCAAAAAACTCAATTGTATCATTTTCAATTCTGTTAAACCAATATCCGTGAAAATCAGCAATTTTTAGAAAGTCATCTCCTGTCAACTCAGAAAAGTCACTTTTTCTCAAAACAGTGTCCAAAAGAATTTCATTTGATCTTCTTATTAGTAAGTGCTTTTCGCTGTCTCTGTATTTGTCAATATACTTTTTTCCTTCAATTTCAAATTCGTTAGTCACATATGAGTCAAGAGATTTGCTTTTAATTGAAATTTGCAGATTGTGCGAAGAAATGATTGTATCAAATTCTACAGTCACAATTTCTTCAGGAAAGTATCTTTCAATGATGTTGTAATCATTTACGTTTTTGTCTATAGAGAGCTGCAAGGAATCAATTTGCTCACTGGTGTTTTCAACTGTTTCAGTTTCCTTGTCAACAGTTACTCTTTCCTTTTTCTGTTCACCACAGCCAAAAAGTAGAAGAGTTGTTATTAATATCAAAAATTGGTTTTTCATCTGTCTTTTTAGGTTGCACACAACGATACAGTATAAACGCAGTAGCGGAGTAAAAGTACGATATTTAAGGTTAAACAAAAACCTCAATAAAAACAAAGCGACCTTTTAAAATGAACAAAAGCCGCTATTGTGTTTATATCGTGTTGCAAGAAGTCTTAATTCACGCCAATTTGATGCGATTCTATTTTGTCATTATAGAATATTTTCAAAACATATATGCCCTTATTCAGACCGTTTAAGTTCACTATTGCTTTATTATCTAAAAATAAAACCTCTCGTTTTTCCATTCCCATTAGATCATAAAGTTTACCATTCACAACTGTTAATATACTGCTTTTGTCTGATTTATCAACAATATCGATATTTAGGATATTATTTGTGGGGTTTGGATATGCAATAAATTTATCATCACCATCATCACCAGGTGGCGCAACAGGTATCGCACCACCACCACCAGTACCGTGCGAAACACTCATAATTCTTGCACCACCACAACCACAAGAATTTTCACCCATCACTTGTATTGCCCCACTCGTACCAGCATAGCCTGTAAAAACTTGGATATATTGTGTTGAACTTGCCCCGGAAAGTTTTTGCCAATTTTGCCCAAAATAATCAAATGTAGTTACAGTTTCATAGGGATAAGGTAGCCACCATTCATATGAAGTAGCTCCTATTGAACCACCACTTTGGTAATTCACTAGCGCTCCAGACAATACTGTGCTTGGCCCTGTTAGGCTTGTTGGTTGCGAGGGCTTACCAGACCATACTGTTCTTGATGCACTATTATTACCACATCTTGTTGAAAAAATATTTGCTGTTATAGTAATATTACCAGAATAGCCGGTAGTCAATGATAAAATAACTTGATTTGTGCCTTGCCCTGAGACAATATTCACCCCGCTATTAGAAGGTGTTACAGACCAAGATACAGAATCAGCTCCTTCTGGCACACTATAAGTTGCTGTAGTGCAAAGTTCTGAGGGGCCTGAAATAGAAAGCCCTCCACACGCAAAAGCACAATTTGCATTAGGGTCATCTATATTTAACTCATCTGCCAGCCAACGACCATTGCGAGTATCAAATTAAATATGTTCCCTATTATGTGCATTTTGGTTAAAGGTGTTAAAATCAGTTGAAAAATTATCAAATGGGCTGTCTTTTGGGGCATTGGGAGGTGTAGCTCCAACATAACTATTCTTATAGTCAAAGTCATTTAATAGCACATTTTTTCTTCCAATATCCAATGCACTTGCTGTGGGAATGAAATTAAATTTATCCCTTACAAATAAATCCCCAAAAGGAAGATTAATGTCAAAACTCGAAAAGTCAAAAAAGCCACCACCATAAAAATCAAATGGCAGCACGCCGCTTGGTTGATTCTTGTTTACATTCGTAATATTAATTGTAATTGTTGGGCCAATCCATAAAATTTTCTTTTTGTAGGTCACCCTGCCTTTGTAAATTTGATTATTGTTACCATATGGAATGGCTTTTGACCAAAAATCCAGTTCAAACCTCGAATTGCCGGGTATCAAACCCACAAGACCAACACCAAAAAAATCATTGTCCACAAACAAACCACCAATAGTACCTCCCAGAGGCAAAACAAGCATACTTAATAAATCTTGCAGGAATGACAGCCCCCGATTATATTGAAAATCAAGCAAAAGGTCACCAGCATTAAAATCTTGAGTACTACCACATTCGCTACCATTGCTTATTGCGATGTTTCTCGTGTTAATGGGATAACCGCCGCTACCTGGTAAGCCTTTGGCTTTTAATTCGTTAAAAAAACCAGTGTGTATATTGTTATCAATACTATAATTCAGAGTGGAAAAATTTGCCAATAATTGCCTTGAGGCAGGTGTATCTAAAATGGATAAATAAGTAGAGGCATTGAAGTTGTTTTCAATAATTGGAATAGTTATTAGACCACCAAATAAAGTTTGACTGGTGGTTATGTATTGGTTGGTTAAATGCCTGTATAGAAATTGAAGGGCTATAGGCATATTTGCTCCTTGCTGGGGAGCATCGTGAGAGATGAATAAACGAGTGTCGTGGTCAACATTATTTTGCTCCATATGCGCAAGCGTATAACGAGCTATAACACCGCCCATACTTTGCCCCAACACCACGTTTTGTTCAGCGAGTGGGTTGTTTGCCTTTTGACTATTTACATATTCTATCACTGCCTGTAAAACATATGCATTGCGTTGCATATAGTCCACGCCGTTATCCCAATCAATATAAATGATGTCGTATTCTTTGTTGTTAGCATTCCAAATTAAGTTAGTAAGTTCATTACTACCAGAAAATTGTACAGATCTTCTAAAATCTTCATAAGAATATTCACCTCCAACATTTTCAGGATTTAATAAAGTGCCGACATCAAAACCCTCTGCTATAATGAGTGGTTTTTGAATACTATTGTTAACTAAGTCTATAGTTATTTTTGCGCTGCCATAAGTACCCTCATAAGGGGTGTTTGCCGTAATGGTTGTTGTGTAACGATTACCTGCACTTTTTGGGTTACTGTCATAAGCTAAAGTGGGAACAATACTCTCCACTTTTATTTTTGTGTAAGATTGCAGTATAGTGCCATCTACAAGCTGTAGTTTAAATGTCCATGTTTTGACCCCTGCTGTGGTATAATTTGCCTCCACAACTTGATTGGTTTGCCCCATAGGCAAACTTCTAAATCCTTGGCCATCATTGAGGTCAATTTGAATATTGGGTTGGGATTTAGTTAAATTAAAATGATTGGTATAGAACAAATTTGAGGGCAATTGTACCTTTACATTTAGTCCTTTATGAACTTTTACCGGGGAAGCAATTGCAAATACATCTTTTATTTCATAAGGGTTTTGCCAAACACCATTGGTGTATCTGTCATAAAATTTACCGTTGGAGTATGTGAGCTTATTGTTGCTTAATGCATCATCAGCAAATTTACCATATTTAAAATGCACACCACTAAGTACAATATGCTCGCTATTTCTTGCAGTTTGCCAGTTTTGCTCAAATTGTTGGGGAGTAACAAAACCCGATGAAACATTCCGTATTCTTGAAGACAACAAGGTATTGTAGATTTGTTTAAGCCTTGTTGCATCTACATAAGTAGAGTCTGTGATTGTGCCATTAAAGGCAGGTACATTAGTAAACTCCATCCCAAAATCGAGCAAAATGCCATAAGGCACCCTGTTTTTTTCAAGTTCTGAAAATAGCGTGTTCATTTCATTGGCAAATGAAGTGTTGTTTTGAACTTGAGAAAATAATGGAGTTGATATAGCAGTAAATAAAAAGATAAATACTGCAATTTTGCTAAATTTCAGCAAAGAGGTAATTTTTTGAACATATAATTTCATAATTTTGGATGTTAAGTTATTATAATTGTGAGAAGATTGTATTTCTTGACAAGGAAAGACCGCCACATCCCGTGGTTGGTCTTTCTAATTTTAGGCTAACTGCTGTTCATGTTTTTAATATTTTTAAAGGTTAATAATCAATATTGAACGTCAAAGCGCCCTTCCCTCACCTCAACTATTTCACCCTCGCTGTTTATGGCATCAAACCAAAAAGTACCGCTCAAAATAGCATTGTCAAAATCGTGGTGGGTTATAAGTAATTCGCCTGTAATTGTTTCGTTTGTTTCGTAAAAGTTTGTGTTTGGAGGAGAAGGTGAGCCTATGGAGTAAATACCTGCTTTTTCTGGATTTTCTAAAAATTTACTATTTAAAACATATACTTGATTTACAACAAGAGGCTCAATTAATTGATCTAAAAAAATGCCTATTGATTTTAATGGTTCATTAGAGCTTTTCTGTCCAATTCCAAAAGTAAAATCCGTCCCAAAATAGTTAAGCACTAGGTTTCCGCCCTGCACGTTACCTTTTGGCATAAATGCTTCACCATTAACAAGGCAGCCCGCGGTGTTTGCTCCTGTTTGAGTGGCAGGTGGTAATTTATCAATTTCTGCGATGGGTTTGTCGTCGTCTTTGTTGCAACTTAATAAAAATGATGCTGTTAAAAGGGTAATGAGTAGTGTTTTCATAATATGGTTTTTTTCAAAAATATGATTTATAGGCTAGTTCAATTTGGTTTTGATTATTAATAAATGTTTATTTTTAGATTTCTTGCAACAAGTGGATATAGGTAGTCTCGCCAAAGGCGATATTATCCTATATCTGGTGTGTGTGCCCAGCATGGGCATCTTTTATTTGCCGAAAGGTAAATAATTAATTTAGAGGGTGCAAGTCCCTTATGGGCAGGGATAACGCCTTGAACCATTAGTAAGTCGCAAAGCCTGCCCCGTACTTGATACGGGGGTTGCTAACCGTGAGGTTAGGACTGAAGGAAGCGAAACTACAAAACTCGGTACTGACGAACAGGAATCAGATAAGAGGCTATTAGGCTAGATGAGCAAGCACACCATTGTGAAGTCCTAAACGCTTTAAGTGAATACCAAAATAGTAGATCTGGCAGGAATCGAGGGAAAGAAGATGTTCTTACCTGGGGAGGTCTCTGTAACCACGAGATGGTAGAGCAGAGAAGTCAGCAGAAGTCATAGTACCTAAAGCAACGAGCTCCGACAAAAACGGAGAAGTCTCACAATTAGGGAAGGACTGAACACAATCCTTTCTGAAATTAGAATAGGAACAATGGAAAAAATTGTAGCTTATTCATAAAGTAGGGAATAGTTTCAATTGGCGCAAAGAGCGATTGAAAAGATGGATTGTGAACCGCCGTATACGAGGTCCGCACGTACGGTGGTGTGAGAGGCGCACTCCGTTCCTATTTAGGGGCGGAGCCGTCTACTCGATTGGCGGTTCGTTATTTTTTATTTTTCTTAATTGACTGTTTTATTAGGCTCAAAATATATTCTAAATCCTCGTCCGAATTTATTTGTAATTCATAATCTCCATTTCCCCAATGTCCTGTCGAAGAAACATCTCTTGTGATTCCTTTCGGGTCGTCAAGTTCTCCAATTGTCATATTAATCCAAATTTTCAAAGCTTTTCTCTGTGGATGAATATCTACTACGTTTCTCCCTGAGACAAAAGCGATATATTTCTTTTTTGGTTTAACCTCAATATTGTCAAAATTCAGAATTGCGTTTTTCATTTTTTCATACAATTCCTTAATTTCCTCACTTACGTTTTCTAAATGTTCTTGCTCGGAATAAACTTTTATTTCTTTTGCAACATTGTCAATTGTTTGGTCAGTTTTAGAAATTGTTTTTATACTCTCTTGAGCTCCTGATTTTTGTATTTGTTCAAACGAAACTGTATTATTTTCAAATCTTTTTACTTCCCATAATTCGATTGGCAAGTCTTTAAAGTTAATTGCCTCACGTTGGTAGTTTGTAAATGCTGGTGAAACGAACAAAACCCTTGACTGTGACCAATCCACGTCATTGCGTTTGAGTGTTTTGTCAAGGTTTTCATTAAATTCTAAAATAAAGTCAGCTTTGTTGTTTAGCATTAACGACAAGTAGGCATATCCTTGGTCAATTACGCTAAAATTTTTATCTCGTTTATACTCAATTATAACAAAAGCGTTGGCTTCTTTATCGAATGCAAGTGTGTCAATTCGGAAATTGTTTAGAGAAAATTCAGATTTCACAAAGTCAAGTCCGAGAATTGTCTTTAGATTATTTTCGGCCAATTCTTGAATCTCTTTTTCAAGTCGGAAAGGTTTTTCCTTTATATATTCTAAAGACTTTTCAATTTTAAATAATGCCATTTATTTTCTTGATTTTCGTTTTTTTCATAATGAATGCCAACGTTTTGCAGCTACCCGAAGGTGGCGATTTCGAAGCACTTCACTGTCAACCAAGCACAAACTTTGATAGAAGCACAAAGCTTGATTTAACCACTGAACCGCCACTTTTGGGTAGGTGCTGTTATAGGGCGTTTTTCTTGTCTGGGTCAAGAGTGTCATTCGTGTCTTTATAAAATGTGGTTTTAATTATGTCGGCTAATTCACTAACTTCTGAGCTGTAACTTGAGCCTGCATTATAGTCTTCAATAATTGAATATTTTGCAGTCCATTCGTAAAATGATTCATCCGTTTCCTTAAGTTTTTCAATGTGGTTTTTGTAGGCTTTGACAATTTTTTCGGTTCCAAGTCGAACACTTTCAATGTCACTTAGTAGTCTGTCAGACTTTACTTGCATAACACCTAAAGTATGAGGCTTTTTTGTTACTTTGAACTTTAAATTTTCAATTTGTCTTGCAATTTTTGGTCTATTAAAGTCTTCGTAGATTATTACTGCATAAACTATACTTTCAAGAATTTCATTGTTTGTCAATTCCTTGATAAGTTGTCCGTAAGAGCTTTTAAAATATTGGTATCTACTTTTTAAATAATTGTCTTTTCGTTTCTGGGTTGCTTCCTGTGAAAAACGCAAGTTGTTAGCTACCTGAAAAATGAAAATCAAAATTATTATCCAAAGTTCGTTTGCTACAGTTGTAAAGTCGGGTAAAATGTTTGCTTTTACTTTAATTAATTTCTCGTACGTAAAAAATGATATTACAACAATCGCTGTCCAATATAAAAATTGTCTATACCAATTAAGCAAAAGTCCGCGATTGGTAGCTAAATTGAATAGCAGTCTGAAAACAATATAATAGATGTTAACCAAATAAATGTTCCAAACATATTTGTCTAGTCCGAAATAGTATAAAGTTGTTGAAACAATAATTATGTACACTATTGGTGTCAGAACACGTATGAGAAAATTCAATGCTGGCGCTTCTTCGGTCTTAACGAATATAGATATTTCCATATAGCCAATTGAGTAGGAGTGTTTGCCTATCCAATTGATTAGGAAAAAAAGTCCGATGCCTAAAATTATATGAGCTAAAAGTATTTCCATTTATTCTGTTTCGTTTCTGTCGTTTTAAAATGCCCTATAACATGTTCATATCACTCATGTGGTATATATCGCTTATCCACAACATGCCCATTTTTTAATATTATGTCGTATATATGTTTGATAGGGCATATATACGAATGTTTCAATAAAAGAGGGAAGTTAAAAAAAATTGTTATAAAACCCCCAAATAAAAAAAAACAATTTGTTTTTATAACGTCTATTTTTAAATTCTATCACAAATTTAAAATATAGAATTCGATAATGTTTACGGAATACCTTAATTGGATAAAATTTTATTATTCATTAAAGTATTTTTTTTATTTAGTGTTTTCTTGTTAGCATATTTGTTAAGTTAGGTGCTGTATAGTAAGATTGGAGAGGTAAGACGATTTGTGTAGAAATGGATTCCTGAATTAATATTACTGAAAGTATTGTACAAAAATTAAGACCAAAACACAAATTATTTAAAAAATATCCCATATCTTAATATCTTATTAATCCAATTACACAATAACTAGTTATCAATTTGAAAGCATTAGTCATATCCGGTGGAGGAAGTAAAGGCGCTTATGCCGGAGGTGTAGCAGAGTACCTTATTTCAGAAGAAAAAAAAGAGTACAATATTTTTATAGGAACTTCTACCGGCAGTTTGTTGTTGCCTCATTTGGCTTTGGGGAAAATGAATAAAATTCGCTCTATTTATACCAATGTAAACCCTCCGGATATTTTTAATATCAATCCGTTTATCATCCGAAAAAAAGGAAATAGGGAGTTTGTAACCATAAAACACTGGAATGTACTTTGGCAATTGATTCGTAATAAAAGAACCTTTGGCGAAAGCAAACACCTTCGTAAAAATATTACGCGAAACTTTACCTTAGAGGAATTTTTAGAACTAAAAAATTCAAATAAGGAGGTTGTTATTACTGTTTCTAATCTAACTAAAAATGCCACAGAATACAAATCTATTAAAGATTATGACTATGAAGATTTTTGTGATTGGATGTGGATTTCGGCTAATTATGTGCCGTTTATGTCTTTAGTCACAAAAGATGGTTGTGAATATGCCGATGGCGGTTTTGGCGCTGTTGCTCCCATTCGTGAAGCCATACGTAGAGGTGCTAAAGATGTAGATGCCATTATTTTAGAGGCTGAAAACATGGAGCATAATAAAGTTCTGGGCAAAAACCCTTTTTCTTTGATGGTAAATTTATACGGTTTTGTTCTCGACCAAATCGAATATCATAATATTGCTGAGGGTAAATTAGCAGCTTTAGCTAAAGACGTGCAATTAAATTTGTTTTACACTCCTACAAAACTTACAGAAAATGCGTTGATTTTTGATAAAATATTAATGAAATCGTGGTGGCAACGTGGTTATGATACGGCACAAAAAAGAATTGCTTCCAGTAAAGTGGAGTATTTGCCTTAGTTAAAACATTTCCCCAACCTCTTTTTTTAAAAACAACATTGCCTTTTGCGAAGGGGAGGTATCGTCCATAAAATGATTAATTATGGTTTCTCTTAATTTGTTTGCGGTATCTACTTTCTCGTTCATTGCGGTTTGGCGAATGATTTGAATGGTGGCATTTTTTGCCGCATTAATCATATTCCAACAATCGTTAGTTATATAAATTTGTTGTGCAATATTATGTTCAAATTCCTGCTCAATATTTCTGGTAAGCAATCTTTCATAGTCGTCCACATTTTCTGAAAATGGGGCAACTCTTATAAGTAGTTGATTGGGTGCTACGCGTTCTAAAAAAAGAGTAAATCGTTCATAGGCTTGCAAGCGCAGCGGAAGTATGTTTTTTTGTACTTCTTTTTGCAATAGATATCTTCGCCTGCCTTCTTCATTAGCTGTGTGTCCTTTAAAAAAATAATAGGCAATGATTCCTACTACTACAGCAGGAATTAGATATGAAATGAAATGGAAAACTAAAGTAAAATCTTGCATAGTTTTTTTTAAAACACGAAAATAATCTTTTTTTATTGGGATACCTAAATAAGTTTTCTACTTGAATGGAATTTTACTAAAAAAATTATGTACATTTATTCTAGAATTTATCTGAACATCACCGCTATTTCTTTAGTATCCCCAATCAATTCTTATTTATACCTACTCTGTGCCAATTGTGAATTGTGATTCTTTTTGAATTATTAAATAAATGCATGGTAAAAAGGGTAACAAGTTTACTGGTATTTGTATATACCCATGTATAATCTTTAAAAACTATTTATTATGAAAACAAAATTTCTATTTTTTACATGTTTATTGCTAACGCTTCAAGCGTTCAGTCAGATCCAGAAAAATATTGCTGTGGCGCAGCAGCATTTTAGTAATCTTAATGTAGAACCCATTTCTATAGGAGCTGCAAACGATGTTATTGTAGCCTCCAATCTTTTTGACCCAACCATGAGTAATCCAAAACTTACTTTAAAACGGGTGGATGACACCGGCGCAATTATATGGATAAAATCCTATGACAACACTACCATTGGTACTTCTCGTCTTTTTGACATTACCACCTATTTAGACCTTATTATTGTAGTTGGCTCTATGGATGTAGCGGGAATACAAAGGGCTTTTATAGCAAGAATTGACGGGTTGAATGGTAATTTTATGGATGCTAAATTTTTAGATATAGTATCTCCTAATTTTCACTCCACACCATTAAAAGTAATTACCACTTTAAGTGATGCTAACGGCGACACTGTTCCGGATCCGGGTTTTGTTATCACTGGATTGTTCGGCTCTTGTGTTCCTATTGATGTAAATTGTGGGCTTAATATTGGGTTTGTGGTACGAACCGATTTGAGCTTTACTATTTTATGGTCTATAGAATTAGAGTCGATAGTAACCAGTACATTGGATTATGATTTTATTAATGGAGTAACAGAAACTTCAGATGGGTTTTTACTAACCGGAAGTGTAACGGGCGAATTTTCTCCTGGAATATTTCAACAAGGCGTTTTAGCGCATAAAATTGATTTTCAAGGTATTTTTCAGTGGGATAACAGTTATTTGTTTGGAAACTCCAGAGACGTAAGTGTAGATGCTTATTTTGATAGTGGTACCAATGAAATATTTATGTTAAATAATTATTCACAATCCCATCATTTTGGCGTTACTGTTTTAAACAATGCTACAGGAGCCATTGTACCTGCCAAATCGTGGTGGGCTAGTTCTCCGTTTTTAGATTACTACGGGTTTAAAATCATGGAGTCTGCTGCTAGTGCCAATAATTTAATTATTGCAGGTTATACCAGAGAAAATATAATAGGAAGCACAACAGACCAAAGCAATCCTTTTCTTCATGAGTTCGATAAAGCTACCGGAAATCAAGTAGGAATGAGTTATCAATTTTTATTGCCTTATACTGAACCAACACCTGATGTATTTAATTTATGGAACAGCCAACTGCCTTTGATTTATTATCCGGATATGGCGATGTTTTATGTAGATATATCTGGAACAGCACATTATGCGTTAGTTGGGTATAGAACAGATGCAAACGGATATTCCAATGCCGAACTTATCGCTACCCCAATGGATAAAAGAAACCAATGCGATAATTTAAACTTAACGTTTAGTATAAATCCTTTGGCAGTAGTGCCAATAACCACAGTTATATCCGGACCCACACCAAGTAATGACACTGTATTTATATTAAACGCAGCTGCCATTACCTTTACTGAAGCAAGTTGTGACCCAACACTTTCGGTAGGAAGTAATACGATCAATGAGTTTATTTTATATCCAAATCCAGCATCAAATAAAATGTTTATTTCAGGAAATGATATAAAATCGGTTCAAATTGTGGATGCTTTAGGACGTGTTGTTTTAGCTTCTACTTCTTATTCTGCAGCAACAGGTATTTATGTAGAAAACTTTAAAAATGGTTTGTATTTTGTAACCGTAAAAGGAGAAAATAATACCATTCAAACGTTTAAATTAGTTAAAAAATAAAAACGATTTATAGAATCCTTAAAAATAGATAAAGGATTTGTAAACTATAATACTTCATTTTTTAAACAGTAGTAAACACTCGTTTACTACTGTTTTTTTTATAAGATTTCGTTTAAATTTAACTTTGTGCATCCATTTGTGCGAAAGAAAAACTTACGCAAAAAAGCATTAAAATTTGAAGTATAAATTTCATAAATATTGTTATTAAAAATTAATTAACCGATAACCTTCATTTTGTAACTGTACTAAGGCGGTCATAGCAGAAAGTGCAATCTTAACCTCAGGATGTATTTGTGTTTTAGTTATTTTTCGATAACCTGCCGTTTGCCCACATAAAATAATCTGTACGCCTTCCTGAGATAATGCTGTAAGTAAATCATAATTTGGATTATGCGCTTGATTGCTTTTTCTTTGATGCTCATATTCAGTATGGTTTAGCAAATCAAAAATGGCAGCACCATGAATAACTAAAGCAACCTTTATCGAATTTTCTGGCACCCCTGCCTCTCTATGGAGTTTGATAAATCTGGCAGCACTTTCTATGATTTTATTTGGAATGGCGGTATCTTCAAAAGTTTTGGTTACATCAAAAACCGCATAAAAAGGTTGCGAAGTATCGGTGTTAAAATCTGGATGTTCTACCTTAAAAATAGCTCCGTAATTTTCAATACTTGGTGGTGTTTGTGAATTTGAAGATAAGGTGAACAATAAGAAAAACACAATAAGTTTAAAAGTCATACATAAGAAATTAAAAATTGAGTTTATAAATATAGAGTATAATCATACCGATAGAAAATTTTGTTTGTAAATTATTTAAAAACGTCCTTTAAAATATTTAGAGAATGGTTATTTTCACCTCATAAAAATAATAATATTGCAACAGTATTTACAACAATTAAATGAAGCTCAATTAGCACCTGTACTTCAAAAAGATGGTGCCATGATTGTTATTGCCGGTGCGGGCTCCGGAAAAACCAGAGTGTTAACCTATCGCATTGCACATTTAATGCACAACGATGTCGATGCCTTTAGCATTTTAGCACTTACCTTTACCAACAAGGCAGCACGTGAAATGAAAAAACGTATTGCCGAAATTGTTGGCGCAAGCGAAGCAAAAAATCTTTGGATGGGCACTTTTCACTCGGTTTTTGCTAAGATTCTTCGCAGTGAAGCTTCTAAGTTGGGCTATCCTTCTAACTTTACTATTTATGACACCCAGGATTCTCAAAGTGTTATTCGCGCTGTAATCAAGGAAATGCATTTAGACAAAGATGTCTATAAATACAAACAAGTGTATTCCAGAATATCTTCTTATAAAAATAATTTAATCACCGTAAAAGCCTATTTTAATAATCCCGATTTGATGGAAGCCGATGCCATGGCTAAAATCCCTCGTCTTGGAGATATTTATAAATCCTATGTGGAAAAATGCTTTAAAGCAGGTGCGATGGATTTTGATGATTTGCTTTTGAAAACCAATGAATTACTTACTCGTTTTCCTGAGGTGTTGATGAAATACCAAAATAGATTTCGGTATATTTTGGTGGATGAGTACCAAGATACAAATCATAGCCAATATTTAATTGTAAAAGCACTATCTGATCGTTTTCAAAATATTTGTGTTGTGGGCGATGATGCACAAAGTATTTATGCTTTCCGAGGAGCAAATATCAATAATATTCTCAACTTTCAAAAAGATTATGACGATGTAAAAGTGTATCGCTTAGAGCAAAACTATCGCTCTACAAAAAATATTGTGGAAGCAGCAAACTCGATCATCGATAAGAATAAAACCAAATTAGAAAAAATAGTTTGGACTGCAAATGAAGACGGAAATAAAATTCTAGTAAATCGCTCTATGACCGATGGCGATGAAGGTAGATTTGTGGCGAGTTCTATTTTTGAAAATAAAATGCAATACCAACTTAAAAATGGCTCTTTTGCTATTTTATATCGCACCAATGCACAATCCAGAGCGATGGAAGATGCCCTTCGCAAAAAAGATATTCCCTATCGCATTTATGGTGGGTTAAGCTTTTATCAGCGGAAAGAAATTAAAGATATTACCTCCTATTTGCGTTTGATACTAAACCCAAAAGATGAAGAAGCACTTAAAAGAATAATAAATTATCCTGCAAGAGGTATAGGGGAGACTACCATTGAAAAATTAATTGTAGCCGCAAATCATTACAAGCGTTCTGTTTTTGAAGTGATGGAAAATATTGATAAAATAGATTTAAAAATAAATGCCGGCACTAAAAATAAATTACAGGATTTTACCACCATGATTAAAAGTTTTCAGGTTTTAAATGAAGGCTATAATGCGTTTGAAATTGCAGAACATGTAACAAAAAAAACAGGATTAGTACAAGAATTAAAAAAAGACGGTACACCCGAAGGCATTGCTCGCATCGAAAATATTGAAGAATTACTTAATGGTTTAAAGGATTTTGTGGAAGAACAAAAAGAACTGGCAGAAACTACCGGCTCGTTGGCAGAGTTTTTAGAAGACATAGCCTTAGCAACCGATTTAGACAATGAAAAAGGAGATGATGACCGCGTGGCGCTAATGACCATACATTTGGCTAAAGGATTAGAATTTCCTTATGTGTATGTGGTAGGGATGGAAGAGGATCTTTTTCCTAGCGGCATGAGCATGAATACTAGAGCGGAGCTGGAAGAAGAAAGACGCCTTTTTTATGTAGCCATCACACGGGCTGAAAAACAAGCCTATCTTACCTATGCACAAACACGCTATCGTTGGGGAAAACTTATTGATACTGAACCTAGCAGATTTATTGACGAAATTGATGAAAAATATATAGAATATCTTACCCCTGTAACAGAATACAAATACAAACCTCTTTTAGATATTGATATTTTTGACGACATCGACAAAAGTAAACTACGTATGCGAAAACCCGCAAACGGAGCGCCACCAAGTGGTCCTACAGAAGGACAATTACAAAAACTGCGAAGACTTAAGCCACTAACCTCCGCAAGTAAAAACGGAAATGCAATAGATACTTCAAATCTCTCAATTGGCACACAAGTAAAACATCTGCGGTTTGGTAAAGGAAAAATTGTCAGTTTTGAAGGTGTTGGCGCGGATAAAAAAGCCGAAATCGATTTTGAAAATGGCGGATTAAAAAAATTAATACTACGCTTTGCAAAGCTTAATGTAGTATCATAAAGGTAAGTGTGTTTGAATGAATGCTCTTAATTTTACTTGTACATCTAAAAAATCTGCTGCGCTCCAGTTATCGCCATGACCTCCATTATATACCGTAAATGAATTAAGTACTCCTACATTATTTAATGCCGCCTCTAAATTTACACCATTACTCAAAGGCACAAGAGGGTCTTGATTGCCATAAAATAGAATTGTAGGTGAACTCATAGCGGTTACTTGATGTAAGGGGCTTACAGCTTCCGCAAAGTTAGTTCCTTCAGGATAAGCACCTTCATCAACCAACGCTTGAAGTGCTACTGCAAAATTAGGGTCATCAGCATAAAACGGGTCTAAAAAATCAGTAGGACCTACAATATCGGCAACAAATTTTACTTGATTGGTTACATCGTATGAATAATCATACATCAAAGCAATGTGTGCACCTGCGCTGGTGCCTATAAGTCCAAATTCTGCTTTTATTTGTAGCTCCTCTTCTTGGCTTTTAATTTGAAAAAGCACACTTTCTAAATCTAAAAACTGATTAGGAAAGGCAGGAATGCCTATTTCAGCTAAAACATAGTTTGTATTTACAATGGCATAATCGGGAAAGTTTTCTTGAAGATATACCACAAAATTATTCATATTGGCTTTGTCACCGGCAGTCCAACCACCACCATGAATTAATACAATAACCTTAGTATTTTCCTTGGTTCGCCCTTCAGGAAGATATATGTCGTAAATTTGTTGCGCATTGGTTCCGTATGAAACATTTAAAAACACAGCAGCTTCCAAAGGAGCAGGAGTATCGTCAACAACATCATTGCTATCGGAATTACAAGAAACGGTAAAGAAAACCAGTGATGTAACATAAATTAGTTTTTGAAGAAAATTTTTCATTTAAAGTTTTTTATATAAACGGAAAACTTTATATTTTATGTTATTTTACGACAATATTAAATGAAACTAAAATAGTTATGGCTAAGCTTTTAAAAATTTATGAAGAAAATCCCAACGAAAAATCAATACAAGAAGTTGTTAAGGTGCTTCGTAATGGCGGCTTAATCATTTACCCCACCGATACGGTATATGGATTAGGTTGTGATATTAAAAACACTAAAGCATTAGAACGTGTTGCCCAAATTCGTGGTGTAAAATTAGAAAAAGCAAATTTTTCTTTTGTGTGTGATAGTTTGAGCAATATTTCAGATTATGTAAAACAAATGGATACTTCCACCTTTAAAATTTTAAAACACAACCTGCCGGGTCCCTATACTTTTATATTAGAGGGAAATAATAATTTACCATCGGTATTTAAAAAGAAAAAAACTGTGGGACTTCGTGTGCCGGATAACAATATAGCACGAGCGATAGTGAGAGAACTAGGCAATCCCATTATTTCTACATCTATCTATGATGAAGATGAGGTTATAGAATATACCACAGACCCGGAATTAATTTATGAAAAATGGGAAAATTTAGTGGATGTAATAATTGATGGTGGGTATGGCGATAATATGCCTTCCACAGTAATAGACTTAACGGGAGAAGAGCCTCTATTGGTTCGTGAAGGGAAAGGCAGTATTGAGATTTAATTTTAATCAATAAAAAAAACCGTCTCACCATTAGAGACGGCTTTTTTTATTGATAAATGGAAATTTTATTTTCCTTCTAAAAGTTTCATTTCTTTTTCAATCATATCATAAAATTGATCGATTTTTGGTAGCACATAAATTTTTGTTCTACGGTTAGTAGATTTGTTTTCGGCGGTGGTGTTTGGTACTAAAGGCACATATTCACTACGTCCTGCAGCGATTAATTGCGCCGGATTAGCTCCAAGCTCCATTAATTTTCGAACAACAGCGGTGGCACGTTTTGCACTTAAATCCCAGTTGTCAAGAAGTACGCCACTTTGATATGGAACATTATCTGTATGTCCTTCAACTAAGGCTTCAAAATCGGGTTTGCTGTTAATTACAGTAGCTACTTTACCTAAAATTTCGTTAGCTCTAGTGGATAAGATATAGCTTCCGCTTTTAAATAATACTTTATCGCTCAAGGAGATATATACAACTCCTTTTTCTACGTTAATTTCAATATCTTGATCGTTAAGTCCAACTTCTTTCTTAAGGCTTGTTACAAGAGCCAAGGTTACACTATCTTTTTTGTTAAGAGCATCTTGTAAACGCGAAATTTTAAGATCTTTTTCCTTTAAGCTTTCCAAAGATTTTTCAAGATTAGTAGCTCCTTTAGAGGTTAACATGGTTAATTCTTTTGAACTTTGAATAAGGTCTTGATTGGTTTTGCGCATATCTGCTAGACTTTGTTCAAGTGCTTTTGATTTGGCTTGAAGTGCCGCTCTTTCTTCCAAGCAACTGTTTAATTTAACAGTAGCAGAATTTAAGAGGTCTTGTGTGGTTTTGTATTGTTCTTCTAAAGCTGCGTATTTTTTTTGTGAAACGCAGGAACTTAAAAGAGCAACAACACTTAACATTAGCATTAATTTTTTCATATCTTTTGGTTTTAAAATTTAGTTAAATTGCACCTCAAAAGTATCAAATTTAGTGCCGTTTTTTGTGGGTTTTAACAATATTTTATGTTTAAATTATTATAAACTGTTAAAATGTTTTTTATCTTTAAAAAAATACAAATAAAGTAGTAGATATAGGTTGTAATATTTATCTATTTGTTTGTTATTCATTCTTTTACAATATATTTTTTTGAAATGGACATAGAAGGAAAAATGTGCTTTACCAATAGCTAAAAAATGTAAAGGTTGTAAAGAAAGTAAAAATTGAGCGGCTGCAAAACCATCTAAAAGCATCCTGACGAAAATTAAATAAAAAAGTTGTTTTCTCGGCGCATTTTTAAGAATGGAAAATAAGGAATTTCTAAAATTTAAAAATGTTTTTTTTGGGTTGCTGTTTTTTAAAGTAGCGCCCCCCAAGTGATACACACTCGAAGTACCAACATAAGAAACTTTTTGGTTTTTGTTGTGAAATCGCCAACACAAATCAATTTCTTCTTGATGGGCAAAATAGTCTTCATCAAAACCTCCGGCTTCCCAAAAAGCGGCTGATTTAACAAAAAAACAGGCACCACTTGCCCAAAAAATAGGAACAATATCGTTGTATTGCCCTTTGTCCTCCTCAATGGTATTGAAAATTCGACCCCGACAAAATGGGTAACCAAATTTGTCTATAAATCCACCGGCAGCACCGGCATATTCAAAATGGTTTTTGTTTTTATAATCTAAAATTTTAGGTTGGGCAGCAACTACTTCAGAATGTTTTTTTAAATGATTTAAAACAGGAGTCAGCCAGTTTTGTGTCACTTCTACATCCGAATTTAAGAGAACAAAAATTTCTGCATTCACTTGTTTTAATGCATCATTGTACCCTTTTGCAAAGCCACCGTTTTCCTTGTTTTGTATGATTTTTATTTCAGGATAGAATGTTTTTAAAAAAGAAATGGAATCGTCGGTTGAAGCGTTATCGGCAACATAAATCAGTGCTTCAGAAGAGTAAGCAATAACACTAGGCAAAAACCTCTCGAGTAATTGTTTGCCATTCCAATTTAAAATTACGACTGCGGTTTTCATAAAGGCTAAGATACAAAGTAGGTTTTATAATTTAAGGTTCAAAATTTATTTTAATGAACCCTTCTAGGGTTTTAAACCCTAGAAGGGTTGTTTAATTTTAGGTCTTAGAATTAGGGTTTAATTCAATTTTATTAATGAATAGAAAGAATATAAGAATTTTTTTAATCTCTTTCTATTCATTAATAAAAAAGAAAATACTCAGGTATAATCAGGCAATTCATTTAAAAAATGATACTTTTCTGCTTCATAATCTAATTGGCAATAGTAATGGTTCAAACCATTAGTCACCATTAAATACGTTGCTTGTAAGCTGAGGTTATACCGAGCAATTTGATCAAAAGTAGCCTGTTTAATGGCAACCGATGGTGCTTTGCATTCTACAACAAGAAAAATGCTGCCATCCGGTTTATAAACCACAACATCATACCTTTTTGTAGTATGATGTAATTTTAGTTCTTTCTCCACATTTATCCAACTTTTTGGATAGTGTTTTTCCAGCAAAAGAAACTGTACCACATGTTGCCGTACCCATTCTTCGGGAGTTAGCGCCACAAACTTTTTTCGTATTTCATCAAAGATGGAAATTTTATTTTCGCTACTTTTGAATCGGAAGGCGAATTCTGAAAAATGAAGTTTTTGCATACTACAAAAATGAGAATATTTTTTTAATGGAAGAAGCAAAAAGAATAATCAACGATATTAAAAAAGGCAGTATTAAACCTATCTATCTTTTTTCCGGAGAAGAACCCTACTATATAGATTTCCTATCCAATTTTTTAGAAAAAAATCTGCTAACGGAAGACGAAAAAGCATTTAACCAAATGGTGCTTTACGGTCAAGATGTAACGGTTGAAGAGATCATAAGCAATGCCAAACGGTACCCCATGATGGCAGACCGACAAGTTGTTATAATTAAGGAAGCACAAGAGCTGGCAAAAACGATTGAAAATTTAGAAAGTTATGTTGAAAACCCACAGCCTTCTACTGTTTTAGTACTTAACTACAAATATAAAACTTTGGACAGGCGTAAAAAACTGTACAAGGCCATCAAAAAAGCAGGAGTAGTTTTTGAAGGGAAAAAATTGTATGAAAATCAAGTAGGGGATTGGATTAAAAAAACCTTAGCAAACAATGGACATAGTATTTCTCTAAAAGCTGCAAGTATGCTTGTAGAGTTCTTAGGAAATGACTTAGGTAAAATTGCTAAAGAGCTTGAAAAACTCAATCAAATTGTAAAACCAGGACAAGAAATTACTCCAGAGCTCATAGAGGAAAACATAGGAATTAGCAAAGATTTTAATAATTTTGAATTACAAAAAGCAATAGGCAGTAAGGACATAAAAAAATCGTTTGCTATTGCAAATTACTTTGCGCAAAATTCCAAAAACAATCCACTAGTAGTAACCGTGGGTATTTTATATCGGTTTTTTTCTTTAGTTTTAAAGTACCATGCTTTAAAAAGCAAAAGCGAAGCTACGAAAGTTTTAAGTGTTGCACCTTTTTTTATAAAAGAATATGAATTGGCTGCCAGAAACTATCCCATGAAAAAAGTGAGCGCAATTATTGCTGCAATCCGCGAAGTGGATATGAAAAGTAAAGGCGTGGGTGCCGCAAATCTTTCACAAGGCGATTTGTTGAAGGATTTGTTGGTAAAAATTTTTAATTGAAAATATTTGAGTTAAACCGACAACTGAAAACCATCAACTATTTCCTATCAATAGAATACTTCCCAGCACTCAAAAGTGCAATCGCAACAAACCCAATTAAGTATAGAATTGCCATTTCCTTTGTTCCCAACGGGTCAGCTGCGTGAACAACAAAAGCAGCAACTATCATTGTAATAATTATGGGAATCGCAGCCAATCTGGTTTTAAATCCAACGATTACTAGTATTGGGAAAAGCACTTCGCCTAAAACTGCCAAAACTAATGATGCTGGCTCTCCAATCCCAATTGGATCCCCAAAAGAGAAATCGCCCGAAAGTATTTTTAAAAGTTTCGGAATTCCATGTATAAGCATCATTCCGCCGAATCCAAGACGCAGCAAAAGCATTCCTAAATGGTGTGTAATAATATAGGTCATGAAATTTTTTTTTAATTTCTTACCGAAAATAACCTTTTTTTTAATATTAACCTTCAATTTACAATGGCTTAAAATTAAAGCGATGGTTTCTTTATAAAACAAACTATTCTTCATTTAAAGTTAAAGTTGATTTAAAATGATTGCTAAAAACCTAACTTAATTTAGCGGAAATTTTAAAACAATAATAAGATGAAACAAATTACAATTTTTACTCTTTTACTTTTTAGCTCTTTTGCCTTTGCGCAACAAGCTTTAATTACAGGTTATGTTGATTCGCCGTGTTCGGGCGCTACTGGTCGTGTTCTTGAAATTTATGTAGATGGAACTATCGATTTTAATGGTTGGGCCGTTCAACGTCAATCTAACGGAGGAGGATTTTCCGCAACTATAGACTTGTCTTCATTTGCAAGCGTTTCTGATTCGTTTATTTATATAACGAACAACGAAGCTATATTCACTACGGAATTTGGCATCACAACCAATATTCTTGAAAATTCAAATATCAATTCTAACGGTGATGATGCTTTTCAAATTGTAGATAACAATGCGGTTGTTATTGACCGTTTTGGAGAAGAAAATGTGGATGGAAGTGGAACAGCTTGGGAACACGAAGATTCATATTACTTAAGAAATAATTTTTCAAATGCAAACGCTGGAACTTTTGATCCTTCAAACTGGACCTTCGGTGCGTTGCAAATATTGGATGGACAAGGTATATGCAACGGTGGCGCTGCTTTAAGTACCATAGTTTCTTTGGGAAGTTTTGAGCCAGTAGTTGCCCCAACAGCAAGCGTGCAATTTGAAACACCATATATTTCCGTATCGGAAGATGGAACTTCTGTAACTATTAATGTTGAAGTTTCACAAGCACCAACAGTTAATGGAACAGTTGATGTTAGTTTACTAATAGGAGGAACCGCTGTGGAAGGAACAGATTTCACCTTTGCCACTTCAGAAACCTTGACCTTTACTGCAGGAAGTACTGCCTCGCAATCTGTGACAATTCCAATCATCAATAATACAAATGATGGAAGCGACTTGTTTTTTGTGCTTACACTTACCAATGAGTCGAACGTGGTAATAGGGGCTACAAATATTTTTTCAACATATATTCTTGATGACGATACTGTAGTTCCTACAGCTAATGCTTCGGAACTTGATGTAAATTATCTGGCCAGTTATTTGGTAGATGCAAGCGGAACTGCAGAAATTACTGCTCACGATCCTACAACACAACGTCTGTTTGTTACAAATGATACTTCAATTGAAGCATTGGATTTTTCTGATCCACAAAATATAACCTCTTTGGCAACTGTAGATATTACTGTTTTCGGAAGTTCTGTACAAAGTGTAGCCGTAAATAACGGAATTGTTGCTGCAGCTATTGCCGCCACCAACCCACTTGACAATGGTTTTGTGGTTCTTGCAGATACAGATGGTAACAACCCAACCGTTTTGGAAGTTGGCTCACTGCCTGATATGCTTACTTTTTCACCCGATGGCACTAAACTTTTGGTAGCTAATGAAGGTCAGCCGAGTGACGATTACACTATAGATCCAGAAGGTTCGGTATCTGTAATTGATGTTTCTGCTGGTTTGGGAAATATTACACAAGCCGATGTAACAACTTTGAATTTCAATTCTTTTGATGCACAACAAGCAGCCTTAATTGCAGCTGGAGTTAGAGTATTTGGCCCGGGTGCTTCGGTTTCTCAAGATATGGAACCAGAATACATTGCGGTTTCAGATGACTCACAAATGGCTTATGTTACGCTTCAAGAAAACAATGCCTATGCAATTATTGATCTTTCCACTTTGGAGATTACCGAGATTATTTCTTTCGGAAAAAAAGACCACAGTTTACCGCAGAACTCTTTGGATACTTCAGATGAAACCGATTTCATTTTCAATGCATCTTGGCCAATTAAAGGTTTGTATATGCCAGACGCTGTTTCCTATTATACCGTAAACGGAACAGCTTATATAGTTACCGCAAACGAAGGTGACTCTCGTGATTACTCAGGGTACTCCGAAGAAAGAAAACTTGACGATGCAGATTATATTCTTGATCCTGCTGTGTTTTCAGATATTGATATTTTGAAACTGGAAACCAATCTTGGTGATATAAACTTTACCGCTGCATCGGGTGATGAAAATGGCGATGGCCTTTACGAAGAAATCCATGTTTTCGGTGGACGTTCCTTCAGTATTTTTGAAGCAACAACAGGAAACTTGGTTTACGACAGTGGCAACGATTTTGAAGTTATCACCGCTGCAGACCCTAATTTGGGAGGCATTTTCAACGCGAGCAATAGTAACAACAACTTCAAAAACAGAAGCGATAACAAAGGGCCAGAGCCAGAAGGTGTTATTGTTAAGCAAATTGGAAATGAGGCTTATGCATTTATTTTATTGGAAAGAATAGGAGGAATGATGGTTTACAATATTACGGATCCTGTTAACCCGGTATATCTTCAATATGTAAACAGCCGAGGAACTGTTCCCGGAGATCCAGAGAGTGGCGATTTGGGCCCTGAAGGTGTTGTTTATGTTGAAGCTGCAGATAGCCCAACCGGAAAAGCTTTGGTAATCCTTTCAAACGAAGTGAGCGCCACCCTAAGCATTTATTCATTGGATAATGTTCTTTCGGTAAATGATAACGAATTTGCTTCGAATGATACTTTTAAAGTTTATCCAAACCCAGCAAATGGTAACGTTTTCTTAAGCAAGCCAGATTTTTATGTAGTGTTTGATATGTTGGGACGTTTGGTTATTTCAGAAAAAGAAACCGGTTCTTTAAATGTTTCTACACTTTCATCAGGAACTTATATTATTAAAAACTCAAAAGGTATTTCACAAAAGTTAATTGTTAAGTAGTTAATTATTTTTTAAATTGTTCAATTATTAAGCTGGGAAACCGCTTCTTTAATTAGAGGCGGTTATTACATTTAAAGCGTATTTTTGTACTTCAATAAAAAATAATTAATGACAAAAATTAAAGCTTGGATTGCCGCGGCAAGGTTGCGAACTTTACCGCTTTCGGTTTCGGGGATTATTGTTGGAGCTTCACTCGGAAATATTGAATCAATGAGTTCAAGTGCGCCATTGTGGACATCTTGTCTTTTTTGGTTGGCAATTTTAGCCACCATCGGGTTTCAGGTTTTGTCAAATTTCGCGAACGATTACGGCGACGGCATACGGGGAACTGATGCCAATAGGGAGGGTGAAAAACGAATGGTTGCTTCAGGGATTATTTCACCCAAACAAATGAAAATTGGGATGATTATTACGGGAGTCATCACATTTTTTTTGGCTACAATATTGATTTTTAGCGCTTTCAGAAATGAAAACTTCATTATTTCGTTTGTGTTTTTCAATCTTACCATTGTTTCCATAATCGCTGCAGTTAAATATACCGTGGGAAAGAAAGCCTATGGCTATTCTGGTTTGGGTGATGTTTTTGTTTTTCTGTTTTTTGGGCTTTTGAGCGTTTTGGGAAGTTATTATTTGTTCACCCACAACCTTCATTGGCAGTTAATTTTGCCCGCAACAGCTATTGGTTGTTTTAGCACCGCAGTGTTAAACCTGAATAATATGCGCGACATTGAAAATGATAGTGCGGCTGGAAAAAATACGTTGGTGGTGAAGTTAGGCATACAGAAAGCCAAAAAGTACCATGCCTTTTTGTTGTTATTCGGAATGGTTTGCGCAGTAATTTTTACAGTTTTAAATTACAGTGAGCCCATACAGTTTGTATATCTGATTGCTTTTATTCCTTTTCTGTTAAACCTAAAAACAGTTTTTAAAAATAAAGTCCCAATCATGTTAGACGGCGAATTGAAGAAGGTTGCGCTCAGTACTTTTTTGTTTGCAATTTTGTTTACTATCTTTATATGATAAAAAAACAATATGAAAATCACATTCTACGGACACAACAGTTTTGCATTAGAAATCAAGGGAAAACACATTCTAATAGATCCTTTTATTAGTGGCAGCCCATTGTTACATGGTAAAATTAATATCCTTGATGTAAAGGCAGATTATATACTACTAACTCACGCACATCAGGACCACTCGCTGGATGCCGAAGCCATTGCCAAAAATACCGGAGCAGTTATTGTAAGCAATTTTGAAATAGCAACGCACTATGAAAATAAAGGAATCACTGTGCATCCTATGAACCTTGGGGGAAGTTGGAATTTTGATTTTGGAAAGGTAAAATACGTTATTGCACACCACACCAGCTCTTTTGCTGATGGTAGTTATGGTGGTCAACCCGGTGGTTTTGTTATAGAAGGCGAACACAAAAACATATACATAGCTGGAGATACTGCTTTAACTATGGATATGAAACTCATCCCGTTGTACACCAAATTAGATATTGCTATTTTACCTATAGGCGATAATTTTACGATGGGAATAGACGATGCTATTATTGCTTCACAATTTATTGAATGTGATAAAATTATTGGGTGTCATTACGATACATTTGGCTATATTGTCATTGACCATGAAGAAGCAAAACGCAAGTTTTATAATTCTGGTAAAGATTTGATGCTATTAGAGTTAACAGAAAGTATCGAGTTGTAAAAAATATAATTTTAGCCTAGCTGTTAAAAATAAAGCATGAAATAATGCACCTGCCTTGAAAGCAACTTATAAAAAATACATCCTAGAATTCAAGCACCCAAGCGGTACTTCTCGAGGCATTTTAAACAGCAAAGAAACTTGGTTTATAGAAATATTTAAGGATAATAAAAAAGGAGTAGGCGAGTGCGGCATCCTTCGAGGATTAAGTATTGACGATCGGCCAGATTATGAGGAAAAGTTGTTGTGGGTTTGTAATAACATCTCAAAAGAATTGGAGTATTTGTTACAGGAACTAGAAGAATTTCCTTCCATACAGTTTGGTTTAGAAACCGCTTTTCTTTCACTTAATGCAAAAAATTCTTTTGAAATATATCCTTCGGATTTTACTAAAGGCGAAACCGCTATTCCCATAAACGGTTTGGTGTGGATGGGAGAAAAGCAATTTATGAAAACCCAGATTCTAGAAAAAATAGAACAGGGTTTTCGGTGCATAAAAATGAAAATTGGAGCGATTGATTTTCATTCAGAAATAGAATTATTAAAATCTGTTAGAAAAGAATTTTCGCCGGCAGATATAGAACTAAGAGTAGATGCTAACGGAGCTTTTGCCGTTACAGAAGCATTTGAAAAAATTAAAATACTTGCCGACTTACAATTGCATTCCATCGAGCAACCCATCAAAGCTGGACAATGGCAAGAAATGGCAGAATTATGTAAGAAAACACCACTTCCCATTGCATTAGACGAAGAATTAATAGGTGTTTTTTCTGTAACAAAAAAGCAAGAACTCCTACAAACAATCCAACCGCACTACCTAATTTTAAAGCCGAGTTTGGTGGGAGGTTTTCATGGATGTGACACGTGGATTTCACTGGCAGAAAATCAAAACTGTGGATGGTGGATTACCTCTGCTCTTGAAAGTAATGTCGGGTTGAATGCCATAGCCCAATATACCTTTACAAAAAACAGTAAATTACCGCAAGGTTTAGGCACAGGAAGTTTATATACAAATAATATTGATTCTCCTTTAGAAATAGTAGGAGGAAATCTATATTACAATACTAAAAAGAAATGGGAATTAGAAAGCAAATAAAAATGAACTACATTCAACAAGCTTACAAAGGAAAAACAGAATTATGGATGTTTCTTTTAACAGCCATCATTATTTCGGGAATTTTTATTCTAAATTTTATTATGTTTTTGTTCACTTCTAAAGAAGACTTGGCAATAGCGTACGAATTGATTAAAAACATTCCGACAAATTTAAGTTTAATAATTAATTTACTACCCTTCGCCATACTGTTAATACTATTATTTATTTTAGTAAAATATATGCATCAACGCAGTATTTTGTCATTGACAACGTCACGAGATAAAGTAGATTGGAAAAGGTTTTTCTTTTCGTTTTCACTGATTATAACCTTTATTGTAGTCCCTTTTCTGATAGCATATTACATAGACCCGTCTCAGGTTGAGTTGCAATTTAATGCACAAAAATTTGCCATACTTTTAGTTATTAGTTTGATACTTTTCCCTTTTCAAATTGGCTTAGAAGAGTATCTTTTCAGAGGTTATTTTATGCAGCATCTCGGTATAATTGTAAAAAACAAATGGTTTCCGTTAATAATTACCTCAGTACTTTTTGGTATTGCCCATAGTGCTAATCCCGAAGTAGCTGAAATAGGTTTTATTGTGATGGTTTTTTATATTGGTACCGGACTCACTTTAGGTATTATGACCTTAATGGACGAAGGTTTGGAACTTGCTTTGGGATTTCATTTAGGAAACAATCTTATGGCAGCATTGTTAGTTACTGCTGACTGGTCTGCACTCCAAACCGATGCTATTTTCAAATATACCTCTGAACAAGCCAATAATACCCTATTGGAAATATTACTTCCAGTATTATTTTTCTATCCTTTAATTTTATTTATCATGGCTCGTAAATACAAATGGACTAATTGGAAAGAAAAATTATTCGGAAAGGTGGAAAAACCAAGTGCCATTACCACAGAACTTCCCACCACCTCATTTGATAAAATGTTATAATGACAGAACCTTGGTTACATATCCATCCAGAATTCAAACTAAACGAAAAGGCATTTGCACTAGAAGATTTAATTCTATTGGCAGAAGCCTTGCAATTAGAAGGCG
>Ga0210029_1000415_pt1 | contig 28219 bp, 19 predicted proteins | sample CryGeymeta201521_FD_183985 | JGI IMG/M metagenome (GOLD analysis project Ga0210029, IMG submission 183985) | Groundwater microbial communities from Crystal Geyser aquifers in Utah, USA - Crystal Geyser metaG 2015-21 (SPAdes) (version 2) | ecosystem: Environmental > Aquatic > Deep subsurface >... | reverse complement strand
GTGGAGCCGCAGGTCTACCTGCTGGCGCCGGATAGCAACCGGTTCGGCTATCAGACCGACGCCCTGCACAACGCCCTCATGCAGGCAATCGACTGGCTGTTCGACTGCCACGTGGCGTTCGGCGTCCTCAATGAACAGGCGCTGAACCGCCTTCCCAAGAGCGCCAAAGCACTCGTTTGGCCGCTGCCCTACTGCCCGACGGATGACACCTTCTCCCTGGTCCGGAAGTTCGTGGACGGCGGCGGCGCGCTCTGCTTCACCGGCGACCTCCGCTTCAACGACAGCCGCAGACCGGAACGAGCGGACCGGCTCTCCGCGCTCGGGCTGAAGGCCGAGCACGGGCCGGTCCCGCCGTTCGATGGCGAGGCAGCTTCTCTGCCGAAGGAACCGGCGTGGGGTGAAGCAGGCAAGGGGCGAGTCTGCTGGATTCCGTACCCCATGGAACTGCGTGCCGACGCTCCCGGCGCCGCTGCGTACGGCAGCTTCCTCGACGCGGCGAAGGCTCCTCGTCTCCGGGTGACGCCCGCCGAGGCGAAGATTCACGTCTTCGAAGTACCGCTCCTCGAGGGCAGCGCGCTCGTCGCCTACAACGACGGAGGCGCGCGAGTGCTGACCACCATCGACGGCGCCACGCTGGGTCCGGTGAGCCTTGAACTGGACCCCGGCCGCACCGGGTTGGTCATGGTTGACAACGCGGGTGCAGTCGTCGCCGTGGAGTCACAGGGGCGCGCAGTCATCCGCGGCGAGGAACTTCTGAGCGGCAAGGGTCACCAAGCCATCGCTTCGTTGGACGGCAAAGATGTCCGCGACAACCGGCAGCTTCTGGTGGTTCCGTTCTCGCCAGGCGAAGTGGTGCTCGCCCGCCGGGGCAGCTCGCCGCCGCTGTCCGGTGAGGTCGGCGAGTTCCGCTCGGCAAAGTGGCACCGCCTGGGCGACCAAGAAGTCCAGGCAGGCGGGACGCTGACACTGGTGATCGACGAGACCACCTCACTGGACCTGCGACTCGTGGCCGCGGCAGGGCAGGTCAGTGGGGCGCAGGAGGCGGCCGCTCGATTGCTGAGTCGGCAGCGGCCCCCTGTTGGCGGGTAGCCGCCGGTAGTGTCTCTTGGTATCCGCGTCAGACTACCTTCGGAGCAACGAACCAACGAACCATGGACAGAATCGAGGTGCTGGACCACGGCTATGTGCGCCTGGTGGACTGGATGGGCAGTGACCTCTCCGTCGCCAACGCAGCGCGGGTGTCGTTCGACAAGGAGGCGGAGTGGGAACAGCCACCGACCGAGGGGGATGCCTCCGGCCGGCTGAAGCAAGCCGACCAACGGCTGCTCCGGTTCCTGGCGACGCACGAGCACACCAGCCCCTTCCGCCACGCCACGCTGCAGTTCGAGGTGTACGCGCCGATGATGGTGAAGAACCAGTGGATCAAGCACTGGGTCAGCAGCGCGCACCTTGAGGAGCACAGCGGCTGGAACGAGAGCAGCCGGCGATACGTGACTGAGGAGCCCATCTTCTACGTCCCCGAGTGGCGAAGCGCGCCGGACAACCGGAAGCAGGGCAGCGGGGAGGCGCTGGGCGATCCGCAGCTCGCCGGCGACGCAACCGCCGGCACGCTAATGCGGCAGACCATCGAGGCGGGCGTCCACAACTACGCGCGCGCCATGGCCGCCGGCCTCTGCGCCGAGCAGGCTCGCTGCTTCCTGCCGGCCTATGCGCTGTACGTTCGCTGGCGGTGGACCGTGTCGCTGCAGGCGGTGATCCACTTCGTGGAACTCCGCGACGCGGCTGAGGCGCAGTGGGAGATCCGGCAGTACGCCAAGGCCGTCCGCCAGTTGGCCGAGCCGCACTTCCCGGAGAGCTTCCGCGCGTTCGGTACCGAGGAGCAACCATAGATGGCCGATGACCTCTCTGCACAGAGCCAGCCCCTCGGCGGCTTCCTGGCGCAGCCTCCGACGACCATGGGCGAGGCGCAGTGCCGCCTCACGGAGAAGCAGTTGGGCTTCTACCAGGAGCACGGCTACGTCGCTGGCGTGCGAATTCTCACCGATCGGCAACTCGACCAGCTCCGGGAGGAACTCGCTGCCCTGGCCGACCCCTCGCGGCCGGTGAACCAGCTCTTCTACGAGTACCACTCCAACGAGTCGACTGACCCGAAGCGGGTGCTGTTCCACGCCCTCGGGGCTTGGCGAATCGGCGCGGGGTTCCACGACCTGCTCTGGCACCCGGCGTTCACAATGCCGGCGTCACAGCTTGTGGGCGGCCCAGTGCGGTTCTGGCACGACCAGCTTTTCTGCAAGCCGGCGTTCCACGGCGGCGTGGTCGCCTGGCACCAGGACTACTCGTACTGGACCCGGACGACACCGATGGCACACCTGACGTGCTGGATCGGGCTGGACGACGCGACGACAGAGAACGGGTGCCTGCACTACATCCCCGGCAGCCACCAGTGGGACTTGCTGCCAATCACCGGTCTGGGGGGGGATATGGACGCCGTCCGGGAGGTGTTGAACGACCAGCAATGGGAGGTCTTCCAGCATCCGGTGCCCGTGGAGTTGAGGGCCGGCGAGGCGACCTTCCATCACCCCCTGACCATCCATGGCTCGTTTGAGAACACCTCGCCTCGCCAGCGGCGCGCCACCGTCGTCAATGTGTTCGCCGACGGCACGCAGTCCGACGCCGACGAGCCGCTGCTCGAAGGCGTGCCCGTCATCGCCAAGGGGGAGAGAATGGAGGGGCAGTTCTTCCCGCTGCTGTTCGACCCGGGCGCGGGGAGCTGAGCAGTCGCTCAGCCGGGCAGCAGGTCGCCGTCGGCGTTTGCTCCCTTGGCGTCCTTGTACTCCAGCGCCTTCCCACCGTCGTCGTCGCCGTCCGGGCCGAAGCTATACAGCAGGTAGCCTTCCGCCGTCGACCGGTAGGCAAGCTGGCCGTCGTGGAACGGATCTGCTGGGAGGGAAGGCAGCAGCTTGGCCGCTTGGAGTGCCTTCAGGTCGGGCGGGAACTTGCCGGTCCGTTGCTCGTAGGCGCGCAGGGCAATGGTGGCGACCGCCAGCAGCCTCCGGGCGTCGCCCACGGCGTGCGTCAGGCTGGCGCGCGCCACCATCGGGAGCAGTTGCTTCGCCAACGGGTCGTCCGGGAGCGGAACCTCTCGCCTGGCGTAGTAGGGCTTGTGCGCCTCGGCGGCGGCTGCCTCGTAGAACGCCTCAATGTGCATCAGCGCTCGCTGCATCACGACGTTGCCTGCAGGGGCAGGTGCGCCTGCGTCTGCTTGGAGCTGCTTCACCGTTTCGCCTCCCTGCTCCAGCAAGCCGACTCGCGAGGCGCGGAACTCCTCGGAGAGGGTCTGCCAGAAGGGAACGGCGCTGCGTTCCAGCGCTGCCAGTCGGGACAACGCCCCTCCGGCAGTCTGCTCGTCCAGCTTGGGGGCCAGTGCCACCAAGTCGCGCAGCGCCATGGACTGAATCGTGGCGCCGACCAGCGAGTGGATGAGCGGTCCTCCGCGGGGAACGTCGGTCGCCAGGCGCAGCATGTCGAGGTAGCTGTTGACGGCGTCGCCCAAGCGCCCCTCGCGTTCCGCGAGTTTCGCCTCCACGAGCAGCACCCTCGCAAGGTCGCGGAAGTCAGCAAGCTGAGGAAAGGGCACGTCGAACGACCGGACCTCCGGGTTCATGAACTCCTTCCCGAAGCCCTCGCGCAGTCGCGCCAACGCCGGGGCGCAAGTGGCGACTACGGCGCGCTGGGTTTCGAGGGGTGTCTTCTCCTGGTATGCCTCCTTCGACCCGCCGGCGTCCTTTGCCAGCTTCCCGGCAGCGACGTAGTCGTCGAAGGCGTTGGGGTCGGGCATCACGCGCGCCTCCGGCTTGGTCAACCCTAATGCCTCTTTCGCCATGTCCAGCGTCATCCACTGAACGTGCCCATCGGCAAAGCCCACCATAGCACCGCCGTTGTGGTTCTCCGCCAGCGACGTCCCGCCGTCGGCACCATTCCACTTGCCGGCGGTCGACTCGAAGGCCAGCACCGCGCCTGCGGGGTTCTCGATTCCGGCCAGCGCCTTGCCGGCGAATCGCGTGTTCAGCGCGTAACCGCAGCGGGTCTCGGGATGGGCGGGACAGCGGAACAACTGCTCGTCCTTGGCGTACGGGAGCAGGTCATCTGTCCACCTCTCCGAGTTCGGGAACGTGCCGTTGTGGTCCTGGGCATACATGTGCACCGCAAGTAGGACCTGTTTCAGGTTGTTAGCACACACCGTCTGGGCCGCGTGCTGCCGCAGCATCTCAACGATCTCCGGGGGAAACGCGCCAGATTTCACTGCGCTCTGCATGAGGTCGATACGCCAGCCGTTGTCGCCCTCGTTCCTCATCACCAGGGTGCCGGAGAAAGGAACCGTCTTCACCACCGGCACCACGGCCGTGTCGCCGGTGACTCGCGCCTCGCCGCACTTGACTTCGGTGCCCTCCGGGCAGTTGAGCAGCATCAGGAAGTCAGCAATGAAGTCGAAGTTGCCTTCGCCCCGCTGCTCCAGAAGACCGCCTTGGTTGAGCATCGTCATCGTCTCGGCGGAGAGAAGCTCCATCTGCGGGAGGATCCGTTTTCCTTTGAGGCGCTCGCCGTATTCCCGAAGTAGTGCCTGCGGGTCGTCGAGCTTCGTCGTCACCGCCGGGAGCGTAGCCAGCATGTCGATCTTCCACTGCCGCCCTACCTTGCGTACGGCGAAGTCGCGCGCCATTCGGAGTACCTTGCTTACGGGCACCGTCGCCGTATCGCCCTCGATCCGGAGGTTGCCGGCATCGATGCTGAAGCTATCCGTTGGGTAGAGCAGCGAAGCGATGAAGAGCATCCCCACGTCCTCGCCAGCACCCTTCGGGAAACCGGGCAGTCTGGCGGATTGCAGCGACTCCGGCGTGCAGATCTCGCTGAGCTTCGCGAACTCCCGCGTCCGCGCGCACTCGAAAAACTGCTCGACGACGGCGGCAGGCGAGTAGACCATCGGCGGCTGAGCGGAGGCCAACGGCAGAACGGTGCTCAGTGCGAGGAGGGTGGCGGCGAACTGGAAGCGTGACGTCATTGCGGTGGTTCCCTTCGGGTGTCACCGGTTTACGGGCGGCGGGATATTGTAGCAACGGTCGCGGTCGCTCGGGGTTGCGGCTGAAGAGAGATCCGCCACCGAGGGGTAGAGGCAGGGAAACGGGGCGGGGCGGGCAATAGAAGAGGCACGCGAACGCCTGCAGCCGCACCCGCGCGCGACGCCGGCCGCTCGCGTGCTCTGCGTTGTGCCGCGTAGCCCCGAGAAAGGAAGTCGCCGATGAACCGCCTCCTCTTCACCCTCGCCGTGCTCTTGGCCGTCTCCGTCGCCTGCGCTCAGACCCTCCCGCTCGTGGTGGATGGTCAGCCTCAGTCGCGCATCGTCATCAGCCGCGACGCCACCGACCAGGTGAAACAGGCTGCCAACGTCCTGGCTCAGTACGTCGAACAGGCCACGGGTGCCAAGCTGGAAGTGGTGGCAGACGACCAGCCGATGGACTACAAGGGGGCGCTCCTCTTCGTCGGATCAGTCGGATCGGTCGGATCAGTCAAACAGGACGCCGAACCAACAAGGGTAGACGAAGACGGCTTCACCATCCGCGCGAAGGACAACGAAGTCGCCATCTGCGGTCCTACCGACTGGGGCACGGAGTTCGGCGTCTACGAGTTCCTCGAACGCTACGTCGGCGTGCGCTGGTTGCTGCCGGGGCCGGATGGCGACGACGTGCCCACCAGCAAGACGCTCTCCATCCCGGTGGGAACGGTAACGGGCCAACCAGCCGTCTTCTCTCGCCTGTTCAGCGGACTGCAGGGCGCGCCGCAAACCAAGTGGGCGCGCTTCAACCGGATGCACGGGCGCGTCAGCTTCCACCACAACCTGCTGCACCTGCTGCCGCCGGAGACCTACACAAAGACGCACCCCGAGTTCTTCCCGATGAAGGACGGCAAGACGCGCTACCTGCCCCCAACCAATGACACCCACGCCTGGCAGCCGTGCTTCACCGCGCCTGGTCTCGTGGACGAGGCGGTCAAGAACATCGTCCGGTACTTTGACGAACACCCGGAGGAAACCTCGTACTCCCTCGGCACCAACGACAGCAGCGGCTATTGTGCGTGCCCCCAGTGCCTCGCCCGCATTTCTGGGGAGAAGAACTTCCTCGGCCTGACAGACTACTCCGACCTCTACTACGACTGGTGCAACCAAGTCATTGAGGGCGTGCTGAAGGTGCACCCCGACAAGTGGTTCGGCTGCCTGGCGTACAGCGAGGTAGCAGCACCGCCGAAGGCGGTGAAAGTCCACGAGCGCCTGCTCCCCTACATGACCTACGACCGGATGAAGTGGATCAACTCGGAGGTCCGCGCGGCCGGGCACGAGGCGACCGAGGCGTGGCAGAAGGTCAGCCCGACGGTCGGCTGGTACGACTACATCTACGGCACGCCCTACTGCCTGCCGCGGGTGTACTTCCATGAGACGCAGGACTACCTGCGCTACGGGAATGCCCACGGCGTCCGGGCGTGCTATGCTGAGAGCTACCCGAACTGGGGCGAAGGGCCGAAGCCGTACGTCCACCTGAGGCTCTGGTGGGACTCGAAGCAGGACGTGGACGCCCTGCTCAAGGACTGGTACGAGCGCTGCGTAGGCCCCGAAGCGGCGCCGTACCTGGCGCAGTACTACGGCCTCTGGGAGCGGTTCTGGACCAAGGACATCCTCGACTCGAAGTGGTTCTCTGTCGGCGGGCAGTACCTGAACTTCAGCAGCCCCGGGTACCTGGCCGACGTGAGAGAAGAGGACCTCGTCACGAGTCGCCAACTCCTGGACACCTGCCTCGAGAAGTGCCGGACCGACAAGCAGCGGGCGCGCGCCAAGCTGCTGGAGACGGCCTTCCAGTACTACGAGGCGTCGGCGTGGGCCTACCTCGCCGACAGACAGATACCACCGGTGATCGAGACCGAGGCACAAGCCCTCGCCGCGCTCAACAACGCCGAACGCGCCATGCGGATGGCCGCGCGCCGCCGGCACTTGGCGCTGGACGTATTCCCCAACGACCCGGTCCTCGTGAACCCCTTGAGCCTCGACCGCTTCCCCGCCCTCGCCGGAGAAACCTGGGGCGGCAACGGCCTGTGGGCGGTCATGGACTGGGTCGCCAAAGGCGACAACGCCGTGCGGAAGCGCGTCGCCGAACTGGCCAGTGTAGCCGCGCCCGCGCAGGGCGTGGACGCCACGGGCTTGGCGCCCGCAGCTACGCCGGTAGCCGCGCCGACCCAAAGGGCACTCCAGGGCGCGGACCCGTCCGTCGCCTCCGCGGCGACGGCTACGGAGCACGTCCGCGACCAAGCCTCACTCATGCTGGCCATTGTCGACGGGAAGATCACCCCGCTCTCGAAGAACGCATCGTTCGAGGAAGGGGAGGGCGCCACCTCGCCCAACTGGAGCTATTGGCTGAAGCCCGACGAGGGGCCCGAGAAGCCCATCGGCCGGATGCTGCGGGTCGAGGAGCAAGCCCACGCCGGCAAGTTCAGCCTGCTCTGCGACGGCATGCTCCGCGGCGGCCCCGTGCAGACCATCAAGCCGCTCCCACCCGGCAAGTACTGCGCCTTCGCGTGGGTCTACGTCCCGAAAGGCACCGAGTCGAAGGGCACCTGCGAACTGGTCGTTACCCCCCGCGGCGCCGACGGAGAGAACCTCCCCGGTCTCAGTACCAAGCTCACCCCGCGCCCCGGCGAGTGGACCCTCCTCGTCACCGGCGGGAAGATCGAGAAGGAGATCAACGGCAAGGAAATCACCCAGGCGCTGATGATCCCGATTGTGGATGGCTTTCAGGACGGGACGAAGGTGTACTTCGATGAGGTGGCGTTGTATCAGGTGGAGGAGGCGGGGTAGCTTCGCCGGGCGTTGCGCAGCACGCTGCCACAGGGCTATACTTGGGATACACACCCAGAACACCCGGAGTAGACACCATGCTGACCAAGGTCCAGAAATGGGGCAACAGCCAGGGGCTGAGGCTGCCGAAAGCAATACTGGACGACGCGCGACTCAAGGTCGGCGACGAGGTCGACGTCTCGGTCCAAGGCAAGCAGATCGTCATCGGACCGACGAAGCGCATCCGCGGCCGTTATCGTCTCAGCGAACTGCTCGCGAGAATGCCGAAGGGCCATCGGGTTGAGGAGGTCGACTGGGGTCCGCCTGTTGGGAAAGAGGAGTGGTAGATGGCGCGCTACGTGCCGGAGAAGGGCGATCTTGTCGTCCTGACCTTCGATCCGCAGTCTGGGCATGAGCAAAGAGGGCGTCGGCCTGCGCTTGTGGTGAGCAATACCCCGTTCAACAGGCGAACCGGAATGGCGATGGTATGCCCGGTCACAAATACATTCCGAGGTGACCCCTTCCACGTACCCGTGCCGGAGGACTCATCGATCACCGGGTACGTCATGGCCGAGCAACTGAAGTCGGTAGACTATGCCAGTCGAGGAGCGAGGTTCGTCGAGCGCGCGCCACAGGCCGTGGTGGACGATGTGCTTGCACTGCTGGACGCGTGCCTGTATGAGGACGAGTAGCCTGCCAAGACGGTAAGACCCGGCGGCTTGGGGCGGCTTACTCCAGCGACGCCTTCACCAACTCCCCTCGCAACTGCCCCTCCGTGTCCTCGTACGCCCCGAAGAACTCCGAGTTGCAGTCCAGCCAGAGCGTGACGCGGTGGAAGTCCTCTGCTGACAGCTTCACGCCGTGGTGCCCTTCGTCCAGGTACCTCAGCAGCGCCGAGGCCCGTGCGCCGAACTGACCGGGGACGCTCCTTACGCCGCCGTGGACGCCCTGGTTGATTGACCCGTTACTGACGTGGTAGTAGAAGCCGTACTCGCCTGCCAGGTTGTTGTAGGAACGGGTGAAGCCCTTCTCGACGGCGCCGGTGAGGTCCAGTGCTTTCTTCTGCTGGTGGCAACTCACGCAATTGCGGTCGAGGGCGGGCTGGACGAGGCGGACGTAGTTGAAGGGGTTGGCGCCTTCGACCTCCGGTGAGACCCGAGAGGGGGCACGGGTGAGGGCTGCAGGCAGCGTGGCGGCAGGACTGCGGGTCTGGCGCTTGGGTTCGTGGCAGCCGTGGCAGGTCAGGCGCTCGCCGGGGTGGATGTAGGTGACCGACCGCATCGACTGGACGGCCAGGCCGCGCGCGTCCAACGCCTGGAAGTAGATCGGCGCGCCCGCCGGCGCCTCGAAGTGGGCACTCCCGTCTGTCTCCACCGGAACGGTCCCCAGTACCGCGCGGGCGTTGGTCTGGTTCGCCACGCCGATGCGGGGCTCGTTGGGCGGCGGGGTGGTCTTGGGCAGGAGCTGGATGAGGCGGAGGTCGGTGATCTTCGTGCCCTGCGGCCAGTCGAAGTCGCTGTCGTAGACGTTGAGGACAGAGAGGGTTCCCAACGCCCGTTTGTAGTTAGGCACGAAGGCGCCAGCCGGAGTGCCGTCTACCGTCGGGATCACCGGCGGCGTCGGTCGCGGGCGGAGCGGGATGGGGCTGAGGCAGGAGATCTCCGGGTCGCGGTAGAGCAACTCCCGGTTGCCGAAGCGATCGATCCAGTAGAGCCCGCGGTTCTTCGCCGCCGCGTCGTAGACGCACAGGTAGTCGTCCTCGCTCAGTGGCCACGGGGTGCCGTAGCACATGAAGTTGGGGATCGGTCGCCCTTCGGCCTCGGGGAACGGCACGTCGGGCGTCAAGCGGGTGAGCTGCGACATGGCGCCGTCGTCGTCGAGGCTCGGGTCGATCAGCACCAGGGATCCGAACGCGTGCCCGTGGTGCGCGCCGGTGACCGCCACGTACTTGTCGGAGCCGGGAATCGCGCGGATGCTCAGCTCCATCCACGGGCGGCTCTCGCGGCGCTCTGGGTAGTTGCCGTGGAAGGAGCGCGGGTCGCGGCCGTCGGGGTAGCAGGTCCACAGATGGTGGGCGATGTTCGTGTCGCGGTCCACATAGTCCCAACGCGAGTAGACCAGCATGCCGTTGTTGTCGACGCTGGGCTGCCACTCGTGGGTCTCATGGTGGCTCAGCGGCAGGATGCCATCCCCCTTGGGCCCCATCGAAAACAGCGTGTAGACGGGGCAGTGCCGCCCGCAGCGCAGGAACCCACCGCGCCGGAGCGAGATGAACGCGATGCGCCCGTTGGGCAGAAGGCACGGGTCGAAGTCGTCCGGGTCGCCGTCGGTCAACTGCACCAGCCCCGAGCCGTCCGCGTTGCACCGGAACAGGTGCTGGCTGATGGTCGGTCCCCAAGTGTACGTTTGCTTCGCCTGGCATTCGGAGTAGGCGAACAGGATCGTCCTGCCATCAAACGACAGTTCGGGCGACAGGAACGAGCCGCCTGCGAGCGTCCGCCCCCGGAGGCGGCCGCGCTCCACTACGGAGTCTGCCAGCAGATTCGTTAGTTGCGGATTGTCGCCAAAGGGGTCCGACAGGACGTACAGCCCGCCGCCCGGCTTGGCGTTGCAGCCGTAGAACTGGTCGCACATGTGGAACACGCCGCCGGAATCGTGACGCTTGACGAAGAGCAGTCGGTCGAGGTCGAGCAGCGGGTTGCAGAAGGCGATCTTGCGGGAGAGCCAGCAGGCGTCGAGGTAGAGCGCCTTCCGCTCGGGCTCCGATGGTTCCGCGCCGGTTTCGTGTGCGGAGAGCCGTGCCACCAACGCCTTGAGTTCGCGAACCAGCGGAACCAACCGCTTGACGTCCGCTTCTGGCTCGAGCCGCGCCACTAAGCCCTTTGCGCGCTCGACGACTTCCCGGGTGTGCGCCAGCGTGAACCCGCCGCCGACCGGTCGCGGCGGCGGCGCGGACGTGACGTTCTCCGGGAGCGTGCCTGGGTACGAGTACTTGCTGACGCTCTTCTGGTCGGCCGGCTTGCCGAGGGCGAGGTTCTGGCGCGGGTCCTCTGCGCCGTAGACTTCCACTTCGTCCAGGGCGAACGAGCACGAGCCGGGCACCCTCAGCCGCACCATCCGTCCGACGACCTCCTTGCCCTTCAGGCTCACAATCAGCGGCGCGCCTTCCTTCACACCGCCGAAGGGCGACCCGTCGTGCTGGTATACGAGGCTGAACTCCTCAGGCTGGTCGCCGTTGGCGACAAGCACGTGGAGCTTGCCGGTGCGAGCGGCCTTGCCGCTGTCGATGCGGTTGAAGACGACCACGCGGTCGAGCCTGTAGTCGGCGCCCAGATCGACCTGCCACCAGGGGTCGGTCTCGCCACTGGCTGTGTGGAATCCCCAGCGGCCGTTCTTGACCCCGTCGCAGCCGCCGGCGGCGTCCTCCGTCGTGGTGACGCCGAACTCGTTCCGCTTGACGGCGCCCGCCGCGGTCGTCGTCGCGCCAACCATCGGCGCGTACCGCGCGTCGCGGTCCAGCCAGTCGGCTTCGATGAGTTGGCGAGTCTGCGGACCCACTGCGACCGGTCTCGAAAGCTCAGCCCGAGCGACGCCAGCCGCGAGCATGAACCACGCGGCCAGCGCGGCGACTGATTGGCGGGCGGTCCTCATGCTGCAACTCACCACTGGGTGCTCCATTGGGTCGGTGGTGAGACTGTACCCGAAGTGCAGAGCGAGGGCAAACCCAGAGGTGAGGCCGGTCGGCGTTACGGTGCAAGCTCAAAGTCGTCCAGATGCCACGTCGCGCCCCACCCGTTGCCGCCGAGGCCGGCCTGGTAGTAGGTGTCCCGCGGGGCGCTGAAGCAGAGCTGATCGACGGGGATGGTGGCGGCGCCGGGAAGGGCTGTTGCCAGCGCCTTGCCGAGGGCGAACTCCGCCGTGTGCCATTGGTTGTCGGCGCGGACGTTCTCGATCTTCCCGAGCATCGGGCACGTATCCTCGGGCTGCGGGCCGCCGGTGAACTCAATGGCGTAGTAGCGGCCGCCCGCGTGCACGTACACATTCACCTTCACGTCCGCGGGGAGCTTGTAGGCGAACTTCAGCTTCGGGAGCTTGAGGGCCTCAAACGCGCCGACGCCGGCCCAGGCTGAGAAGTCGCCACCAGAGCCGGCGTTCTCGATCTTCAGGCTCTGCTTGCCCGAGGCTGCCGTCGTGCTGTCCAGCGAACAGAGCGCGCCGTCGCGTCGGTTGTAGCCGGACCAGCTCGCCCGGTCGGTCTCGAAGTCGTGCTTGACCGCTTTGGCGTCGGCGGGGACCGCCGGGAGCGGGGTGATCCGCGGACCGCCTTCCTCGCCGTCAACGAGTGCCGGCGGGAAGTCCTGCGCAGGCGCCTCGTTCTCGTACCAGATCCGGGCCCGGGCGATGACCAGTCCGCCGGTGCCCTGCGGGGTGCCGATGTCCCACAGCGCCACGCGGCCGGCGGGGAGCGGGTTGGGGTCGGTGTATTCGTGAATGAGCTTGCCGTCCACCCAGTGCCGCAAGATCCCTCCGCGCCTCTCGACGCGCACGTCGAACCAGTGGTGATGGAAGTCGGGGTTTCTCGAGGTCGGATTCACCAACACGGCTGCCGTGTCCCTCGGCACGCACTCGTCGTTCTGGCGGAACATGCCGGCCGCGCTGTTGTCCCAGCCGGCGTAGAGGAAGCTGTAGCCGCTGTTCAGGCTCCGCCCGTCGCCGCACACGGTCATGTTCAGGTCGCCCGGGTGGCTGTAGCCCGTGCTGCCGCGACCGGCTTGGAGATCCATCTTGTTGCACACGTAGGCTTCGGCGAGGAAGTCGCCGGCGAAGGCGCGCTTGGTCCACAGCACCGGCGCGATGCTCCCCGTGCTGGCCATCCACGTCCAGTCCGGGCTGCAGTTCCACCGGTTGGTCACCTGCCAGTTGCCCTTGCCCTGCCACCACTCGACGGGGGCGGTGGCGAAGGTGTCGTCAATGCAGTGCGTGCCGGTCACAAAGAGCTGCTCGGTGGGGATCCGCACCCCGGTCGTCTTGAGCGCGGACGCGGTCCCGGCGAGGGGAGCGGCGTCGGTCACCGACAGGACGCACTGTTCGCCGATCTCGACCAGCAGCGCCCGGCCGTTGCGGCGGACCTCCACGCTGACGGGCCACTCGCCGACCTCGTGCGTCCCGCTCCCCAGTGACTTCCCTTGCCGCGTCAACGCGTAGGAGATCTTCGAACCATCCGCAGCAGAGTCGGCGGTCAGCATGTACCCGGACTGTGGCTTGTTGCGATCGGCGTGGATGGTGAAGGCTGCCGTCGCGGCAGCGCCTCCCGGCTCGGGCAGCTCGGCTCCGAAGGACGCATCGCCCCAGAACTCACCGCAGTGCCACCACCAGTCGTCGTCGCCCTTCGTCCAGTCAGAGTCCGGGTTCGCCCACGTCTTCATGCTGTCCTCTTTGGTGAACTGGGCAGTGAGGCGCGGGGCGTCGAGCCGGGGGGACGGGTCGTCCGCCGGGCTCGCCCAGTGTCGGCAGAGCACATCGTCGAACGAAACGGACTTGCAGTGCTCGGCGTACAGGCCGACTTTGCCGCCGCCGAACGGAGGGGAGTCCAGGGAGAGGGCGGGCTTGCCGTCGACGGCTACCTCCACCCGCGCGTCTGTCGCCTTCACTGTCAGCCGGTACCACTGCCCCGGCTGGTAGGCGCCGGCGGCCGACGCCAGGACCTGCTCCTTGCCTGCCCGCACCAGCACCAGTTCGCGGGCATTGGGCAGGTGCTGCGTGTCGCCCGCCCACCAGCGGAACAGCAGATGGTTCTGCGGGTCCTGGTAGAAAACGACCAGCCCCACCGCGCCCGGCGCTTCAGGCTTCACGGCCACCCGGTACAGGTAGCTGTCCCAGAACCAGTTCCCCGCCACGGTGAGCGCACTGTCCTTGGCGACCGCCCCGTAGGAGAATGGATTGGCGCTCTTTGCCGGGTCCGGCTTGACCGACTCGATGGACTTTGTCTGCCACTCTCCGCTCACTGTCTCCCAGGAGCCTGTTTGGTCTTCCGTGCGCATGAAATCGTCGGCAAAGTAGACGGGAGCGGTCTCCTGCATCCGCACCCCGGCGAACTGGGCGCCCCCGGAGGCGGTCGTCCCCGCCCGCCCACCGGCGGGCTTCGCTCTCTCCACCTGCCCGACCAACTCACCGCCAAGGAAGACCGCGAGCCGGCTGTGGCGCCGCTTCACCAGGAGCGCCTGCGCGGCGCCGCCTGTCAGCTTGCACGCAGGCCACAGCGCCGCCACCTTACCGCCGCTCACTTGGATGACCTTGAGCTCACCGTCGGCCAGTGCCACAGCGCAATGGTTGTCCTTGTCGGCGTAGTCGAAAACCAGCTTCGCCTTGGCCCCGCCGGCGGGCAGCTTGATGACTGCCGCAATGTTGAATTCGCTGGGACAGTCCGCGTCCAGCCACTCATAGCCGTCTTCGGCAAAGGCGCGCGAGGCGACGGCGAGGAGAACGGTTGCCGCTTGCAGGCGCCAGGGGTGGTTCATTGCTTACACGGTCCTTTCTGGTCTATGCCCAGGAAGCCAAGGGGCCTCCCGAACAGCCGACGGCCTCTCAGACCGCGTCTGGGAAGCGCGTCTTCCGGAAGCGCGAGGCTCTCGCCGAGCTGCCAGAGCGACTGGCGCCGGCTCAGCGGACGCTTCACCCTCCCGGCAGTATCCGGTGACCTGGGCAGATGGTCGCACACGTGGTGTGCGAGACCGAGCGCGCAGCGAGGCCGTTCGGGCTCGCGCTACGGGACCGCGCAGGCGACGGCGTGACGCCCGGTCACTCGGGCTCGATGCAGCCGCGGCCACCGTTGGGCGGCGCTCACCGCTTCTTGAGGCTGACCGCCACTCCGGTCAGGTACGTGTTCAGGAACAAGGTCTCCAGTTCCGGGCTGTTGGTGATCGCCTCGACGAACTTCACGTCGGCCTGTCGCCGGTTCATGTTGTGGGCAACGACGAGCCCACCCGGACGCACCAACGGCAGGAGCTTACTCAGGTAGTCTGTGTAGCCCTCCTTGTCGGCGTCCAAGAACAGGAGGTCAACCGGCTCCTTGATCTTCGCCACCTGCTCGTGGGCATCGCCCATGACGAGGGTGACGAGGTCTTCGACTCCCGCCCGCTTGAAGTTCTCGCGGGCCAACTTGGCGCGGCCCTCGTCGATCTCGTGCGTGGTCAGTTTGCCGCCGGTCTTGCGGAGGGCGAGGCAGAACCAGATCCCCGAGTAGCCGTTGGAGGTGCCGACCTCAACGACATGCTTCGCGTTGATCGCCTCGGTCAGCACGCGCAGCAACCGGCCGTCTTCCTTGGGGACGTTCATCATCCCGGCACGCTGGTTCCTGTCCAGGTCAATCAGCACGTCGAGGACCTTCTTCTCGGCGTCGTTTGCGAAAAGCGGCTGACTCTCAAACTGCGGAGCGCCGGGCGGGGGATCCGTTCCCCGGGGCTCCCCCTCTGCCGAGGCGTCAACGACGACCAGGGCGGTCAGCGCGACAATGATGCAGAGGCTTGGGTTCCTTGACATGACAGTTCGCTCCTCTCAGGGCGAGACCCACCCGGGTTCCTTGACCCAATTGTAGCGCCCGCCGCCAGCCCTCGGTCAAGCGCCGCGACGCCTTCGCCGCAGGGCGATGCCAACGCCGCTACGCACCTGCGCGCCGCGAGGCTGGCTGCGTCGCAGTCAGGTGCACCGACGGCGCGCCCCGCACACCCAGCAGGCGGATATCTGAACACAGCGGGGTACTCATCCCTTTGTCGCCCCCCGGGAGGAGGAACCGGACGCGGGTCACCGTCACGGGGGAGACGAAGTCGAGTTGCGTTTGCAGCCGGCCCGGGGTTCGCCGGCAGGCCGGAACCCAGTCGGGGCTGTTGTCCTTGGCGACTTCCATAATCCACGACTGGGTGAACAGCCCCGAGAACGCACACCCAGACAGCACGATGGGGTTCCGGAAGGTGACCTCAAGTGGGCGCTTCCAGCCCGCGTAGTGCTCTGGCGAGTCAGGCGTGTCGACCCGGCCGTCAAACAGCCGCTGCTTGTCGAATGACGTGGGCCCGCCCGTGACCATCGCTTCTCCGGTCCGAACAAGCTGAAGCACGTCGACCTCTTGCCGTTCGCGGACAGCCTGCCGGGGAATGGAGCTCTCCACTCGCTCTTGCCCCGTGCGAGAGTCGTACTTCACAAACTCCAAGGCGGTTCGGCCCACCCGCACTCCCCGCACGCGCCCGCCGGAGCAGTCGTACACGAACCCGCGCCACAGCGGCCGGGGTGACAGGGAGGAGTCCACCTTCCAGGTGAAGCCGCGGTCCTCAAACGCCACGACATCGTCGGTGAAGGCCCACACGTGCTTGTTCGCCTCAGGACCGAGGCGGACGGTCTCCTTCGTGGCAGCGTTGCAGATCCAGTAGTACCCACCCGAGACGAGCACCAGGTCTTGGCCGGCCCAGCCGACGGCCCTCCCGGGCATGAGCTTCCTTGCCTTGCGGTACGGGGCGCCGAGCCACACCCAGCCGCCTCGGTCAAAAGCCGGCATCCCGGAAAGGGACTCCTGAGTTTCCAGCGCCTCGTCGATGCCAGACATCCACGAACCGAGGAACCGCCACGTCGCCAGTGCCGGGAGCAACTGGCGTCCCATCACGTCCTGCGTTCTGATGGTGTAGGAGTCCGACAGCGGGTTGTCGCCCATGAGGTGCACCCAGCCGCCCTCCACCGAGGTGACGCGCTTCACGACGCGCGCGCCATCGGCAACCGTTGCCACGACAACATCGCCCTTGTGGAACGGCGCGCGCCCAACCACCAGGGAATCTCCGTGCTGGAACGTCGGCGTCATGGAGGTGCCATCGACGACCACCACCCGGTACATGCCTGCCGCTCGCAGCAACGCGAGCGCACCAATGACCGCCAGGGTCCTTCGACCGACGGGACCCGTCAGCGTTGGGCATGAGCGCAGCATGGCACCTTTGAGGCGGTCGGCAAGAGGTCGTATCCGGCAGAACGCGACTGACTGGACTGCTATACCCGCGAAGGTTAGGAACACACCGAAGGCCCGGCGTGGCCCCAACTCGTCTGCGGGTACGACGACCTGTTCGGTGCCCGCCACACGGCTGCAGGTGAAGTTCGGCGAACTTCCACTTCGGTGTGTTCCTAACCGTCGCGGGTATAACACCAAGTTCACTTCCCTACTGTCCCCAAAGGACTTCCGCACGTCGTTCTGCCTCTCGAAACGGAATAGACGCTCACCCGCGGCTGTCTCCTCAGTTTCTTTCGGATCCTCCACGGTAGGGTCTCGACAGATGGTACGCGCCGTCTGCACCGCCAAGTGGCGCCCTTCCGCGAGGGGTTACATTCAGCCGCCGAATGCTTGCTTGGTCTCGTGGGTGGTGGGCGGCGCCAACTTGCGCTACAGTATCGGCATTCCTTTGGAGGCCACCACCCATGAACAGCGTCATCGAGGCGGCACGGTTCCTCGTCGCCGCTTTCCTCATCTGCGCAGTAGCCTGGTTGCGGTTCGCCGGTGAGGCTTCCGCGGCAGAGGCGAAGGACGAAAACCCGCAAGCCAAGCCCGTCCTCGCGGACCCGTCCGCCTCCGACTCCGGGTTGCACTACTTCTCCCAGGGCGGCGTGGTGGTCGACGGCGTCGCGTACTTCACGGCGGATCAGAGCTGCTCGAAGTACTGGAAGGCCGAGGGCTATCCCTTCGTTGTTGCCTTCGACGTGCGCACGTTCAAGAAGCTCCGCACGTACCCGTTCAAGGACACCTACGACAGCACACCGCTCGTCGTCCAGCGGCGCGACGGGAAGTGGCTCGTCATTGCCCACGAGTACAAGGAGGCGCGCTCGGTCGCCATGGACATGGACCGCGACACCGCGCAAACCGTCTGGGTCAGCCCGGCGAACCAGCCGGGGGCGTACTTCTTCGGGCACTCCTACTACGTCCGCGACGACGGCTCCAAGCTCATCTTCGCCGGCTGCCAGAACGGTCTGCACGCGCTCGACGCCGAGACCGGCGAGGAGGTGTGGTGGGTCCGGACGCCGGGCACCGGCGGCATCACGCCGGCCGTGGACCAGCAGCGGGGCTGGGTCTTCTACCAGAACAACGGCAAGGTGCTGAAGCTCCGCGCCGCCGATGGTCAGGTGCTGAAGTCCGTCGACGTGGCGCACCCCAACACCTGCATCTCGTGGAACACGGTGCTGGTCAACGACGCCCACGGGTACTACGTCGCCACCTACTGGTACAGCTTCGTCGACAAGGATGGGAAGACGGAGAAGCTGGAGTGGAACTCGGCGTTGCGCGTCTACGACGCCGAGTTGACCCTCGTCTGGGAGCGCGCCGGTCTCCCGGCGGCGAAGAAGTCCACTCCCAGCTATGCCCACGGCAAGGTTGTGCTCGGCTCCGGCGGGCACTGGGGAGCGAAGTACCAGGGCGACGACTGGAAGTATGTGGCTGCGTACTCGATCAAGGACGGCAGCGTCGCCTGGAAGTGCGACCTGCGCGGCATTGACTTCGACGCGATCGTCAACGCGCCCTACGCCTACGGCCGCTTCTGGGCGGAGGCGTGGGGCAAGACCGCGAAGATGATTCGCCTCAACGCCGATACCGGGGCGTTGGAGCAGGTGCTCGACTACGGCGTGCCGGCAAGCTCGTGCGCGCCGTTCTCCATCGCCCACGGCATGGCATTGAGCGGCGATCTCGTGCGGGACGGCATTGCCGTGACCCGGCTCGCCGAGAACTCCGCCGCCGACTGGCCCGGACCGTTCTGCGATCCACAACGGAACACCTACGCGCTGCCGGATGAACTGAACGTGAAGCTCGTGCCGATGCGAGAGCTGCGCGTGGAGGCGCCACCGGGATCAACCGCTGCGACTCCCAGTTGAGGGTGAGCAACCCGGGGTACGGGCTGGTGTGGCTGCACGCGACGGAGCGAGGATTGAGCGTGGAGGTGGAGGCGAATCGCTTCGACCGGCAGACTGGGGGCAGAATTCACGTCACCGGCAGATAGTTGACTCGGTCCGCGTAGTGCTCCGGGTCAGCGGCCACTGCAATGAGCACCAACTCCTCGACCGTCTGCCCCACGGTCATGCCCGGGTTCAGGATGAAGATCCCGAGGACGTGACCACCGTGCCTGAGGTGAGCCGCGAGATGAACGGGCATGGAGGCCCGATTGTTGGTGACGAGGGCAGACCCCTTCGCCTCACACCACACCAGAATCTGCGGATCTGCCGTTCCCAGAGGCGGCGCGCCCGGGTCGCCGACGCACCACACGGTCAACTCCGGTGCCTGGCGCAGGAGCGCGTCTTTCAGCATCGGGCCGATGTTCTCGTCAACCAAGTACCTGAGCGTGTCCATGGGCAGGGGGTCCACCAGAAGCCTTCTGCGTTGCAAGCTGCTCTGCCTTGATCTGCCGGATCTTGAGCATCAGAGGCGTGGGGTTCCGCTTCTGCTCCTCGCGCATCCGGTGCCCCCACTCGAGCCACTCCGTAAGGTACCGATCCACCTGCTCCTTGTTGTGCAGGTAGTACAAGATGGTAGCGTGCACTTCCTCAAGGGTCAGCGTCGGGTAGCTCTGCACGATCTCCTCGGGCTGGCGGCTGCGGTGGATGTAGTCGTACAGCACCGTCTCGATCCCGATCCGGTGGCCTTTGATCCGGATGTCATTCGGCGCCTGGAAGTCGAAGTAGTCCTCAAGCTGCATTGGTCCCACCTCTGAGCGTGGAGCTGCGTCCTGACACACAGGATACTCCAGGTCCGCCGCGGTCATCAACCGGCCGGCGGTGGGCGACCCGCGGAAGCTGGTTCGGTCCGTAGGGCAGGCTCTCCGTCCCTGCCAGCCTGGCGGCTCTTGCTGTGTAGGGCTGTGTAGGGCGAGGAATCCTTTCCCGCTCCGCCTTGCGCTCACCACAGCCGCGGCGGAGCACGCGGCGAGGAGGCGGAAACGGATTTCTCGCCCTACAGGTCCGCGGCGGGCGGGCACCCCTTGGCAGCTCGGTGGGTCACGCGAAACACGCGGGTACGTAGCGGCTTAGCCGGTAGCGGCCGGACGCACTCCCGTCCTCGGCAAAGCGCGAGCGCGCATTGCCCTCCCTACCTCCCCGGCTGGCTCAGGTGGACGAAGGTGCCTTTCTTGTTGCCGACGATCACGTCCGGGGTACCGTCGCCGTTGAGGTCTGCAGCGGCGACTTGGGTGCCGACTCCGGAGTTGTCGTCGATCAGGTGGGGGACGAACTCGACGCCCTTGGCGGGGTCGCGGCGAAGTTCGAACCAATACACGACGGCGGGGGCCGCTGCCTCCACGTCGCCTTTGGGACCGTGGGACCAGAACCGCTTGCCGATCAGGATGTCCTTCAGCCCGTCGCCGTTCATGTCGACCAGTTCCATGGCGTGCAGTTGGCTGACGCGCAGGGCGGGCGACGCCAGGTCGGGCTGGGGCGCCAGGATCACCTGTTGCTCCCAGCCGATCCCGCCCGCTGTGTCGGGGACCTGCTTCCACCAGACGAGCCCGTATTGGTGGCAGTGCCAGACGGTGATCACATCGTTCCGACCGTCTCCATCGACCTCGTACAGGTACATCTGGCAGGCGGCGGCGGCGAACCGGAACGGGTGTTTGGTCCAGAGCTCGCCCGGCTTGGCGTCGGCAGGCTGCTCCCACCAGCCGCCGGCTTCGAGCAGGTCGTTGCGCCCGTCGCCGTTCACGTCGCCGAAGCCGATCCCGTGCGTGAAGCGCTGGTAGTCTGCCTTGGGCGTGACGGGATGGAAGGTCCAAGGCTCGTCCGGCTTGGCGGGGTCATACGTTGCGTAGCCCAGGCACCCGTTAGCGTTGAAGATCAGGTCCGGCCGACCGTCACCGTTGAGGTCGCCCATCATCGGCGATTCGTTGTCCACCGGCTCAAACGCCGCGTGCTGCTTCCAGGCGGCTTCCTTGTCGGCCGGGTTTTCGTACCAGAACCCCGCTTCGCCCGGGAACGGAGCGTAGAAGATGTCAGCCCAGCCGTCGCCGTTGAAGTCGCCAGTGAAGGTGAGGAAGTTGTCGGAGTAGTTGGCCGGGTCGAACGCTTGCGCCGGTCGCACCTCGTGCTTCGTCTGGAAGCCCGGTCCCTCGTACCAGAACGGCCCAGACACAACGTCCAGCTTGCCGTCCTTGTTGAAGTCGGCGGAGGCCGCCCCTTCGCAGTAGAACTTGTCGGTGAGTTGGAGCTTCGTGAACGTGGGGACAGCCTGTTCGGCAAGGCAGACGGCGACGGGAAGCGCTACGAGAAGGGAGAGGAGGAATGGGTGTCGCATGAAAACTCCTAGTCGATTTGGGATTGCGGACTGCGGCCCTCAGGATCGCGCGTCAGCATGTGTTCGCGACCGAGTGCCGGAATTCCCTCTCAGTCCCGATATGGCCGCGCTGCCGAGCCCGGTCAGTGAGCCACGTCGAGGTCACCCTCCGGCCAGACGCGGGTGCTGGGTGCGCTGAAGACCGGTCAGCTCCTCTTCGAGCCGCGGTTCGCCCCTGACGGGGTGAACGGGGGAGAGGGTGAAGGAGTGAAGGAGCAGGGCGCGGGAGGCATCAGGCGATGGGTGGCGGCTTGCCCGTTGGTTGGGCACCATGTCGCAGGCAAACCGTACAGCAGGGACAGCTTGACCGATGTCGCTACGGCGCGCTCTCCTGCTGAGCGGAGCTTGAGCGGGCAGGCTGTGCTCGTCTCTGGGCCGGCGCCGGTCGCCCCGCGGCTCCGGCGCTGGAACGGCAAGCCCTCGCGCAAAGGCACTGGCTTCCAGCAGCCCAGCGCCCCCCACGAGCACTGGCATATCGACGTGTCGTACCTGAACATCTGCTCAAACTCGAAGAGTTTGCGCACGTTCTACTACCTGTGCAGCGTGTTAGACGGCCACAGCCGCTCCATCGTGCGGGAACTCAGTGAGTTCCATGGGAGATCCGGGAGAGCATGACCGAGCGCGACGTGGAAACGATCCTGCAGCGCGCTCGGGAGCAGTTCCCCGACGCCCAGCCGCGGATCATCTCGGACAACGGTCCGCAGTTCATCGCCAAGGACTTCAAGCAGTTCATCCGCGTCTCCGGCATGACTCACGTGAAGACCTCGCCGTACTACCCGCAGAGCAACGGCAAGTTAGAGCGCTTCCACGGCACGCTCAAAGGCGAATGCCTGCGTCCGGGTACGCCGCTCTCCCTGGAAGACGCCCGGCGGATCGTCGCCAACTTCGTCACCCACCACAACGAGGTCCGGCTCCACAGCGCCCTTGGGTATGTCACGCCCAGAGACAAGCTGGAAGGTCGCGCCGAAGCCATCTTCGCCGAGCGTGAACGCAAGCTGGCAGCGGCTCGCGAACGTCGCGCCGCTCGCCGCCAACTCGTTCTTGACGAGGCCGAAGGAGGTGAGTATCCTGTTGCCGGCCGCGGGGTGCCCACTGGGCCGGCGGAAGCAGGCTCTGCTGGCGAGTAACCCAAGGAACTCTGCGAGTCCACAGGAATAGCCGGTTCGGTGACGGAAATCCGTCTCCTGGGGGAGCCGTCACTCTGGCTCCCCCAACCCGGACTCACAAACACCCGCCACGGATTTCCAGAACCCCCATGCCTAAGAAAACGCAACCCGTCCTAACGCGACGCAACACACGAACGCGAGAACCGCGTTTGTCCAATTCAGGCTGAACCAACACAAAACCACGTGTCGAATCCGTGGTTTTCCACGTTGGCGTGGCGCTGCCCGTCGCGTATACTAATGCAATCCCGAGAGAATGCGTCGTGCTCGGGAGACTGGGGAGACGCGCCGAATGGCTTCCGCGGACAGACAACTGAAGCTGACGCACAACCTGCTCCGCCTCGATGACGGGCGGGAGTTGGTGTTGGCCAACACGCGCAAGGGCGGGCTGCTGTACTTCGCCGCAGGGCGGGAGTTCGTGCTGAGCGTCTTGGACAGGGCAGGCAACCACGGAGTCACTGAGGGAGTCACTGAGAGCACGGAGAAGGGCGGAGTCGGGAATGGGTCTCTGGATGGAGCTGGGGACGGGTCTCCCGACCGTCCCCCTCACCTGACCGACAGGTCTCCCGACCCGGCGGGGGATGAGCACACCTTGCTGCAGGCGCTGAAGGCCCATCGCCTTCTCGTGCCGGCGGGCTCGCCGGAGCACCCCGAGATCCCCGCCCAGCAAGACCTCACAGCCCCGAAGGAGCGGAGCACGCTTCACCTGTTCCTGACGGGCCGCAACGGCGACGGCGACATGCCGCAGGAAGTGGCGCACGCTGCCATTGCTCGGACGTTGCGGGGCATGAGCGCCAACGGCGCCTGCGAGGTCGTGTTCTTGGGGCTGGGGGAGGACGAAGCAAGGTGGCAGGCTGCGGGCGAGGCGATGAGCTTCGCGGAGGCACACTGCGGAAAGGCCAAGAAGCGCAGCCCCGGATACGTGCTGGCCACCTCAGCGGCCCAGCTTCCCCCCTCGGTCGTTGAGCAGTGCCGAGGGGCAAACGCCTCCCCGCGCTTCGCCTTCGACTGGCCGGTGCCGGTATTGACCAGTGAGCCGGCCCAACGAACGCTGGCCGAACTGGCAAAGCGCGATATTCCTGTGACCGTGCGGCTGAGCGTGGGGGAACAGGACCTGCAAGCCGGAGACTGGGCGCTCAGCTTGGTCCGCGATCTCCCACCAGCAACCTCGGTCCAGCTCCTCCCCCAGTTACCCAGCGACCCAGTTGCCGAGGTACCCAATCCGACGGCCTTCGCCGACTTGCTGCTGCGCGCGCACGCGGCCTCCGGTGCCGCCTTCGAGCGGGTGGAGCCGACAGCCGGGATCGTGAACCGGCTGGTGCACGGCGGCTCCGGCTGGTACTGCGGCATGCCCTTCGGCACCGCCGTCGCCATCGACTCCACCGGCAACGCGCACCCCTGCTACGGGCTGTGCGGCGACGGTCACTGCCTGGGCACGGCGCACGACCCGGGGGCGGCCTACGCCAAGTCGTTCGTGCTCAACCGGCTGTTGTACAAGACGCACGTATCGAACCTCCCGGAGTGCGCCGACTGCCAGTGGCGCCACCTCTGCGCCGGCGGTTGCCCGGCCATGGCGCTCGAACACCGTAGCCGCGCGCGCCAGCGCGTGGACAGCGACCTTCGGCGCCCAGCAGGGGCAGTCAGTGCCGTCCGTAGCCGCGCGCGCCAGCGCGTGGACAGCGACCGAGACGCGGCCTCCACGCCCTCCGCGGGCGCAGCTACTGCCTTGGCGGGCGCGGCTACAGCCTCCACGGCTGCGGCTACGGAGGACCTCGACTACCGCCAGTGGTGGTGCCAGATGTGCCAGGAACTGCTGCCGCAACTGACGTGGCACGTGGCTCGGCAGTTGTTCAGGGACCACGGAGGAGCGCCGGACAAGGCGGACACGAATGACAGGATAGCCGGTTGTCATCCGGGGGTTCGGCCACTCCTCACGGAGAAAGGGGGAACTAGGTCATGTGGGAATTGCTCTGACCCCATATGGGCCCAGTAAGCCCTGCCAGTGGAGCCGATGCGCTATACGTCATACAAGAAGGAAGGTGAACGTAGATGATGAGTCTGACTCGGACACACACACGAACAGCATGGGTCGCATTGGCATTGGCGATAGTCTCTGCAGAACAAGGTATGGGGGAGACATGCTATGTAGTGGGGCAGCAGCTCCCGGGGCCTGTAAGCGACCCATTCGACTTCTCTCCTACCCAGAAGCCTGTGGTGTGCAACGATGCGTGCCCAGGTCCCATCCCGATCGAGTTCAATGTGGACGTATGCATCGCGCCTATGACGGGCCAAGTCCAAGAGTGTCAGTGCGCCGAAGGTCCACCCATATGCCAACACGTGGGGTGCGGCATAGAACTGCAACCGGGGCAGTGCGCCGAGGGGGATTTCCTGGTGAGTTTCCGGTGCTGGTATGAGTACAAGAGGGACGTGTACGAAGGTCTGGGCGGTCCCTTGCTGAGAACGTGCAAAGCCTACTACAACTGCCCTGGATCGGTGGAGTCCTGCACGTGGACACTGGTGGCTCACCCATGACCGGTCCAACCCGTGTGACCCGTAGTCACGGTCTATGCCAAGCCGTGGTTGTCGCGCTGTGTGCGGTGTGTAGCGCGCGATCCGGGGCGGAGTTCGCGGGCATCACAGTCGCCTTTGATCCGGCCCAGGACCCGCCCAGTGCCGCCGCCGCCGTCACTGCTGTGGCCAACGAGATCGGGCGGCCAGTCTTGCTCGATGTCACCGAGTTTGACCCTGCACGGCCCTTTGTGGAGCTGAGCGGAAAGGTGGAAGTGGACGAGGTCCTCCGTGTGATATCGGCTTCTGCGAAGGCCGAGCGGCGACTCACGGATGGGATGGTGGTCCTTCGTCGCCCTGACGACGCGGCCGCTCGGCTGCAACGCCTACCGGCCGTCACGCCGTCGGCTCACCGATTGCGCTACTTGGAGGCTCTCGAGGCGATGCTGAGCGCGCTGCCGGCTGGTTCCCTCCGCGTGCTGGGCAGCGAGGAAGCGCTCGTCATGGAGTCGCTGCCTAGGGGGGCGCGAGAACAAGTCACTGCGTGTTTTGCCTCTCTATACGGAGCAGACCGCGTGTCTCAGCTCATGGGGCGAGGGGAGGTTCGCGCCCTCTCCTTGATGTGCAAACCGAGGGTGGTGTGGCGTCCAGAGAAAGAGGCGGAGACGGGGGTCGGCGGCCTTTCGGACTACCTCTCTGAATACGGACCTTTGGAGACGAATCGGTGGCTCGTGTCCCCGCGAGGTCGACTCGCGGGTCCTGAGGCCATCTACCCATTGCGATTGTGGTACCGATTGGCGGGCGAGCGGCCTCAGGGCGTTCAACGGCCACATGCGGAGGGGGTCGATTGACACCCAATGAATGATCCCCCGATTGTTCGCGACCTATTGGGCCCTGTGTGTGGAGCGCTGGCAAGTCTTGCCAGCCAAGCTGGCCAGCGGCTCTCCAGCGGATCCATCGCACTCCATCGCGGAAAGCCCCGGACCTCCACCCGTGCGCTGGCAATCGCAGCTTGGCTGGTTCTCGAGGGAAGCGTTCTGGACATCGTCGCCGCGCCAGGCCGAGCCCTTCCCTGGGAGGCTGGTAAGGTTGCCACAGCCACTCGGGTCGCTTCTGCGCTCTCGGAGCTAACGGGGAAGGCCTACGTGGTTGATGCGCGAATTCGCGGCCGAAAGGTGCTAATCGCAGCGAAGGAGCTCTCGGCGGAGCTGTTGCTGATCGCCATCAAGGAAGTCTGGGGTCTCGCTGTCCGCGAAGTGGGTGATGTCGCGTTCATCACGTATGCGGAGCAGTCCGCCTATGAAACGGCTACCGGCTCTGCTACACTCCGCACACAGGCGGCGCGTGCAGACTCGCTGATGCAGGAGTTCGGCGAGCGGTTCGCCGAACTCGACCGCCGCTGTCTGGCCCTCCAGGGACTTGATACCTCGTCAACGTACCGTGATCTCCTCTCTGGTTACGTCCCTTTCAGCAGTCTTCCCAATGACTGGCAGGGAGGTCTACGCCTGGTCTATGAGCGCGGTTGGCGGAAGGAACGCGCCGGTTCGGGTTCGTTGCAGATGCTGACCGTCCCTTCGGGTGCGTCCCGACGAGCCTGGAGCTCGGGTGGCGTCACCAAGGGAGGCCGCACGGTAGAGCCGCCAGCACCACGGCCTGCCTTTGACCACATCTCAGTGATCTCTGCCAAGATCGAGCCCGGCTACGAATTCGTCCTTGGTGCGTACCGCAGGGTTGAAGATGCCTCCATGGCTTCCACCTTGCTCACGGGCGATATCGAATGGCGCCTGACGCCGTCTGAATCCGCTGCTGTCCGGCCACCGAAGGTGCAACCACTTAAGGAGACCCAACTGTACGAATCGGCCGACATGCTGGCTGTGCGCGTGCACTGAGCTGTATGCGCTTCCGAGCGAATCCTGCCCTTCAGACTGCCTTGCATTGCGTTCTTCCGTGAGCCATGAGATTCGACCCCGACTGCTCCCCCGAACCCAACAACGGCGGCCCGGCTGTCACCAAGTTGGCCGTCGAGATCACCCGCGCCTGCTGCCTGCGGTGCGACTACTGCTACATGGCGGACCACAACGCCGTTACCATGGCGCCGGAGACCGCCGAGGCGACGGTGGACTGGCTGCTGCGCAACTCGGGGAGCCAGGAGCGGGTGAAGATCCACTTCTTCGGCGGCGAACCGCTGATGGCGCCGGACTTGATGGAGCAGCTCGTCGCCTACGGCAAGAGGCAGGCCAAAGAAGCCGGGAAGCAGATGACCTTCGGCATGACCACCAACCTGGTCCTGGCAGATAAGGACCGAGTGGCGTGGGCGAAGCGGCTTGGCATGACGTTCCACACCTCCATCGACGGCGCCCCCGCCGCCCACGACAAGCACCGGGTGTTCCCCAACGGCACAGGCTCCTGCGAAGTCGTCGCGGCGAACGCCCGGCACGTGCTGGCTGAGTACCCGAACATCACCGCCCGAGCCACCGTCTCGCCGGACACGGCGCCGCACCTGTACGAGTCGGTGCTGTTCTTGGCCGAGGTGGGCTACAAGAACATGGCGTTCATCCCGGTGCCGGAGTTGGACTGGTCGGACGACGACCTGGCGACCTACGACGCCGAAATGGCGAAAGTGACGGAGTATTACCTGGACCGCTACCGCCGAGGCGAGCGCTGGTCGTTCCACGCCCTGACCAAGGGGATCAAGTCCATCGCCAACCCGAAGCCTATCGAGCACCACTGCGGCGCCGGACGCAACTACTTGGGCGTGGACGTGCACGGCACCGTGTGGCCCTGCCACCGCTTCTCCGGCTACAACGTGCCCGCGGAGGAGATCGCCCTGGCCACGGTGTTCGACGACGGGATCTCCCGGAAGGAAGCCCACCGCCAGTTCGTTGAGTTCCGCCGCGTGGACGACATGAAGGCGGACTGCAAGTCGTGCCCGGCGGTGCACGCCTGCGGCTCCATGTGCGTCGCCGTGAGCTACGACCAGTTTCGCGAGTTGGGCCGCACCAGCGGCAGGTACTGCGAACTACGCCGGCTCGAGTTCAAGCACGCAACCTGGGCGCACTACGTATTGCGAAGGGAGGGATGCCGTGCGTTCATGAGCGAGTTCTACCCGGCGGCGCGACGTACAGCCGGGCAGCCTGCCCGCTTGTCAGTTGGCGGGCCGCGAACGCCCTGTCCTGTCGGCTACAGCGGACACGAATGAGCAGACCGGACACAGAGTGCGTCATTCCAAAGCGAAAGGAGTCAGAGATGGCTGAAGACGAAGATCGCCAACGTCGAGACGAAGCGCCGACGAGGCGCACCTTCCTAAAAGTAAGCCTAACGTCGCTCGGGGGCGCCGCGTTC
>Ga0210029_1000411_pt1 | contig 28292 bp, 25 predicted proteins | sample CryGeymeta201521_FD_183985 | JGI IMG/M metagenome (GOLD analysis project Ga0210029, IMG submission 183985) | Groundwater microbial communities from Crystal Geyser aquifers in Utah, USA - Crystal Geyser metaG 2015-21 (SPAdes) (version 2) | ecosystem: Environmental > Aquatic > Deep subsurface >... | reverse complement strand
TTTTTTGTGCAAGCCCTGCAACTTGACCCCCTGCAGTTACGCATGGAGGCCGCGTAGATCAAGGTTCCGCGCCCGATTCGACTGTCAAAATGAACACCGAAACTTTAGCTTTAACACCCAGATACCGGCCTGCCTGTGGTTCCTGGTCAAGCAGAAAACCCATCGCAAGGGCGAGGTGCTCTTCATCGACGCCCGCAAGCAGGCGACCATGATCAGCCGGGTGCAGTCTGAGCTCACCGATGAAGTGATTGAGCGCATTGCAGGCACCGTGGCCGCTTGGCGTGGTGATAGTCATTGCGAGGAACGAAGCAATCCATCCCCGCAGTACCAGGACATCCCCGGCTTCTGCCGAAGCGTCCCACTGGCCGAGATCGCCCTACACGGCCATGTGCTGACACCGGGCCGCTATGTGGGCGCGGAAGAAGTGGAGGACAACGACGAAGACTTTGCCACCAAGATGCAGCAGCTCACCGAGAAGCTGGGCGAGAAGCTGGGCGAGCAGATGGCCAAGGGCGAAGAGCTTGACCAGTTGATCCGGCAGAAGCTGGGGGGGCTGGGGTATGAGTTTTGAGCTCTTGCGCGAGTCCGAAACGATCGAGCTGAAAAAAAGCCTGGCCGAACTCAAGGAAGGCTTGGTATCGATCGCTGCCATCCTCAACAAGCATGGCGCTGGTGAGTTGTGGTTTGGCGTCGCCCCCAGCGGCAAACCGACGGGTCTGGACGTGACCGAAAAAACCCTGCGTGACCTTTCGCAAGCCATCTCTGCCCATATCGAACCCAAAATTTACCCGCAAGTCACCACACAAACGGTGGCGGGCACAACCTGCATCCACATCCGGTTTGACGGCCAAAACGCGCCTTACTTCGCCCACGGCCGCGCTTATATGCGTGTGGCCGACGCAGACCGCCAGCTCAGTGCCGCAGAGCTGGAGCAAATTATCGTAGACAAAAACCAGAACGCCCTGCGCTGGGACACCCACCCATTGGACAAGCCTTGGCCCGATCTGGACATCAAAAAGGTAAAAAACTTTGCCAAGCGCGCTGGCCTGCCATGGGATGCGCTCGGTGATGATGATGAAAACCGCCTCCAAGCCTCACTGATCAAGCTGGATCTGTTGCAAAAAGGCGAGCTATGCAACGCCGCGCGCCTGTTCTTTGCCAGCCAGCCGATCCAGTTGCGCTGCGCCGTGTTCGGTACCACCGACACCGTCACCATCATCGACCGGCATGACTTTGACGGCGACATTCTGGAGCTGATCGAAGAGGCGCAAAAGTACATTCTCAAAAACATCCACATCGGCATGCGGCTGGAAGGCCTGTACCGCGTGGATGTGCCGGAAATATCGATGGAGGCGCTGCGCGAAGCCATCATCAACGCCTTTTGCCACCGTGACTGGCGCGACCCGGACTACGTGCAGGTGGCCATCTTCAAAAACCGGGTGGAAGTGCGCAACCCCGGCGGTTTGTTTGGCGGACTGACACTGGCCGAGATGCGCAAAGGCAACGTCTCGCGCCGCCGCAACCCGCTGATTGCCGACTTGTTTCGCCGCATCGAAATGGTCGAAGGCTGGGGCCGTGGCATGCCCTTGATTTTGGAAAACGCCCCCAGCGTGGAGTTTCGACAAGTGGCAGGCTTGTTTATTGCCAGCTTTGCGCGGCCATCCTTTAGCCTGAATGACCAAGAAACCGTCGAAAAGACTGCAGGAACGACTACAAGTAAAACTACAGGAAGCGCTACAGGAAGGGCTGGCGTACTACTGGAACACCTGCGCGACCACCCGCAAACCACCATCCCGGAAATGGCACGTGTGCTGGACATGACCGAAGACGGCGTGAATTACCACTTGCGGCGTTTGCAAGCGGCGGGTTTATTGAGGCGGGAAGGCGGTCGCCGTTCTGGGCATTGGGTGGTCGCGCAAAAGTTGAGCGGCGGAACCACACCATGACCGACCACATGCACCAACTGGCTGGGCAAATAACGGCCCTGTTCCGCCAGGCCGTCCCACTCGCCAACACAGAAGTGGATGCCATCATCCATGGCGGCGAGCGCAACACCCACCACATTGAGCATCAGCTTGACCACATGCTCGGCTTTTGCTGTGACCCGGACATGCTGGTGGTGTTTAAGCGGCTGTGCCGGTACTTCTACGACATTGACCCGTTGGCTGCGGCTGGGTACGTTCATGCGTATCGGGCCCCGTGAGTCAGAATAGTTGTCGCATCTCAAAACCGCGGATGATCCGCGACAAAGCGACACACAATGAAACGACAAAACTACTCAACTGAATTCAAAGCGCAGGCTCTGAGCAAAGCACAAACCCGTGGTGATAAAACTTTGCAAGAAGTTGCCAGCGATCTCAACTTATCGCTGGGAACTCTCAAAGGCTGGCTGCAGCAACAAAACAAGGAACTCGCACTCAGCGGCCTGCATACGCCGCTGCTGGAGCAACAACCGACCAAAACCTGGAGCGCAGAACAACGCCTGGCTGCGCTAATTGAGAGCCATGGACTCAAGGACCAAGCCTTGCACGCCTGGTGCCGTGAAAAAGGCCTGTTCGAACACCAGCTGCGCCAATGGCATCAAGAGTTCTGCAAAACCAGCAAAGCGGCAACAACCCCTGCAGATACAGCCCTGCGCCAAGCCCGACAACAGAACGAAAAATTGGAGCGCGAGCTGCGTCGCAAAGACAAGGCACTGGCAGAGGCAGCGGCGCTGTTGGTGCTGCAAAAAAAGTTCCAAGCCCTGTGGGAGGGCGAGGAAAAATGACCACCACTGAACAGCGTCAAAACCTATCGAGCTTGATCTGGCAAGCCTGCAAAAGCGGTGCACGCCTGCACAACGCTTGCAAGCAAATAGGCATAACCTGCCGAACCCTACAGCGTTGGCTAAGCTCAAACGCTCTTGGGCCAGAGTCGACGCAGCAGCAACACGAGCCGCAGGCAAGTATTGAGGCTGCGCCAACTCTGGCGCGCGCGCTTGACGTAGCCCCTGACAAGCCCGTGGGTGCCGATCGTCGCCAGACAGGCCTGCGCCAAGCTGTCACACCGCACAACAAGCTCACACACCAGGAGTGCGAGGCCGTCATGGCGGTGCTCAACAGCGATGAATTCAAAGACCTGCCGCCCAGCCAGATCGTGCCCCGCTTGGCCGACCAGGGGCGCTATGTGGCCAGTGAATCGACCATGCAGCGCTTATTGCGCTGCCAACATCAAAATACCCACCGCCGCAGTGAGCGTGCGCCCAAGAAGCGCCACAAGCCTTTTGCACTCAAGGCCACCGTAGTCAATCAGGTGTACACGTGGGACATCACGTATTTGCCCACCACCATCAAGGGGCAGTACTTTTATCTGTACGTGTTTGTTGACATTTTTAGCCGCTTCATTGTGGGCGCGCAGGTGTTCGAGTGTGAAAGCGCAGATTTGGCCGCCTTGATGATCAAGGATATTTGTGAGCGCTATGGCATTGACAAGGGTCAGGTTTCTTTGCATTCGGATAACGGCTCGCCGATGAAGGGACAGACCATGCTGGCGACGCTGCACGATCTCGGTGTAATTGCCTCGCGCAGCAGGCCCTCGGTGAGCAATGACAACCCTTATTCAGAGTCGCTGTTTAGAACGTTGAAGTACCGACCGTTGATGCCGGTGAAGCCTTTTGATTCGATTGATCAGGCACGCCAGTGGGTCATTGGCTTGGTTGATTGGTACAACCAGGAGCACCGCCACAGCGCCATCAAGTTCGTCACCCCTGAGCAGCGTCATTTGGGTCAAGATGTGCAGTTGCTGCAAAAGCGCTCTGAGGTTTATGCCCAGGCACGTGATCAAAATCCTCAGCGCTGGTCAAAAAATACACGCAACTGGAGCCGTGTGACTGAAGTTCATCTCAACCCCGACAAGCCCACTGCCATGGAGGTCAAGTCACCCAAAATTTAAGCAACCTTTTACCCACTTTTTGCGACAACTTACTTGACTTCTATCGTACCTTTCAGCAGCACATCCTGTAGCCCACCGGGCAACACCGACTGCAAAAAGGCAGCGACTACCTCCATATCGCAGTGCGCTGGATTGAAGTCAATTCTAAAAAAACTGACTCCAGATGCCTTGGGGTCAACCTCTACGAACATTTGCATTTTGCTGGAGTACTCTCCCTCATAAATGTGGATGCCATACCGGTACCGCTTGGACGGGCTGCCTTTTGCGTGCAAATTCAAACCTAGGAATTCCTTGATATTCGCAAGCAGAACGTGCTGCTCCGCCGGTTGTTGGTAGTCGATATTGATGTTCAGCTTGTCACAGAAGAGGCTACTAGCCATCGCAGTCGTCTTGGATGTTTCGCCAGCCATTTAGTAGGCTCCATCGCCATCGGCGGACGCTCTTCCCTTAGCTGTTTTTGTCCCTCTATCTGCTATTAGATTGGTGGTGAAGCTGTCAGCCAAGAAGTGCTTCGGGAATTGACAACATTCGCCGCCGTGCAAGAAGACGCTAGACATGTCGATGGCGTCCGCTACACGATGTCTTGCTGAATGCGTTTCGCATGTAGCTGGTCTACAAGCGCACGAATCTCGCACTCTTTGCGGCCCGCTATGCGTGCCAGATTGATGGCCTGTACTTCACTCGCAGGCCAGCCAACTGACCTTGAACCTATCTGTACCGGCTTGGTGAATAGACCAGCCTTAATTGCTGTATAAATTGACGCATGGCTACGGTGCCCAGTTTCTGCTTTTACGGCAGGCATTCTCAAAATCGACATCAAAAACTCCTTGTATCCCCCTAGCGGTTGCTAGCGATTGGGGGCGAGTTTTGCTGTTTTAGTGTCGACTGAGGGCGAAGTCGGAACTGGGCTACCGAATTCGGTTTTACGTTGCTGTTAGTCCAGCTTTTTTCCAGGCAAAACCTTCTCTACGGCTTCCTTCAAATAGTTGCGAATGGTGTCATCCGACAGTGGGATATCTAGATCAGCAAGGTCATTTTGAATTTCCTTGATGGCATCGCCATTGTTCTTGGAAACTGGACTGTACTTGTACCCTGCAACAGCCATTCCCACGATCATCTTCAACATCGTGTTGCGTTCTTTTTGTGAGAGGGACTCACTCTTCGCAGACTTGCTTTTAGTGAATTCGTAAATGGATTGAACGCCGCAGGCATCTAACCATCGGCGGACCTCTGCGCGAGTGAAACGCTGAATAGAAAATCCTGAACGCTCATCAGAGGCTAACCAGCTTGCAAAGTTTTCGGCCTCATCCAGATCAAAGTGAAGTAGCGCCTGAGCGACCCCAATACTGTTCAGCAATTCTTCCTTGCTTGCAACGCCAATTTGATCCCACTGCAATTGGGCATGGTCGTCCAACGCATGCCATCGTTTTGCAGCGTGATATGACTCTTTCAACTTCCGATACAGTGGTCTTCCCTCGCTACCTGAGTAATTCGCACTGGACGGATCATCGCCCATCACCAATGCGGTCACCTCGTCGCCAGTGAAGTCAGAGGCAACATGCCAATGCTCCAGGCTTACCAATGGACTTTGTTGCTTCACCATGGTGTCACGCAGCCTTAAGTGGGACCACGGCACCGCCCGCAGCAAGTTTGTCTAGGTAATCAGCCCATTGCTGCATCATGGTCGTTCGCTGCTTCAGGTATTTAGTCCTGTTGTAAGCACGGCCATTGGCATCTTTGACCGCATGCGCCAATTGCGCCTCGATCACCAGCGGGTCAACTTCTAATTCTTCAGCAATCAGTGTGCGCGCGGTTGCCCGAAAGCCATGCACACTTTGTACGTCTGGACCATATCCAAGTGTTAGGAGTGCCGCACGTAAAGTGTTGTCGCTGATCGCCCTGTCGTGGCTGCGCTCACCGTAAAAACACAACGCACTATGGCCAGTGATCGGTTGCAGTTTGCGGAGTATTGCCAGGGCTTGCGTTGGAAGTGGGACTAAATGGGGATCGCCATTCTTCTTTCCGTCGACACTGCGCTTCATGCGAGCAGCAGGAATAGTCCATAGTGCGCCGTCAAGGTCGAATTCTGCCCAAGCCGCCATTCGCAGTTCGCCAGGTCGCTGAAACAGCATGGGTGCCAATTGCAACGCGGCGCGGACAATTGGTCCACCTTGATAGCCACGAATTACCCGGATCAGTTCACCCACTTTTTTGGGATCAGTGATGGCCGCAAAGTGTTTGCCGTGATGAGGCTTCAATGCGCCGCGAATATCAGGGGCGATATTGCGAGGTGCCCGTGCCGTTGACACCGCATGGTCCCATACCTGCCCTGAAGTGGTCAATACCCGGTGCGCCACGTCCAGCGCCCCACGCTCCTCCACCCGCCGAATTACCGCCAGGAGTTCAATTGCCTCGATCTCTGCAATGTTGCGGTCACCTAGGAACGGGAAAAGGTCTTTTTCCAGGTTGCGCTTCTCCCGGATGGCGTAATGACTGCTCCAGCTTTCAAGTTTGGTCGCGTACCACTCAAGCGCCGTGGCCTTGAAAGTGTTTGCCGCTGGCGTAATTGCCTTCAGCTTTTCGACCTTACGCAATTGCACTGGGTCACGGCCTTCAGCTTTTTGTAGCTTCGCGGCATCACGTGCCTTCCTCGCGGCGGCCAAAGTTACGTCGGGATAGTTTCCCAACGCCAACTGCTTTTCCTTGCCCGCGATCCGATATTTGAGAAACCAACGCTTTGATCCTGCCGGACTAACTTGCAGGTACATGCCACCTGCGTCGGTAAAGCGAGCCTGCTTCTTTTCAGGGGGACAAACAGCATTTTTGCACTGGGCATCGGTCAGCATGGGGGTATAGCTCCGTTAAATTGCAGGGGATACAACGGGGGAAATCTGCTGTCTTCATAGGGAAATGGGGGTACAAACCACCTGTTTCACCCAGAAATTCCTTCTGTACCCCCTCTTGTACCCCCGTCTTGAACTGGCAGTCAGTATAGGCCTTTGTATGCCAATGCAACGTAACTCTTTGATTTACCAATGAAAAAGGCCTCTGAGTATCGCTACTTAGAGGCCTTTATCGTTCGTAATGGTCGGTGTGAAAGGATTCGAACCTTCGACCCCTTGCACCCCATGCAAGTGCGCTACCAGGCTGCGCCACACACCGAAGCGTGGAATTATAGCCCGGGTTGGTGGGCGAACTGAATCAAAATTCCTCATCCAGCAGCTGACGAATCTCGCCCAACTCCAGGCGAACCTGCCGCCACGGGTCCAACGCAGTCTCGATGTTGGGCATCAGAGTTGAATCGGTGAAATCTTCCAACGTGGTGTCGGCAAACTCAATAACTTCGACGCCATCAAGCAACACTTCGCCGCTGCGTGACTTCTCGCGCTCGGCCTGCATCAGCTCGGCAATCTTGTTGCGAGCGCCGCTGATGGTGAAGCCCTGGTCGTACAGCAGATCACGGATGCGCCGGATCATCAGTACCTCGTGGTGCTGGTAGTAGCGCCGGTTGCCACGACGCTTCATGGGGCGCAGCTGGGTAAATTCCTGCTCCCAATAGCGCAGCACGTGCGGTTTGACACCGCACAAATCGCCCACCTCGCCGATAGTGAAGTAGCGCTTGGCAGGAATGGGCGGGAGAGAATTCTCCATTGAAATCAATGAAATAGCCGCAAAAGTTTGCAGGTTACTCTAAGTCAATGGGTTCTGTAAAGATAGCGGCAAGTCTTTTTTGCGCTGGGTTGATTCAAGACAAGAACCGCGACGCCACAAACGACTGAACCTGGATCTGCTCCTTGAGCTTGTGGCTGGCATGAAACGTCACGACCCGGCGTGCCTTGATCGGAATCGCCTCACCCGTGCGCGGGTTACGCCCCGGGCGTGGTGCCTTGGTGCGAATCTGGAAATTGCCGAAACCGGTGATCTTGACGTCCTTCCCGTCTACCAGACTTTGCGAAATCAGGTCGAAAAAAGCGTCAATCATGTCCTTGGACTCACGCTTGTTCAAGCCGATCTGCTCAAACAACAGGTCCGCCAACTGCGCCTTGGTCAACGCCGGCGTTTCAAGGGATTCAACGGTAATGTCCATGATCGTCTCGGTTGATGTTGGGATTTGTGCATCGACTCAGGCGCGCTGGCGAGCGCCCAGCTGCTGCACCAGGGTGCTCACCACGGTCACAACGGCGCTGTCGATTTGTGACTCGGTCAGAGCGGTGTCGTCGCTGTTGAGCGTCAAGCGTACCGCCATGCTCTTTTCAAGCGGCTGCTCGGCGCCGACAGGATTTTTGGGCCGGTAGATGTCAAACAACACCGCGTCACGCAACACGCCTTGCAGCGGCGCTGACCAAATGGCCTGCATCAGCGCGGCGTGGGTGATGCGCTCAGCCACCAGCACCGCGATGTCACGCTCCACTGCCTGAAACTTGGGTACCGGCTTCGCGCGCGGCACGTGCCGTTGCAGCAGCGCAGCCAGGTCCAGTTCAAAGAGCACTGGCGTATGGTTCAGGTCGTACGATTGCAGCCACTGCGGATGCAACTCGCCGACAAAGCCGGCGTCTACGCCGTCGACCAGCACCTTGGCGCAACGCCCGGGGTGCATGGCCGGGTGCTGGCCCGGTACAAAGACCGCTTGACGCGGTGCCAGCAAGGCCTCAACATCGCCTTTGACGTCGTAAAAATCAACCGTGCGCTCTTTCACGCCCCATTCGGGCGCATCGCTGGAGCCAGCTGCCAAACCTGCTAGCCGCATCGGCTGATCGAAACCTTTGACAGTGGCGTCGGTGCTGGTGACGCTTGCATCGCGCAAAAAAACGCGCCCAAACTCAAACACACGCACCCGCTGCGCCTTGCGGTCCTGATTGAACTTGAAAACTTGTAGCAAAGACCCCAGTAAAGACGAGCGCATGACGCTCATTTGGCTGGCAATGGGGTTGAGCAATTTGATCGGATCAGCGTTGCCGGCGAGCTCGTTTTCCCAACGCGCTTCAACAAAGCTGAAGTTGATGGTCTCCTGGTATCCCAGCGCGGCAACGGCGCGGCGCAGCGCAAACTCGCCGCGCAGTGCCTCGGGCCGGATGCGCGCGGTCATGGGTGCCAGCGGCGGCGTAGCGGGCAGGTTGTCATAACCCACGACCCGCGCCACTTCTTCGATCAGGTCTTCTTCGATCTGCAGGTCAAAGCGGTACAGCGGCGCACGCACCGTCAGCACGCCGTCGCCCTCGGTCACCGGCAGGCCCAAGCCAGACAAGGCCTGGGCGCATTGCGCTTGCGTCAACGGCATGCCCAGCACCTTGACCGCGCGCGCCACACGCAATTGCACCTGCACCGGCTTGGGCATGGCCACCTGCTGGTCGTCGATGGGGCCCACCTGGGTCTGGTCGGTGCCACAGATGGCAGTGATGAGCTGCGTGATGCGCTCGATGTGCTCAACCGTCAGTTCGGGGTCGACGCCACGCTCAAAACGGTGGCCCGCATCGGTTGCAAAGTTGAACCGACGCGAGCGCCCGGCAATGGCAGCGGGCCACCAGAACGCGGCTTCCACGTAAACGTTGCGCGTGTCGTCCGACACTGCGGTGGCGTCACCACCCATGATGCCCGCCAGCGACTCAACATGTTGCGCGTCGGCAATCACGCCGACCTGATCATCGACGATGACCGTGTTGCCGTTAAGCAACTTGAGCTGTTCGCCCGCCTTGCCCCAGCGCACGTCCAGACCACCGTGAATCTTGTCGAAGTCAAAAATATGCGACGGGCGACCCAATTCGAACATCACATAGTTGGAGATGTCGACCAGCGCGGTGACGCTGCGCTGGCCGCAGCGGGCCAGACGGTCGACCATCCACGCGGGGGTGACAGCTTTGGGATTGACACCGCGGATCACCCGGCCCGAAAAACGACCACACAAATCGGCCGCGCTGACCTTCACTGGCAACACGTCACTAACGGTGACCGCATTTTTTGGATACACCGGTTGCGTCAGCGGCGCGCCGGTCAGGGCCGAGAGCTCTCGCGCCACGCCAAATACGCTCAGACAATGCGCCAGATTGGGCGTGAGCTTGAGGGTGAACAAGGTGTCGTCCAGGTTCAGGTGCTGGCGGATGTCTTGCCCGACGCTGGCGTCGCTGGCAAGCTCCAACAGACCACCGTGATCTTCGGAGAGCTTGAGCTCACGCGCCGAGCAGAGCATGCCAAAGCTCTCCACACCGCGCAGCTTGCCCACCTTGATCAAAAACGGCTTGCCGTCGTCACCGGGTGGCAATTGCGCACCCACCAGCGCGCATGGCACCTTGATGCCAACACGCGCGTTGGGCGCACCACAAACAATGGTTAGGGGCGCAGGCTGGCCGACGTTGACCTGGCAGACGCGCAGCCGATCGGCGTTGGGGTGCTGCACCGCGTCCAGGATTTCGCCAACAACAATATTGGAAAACGGGGGGGCGACGGGTTGCAGTTCTTCCACTTCCAGACCAGCCATGGTCAGGGTGTCAGACAACTGCGCGGTGGTCAGCGGCGGGTTGCAGAATTCGCGTAACCAGGATTCAGGAAATTGCATAAAAAATTCTCGGCAGAGGGGGAATCAAGGCTTCAGCGGAACTGCGACAAAAACCGGATGTCGCCGTCAAAAAAGAGGCGCAAATCGTTCACGCCGTAGCGCAGCATGGTCAGCCGGTCTGGCCCCATGCCGAAGGCAAAGCCGATGTAACGCTCGGGATCAAGCCCCATATTGCGGATCACATTGGGGTGCACCTGGCCGCTGCCGGCCACCTCCAGCCAGCGCCCGGCCAGCGGACCGCTAGGGAACTGGATGTCAATCTCGGCACTGGGTTCAGTAAACGGGAAAAAGCTGGGACGAAAGCGCAACACCAGTTCGTTGTTTTCAAAAAAGGTGCGGCAAAAATCGGTAAAAACGTACTTCAAATCCTTGAAGCTGACGTTCTCGCCCACCCACAGTCCCTCGCACTGGTGAAACATGGGCGAATGCGTGGCGTCGCTGTCGACGCGGTAGGTGCGCCCCGGGGCAATAACGCGAATTTCTGGCATTGCGCCCGAAAACAATGTTCCTTGGCCACCCTCTTGGGTGGCGGCGCGGTATTTCTTGACGTGCTGCACCGCATAGCGAATCTGCATCGGGCTGGTGTGGGTGCGCAGCAGATTGGGCGCGTGCTCGGTACCGCCTTCGACGTAAAAGGTGTCGTGCATCGAGCGCGCTGGATGATTTTCAGGGGTGTTGAGCGCGGTAAAGTTAAACCAGTCGGACTCGATTTCAGGGCCTTGGGCCACGTCAAACCCCATCGACCCAAAGATGGCCCCGATGCGCTCCAGCGTAAGCGACACCGGATGCAGACCGCCCTGCCCGCGCTGACGCCCCGGCAGGGTCACGTCCAGCGCTTCGGCTTGCAACTGTGCCTGCAATTGGGCATCGGCCAGCGCCTGGCGACAGGCGTTGAGCGCCGCCTCGATGGCCTGTTTGGCCTGGTTGATCGCCGCACCGCGGGTTTTCTTCTCGTCAACCGGCAACGCTGCCATACCCTTCATCAGTTCGGTGATGCGCCCTGATTTGCCGAGGTATTGGGCCTTGGCGTTTTCCAGGTCGGCCGGGGTGTGCGCCAACGCAAAAGCAGCTTGGGCGCTGGCGACAACAGTCTGTAAATCGTTCATAACAGGAAGCGGTGCTCAGTGGAAATAATCAAGGAAAAAGGGCTAGTGCTTTTTCAAGCTCTAGCCCTCGTCCATATTGCTATGAAAGCTACTTTTTAAATAGCGAACTGAAGCGTTCTCAAGCGGCCAGTTTGGCCTTGACCTGGGCCACGATACCGGCAAAAGCAGGCATGTCGTGGACGGCGATATCGCTCAGCACCTTGCGGTCGATCTCGATACACGCTTTCTTCAGACCGTTGGCAAACTGACTGTAGGTCATGCCGCACTGGCGTGCAGCGGCATTGATACGGGCAATCCACAACTGACGGAAGACACGTTTTTTAGTACGGCGGTCACGGTAGGCATATTGCCCGGCTTTCATGACCGCTTCTTTGGCGATCCGGAAAACGTTACCGCGGCGACCACGGAAGCCTTTTGCAAGGGCTAGAACTTTTTTGTGGCGGGCGCGAGCCGTTACACCACGTTTGACGCGAGGCATTGTGTTACTCCTTGTTCGTCGTTAATTAAAGACCACGGCAAGGCAGCATCTGTGCCATGCGACCCATATCGGTCGAATGAACAGCAGTTGCACCACGCAAATGGCGTTTATTTTTGGTGGTCTTCTTGGTCAGAATGTGACGTTTGAAGGCTTGACCGCGCTTGACGGTGCCACCTGGACGGACGCGGAAGCGTTTCTTCGCCGCGCTCTTGGTCTTCATTTTGGGCATTTTCATGCTCCTTTTTACATTGTGCTCGTGAGGCGTCTGCAAACTCTTTGCAGCCTTGATGGCCCCGAGCCACTTTGAAATGGCAAGATCAACTCACCACTTTTTTGGCAACAGGACAAGCCTGCCGCCTTTGCTAGCCACACCCCGAAAGATGTTGCCACAAACCTGTCTATACGCTGGCGCCTTCAGCCACCACCGTCTTTGCCGCAGCGGGCTTCTTGCGCCCGGGCGCGATCATCATGATCATCTGGCGCCCTTCGAGCTTGGGAAACTGCTCTACCAAAATCAAATCACCCAACTCATCACGAATGCGATTGAGCAACGCCATACCCAAATCCTGGTGGGTAATCTCACGGCCCCTGAAGCGCAGCGTAATCTTGCACTTGTCACCTTCGGCCAGGAAGCGCTTGACGTTGCGCATCTTGATGTTGTAATCACCTTCATCGGTACCAGGGCGAAACTTGATCTCTTTGATCTCAATGACCGTCTGTTTGGCTTTGGCCTCAGCGGCTTTTTTCTGTTCCTGGTACTTGAACTTGCCGTAATCCATCAAACGACAAACCGGTGGAGCGGCTGTTGCCGCAATTTCCACCAAATCGACATCCAACTCACCCGCCATGCGCAGCGCATCATTGATGCTGACGACACCCAGCGGTTCGTTGTCCACACCAGAGAGACGAACCTCTGGCACCATGATTTCCCGGTTTAACCGGTGTTTGCGTTCTTCGCGATGACGGCGATCACGATATTCGGTAGCGATGACTCAATCCTTCATAAAAACTGCCACATCAAGCGGCACCAACTGCGCAATACAACGCACCTTTTAAACAGTGTCAAAAAAATCAAACGCGTGATTTTCGGGAAACGTCAGCAGACAAAGTCTTGACAAACTCATCTACTGACATGACACCGAGGTCTTGACCACCCCGGGCGCGCACTGCAACAGCACCAGAGGCCATCTCTTTGTCGCCAATGACGACCAGATACGGCACCTTTTGCATAGAATGCTCGCGTATTTTATACGTGATTTTCTCGTTCCGAAGGTCTAATTCCACTCTAAACCCTTGATTTAGCAACGTTTTGGCGACATTTTTCGCATATTCACCCTGGGCATCGGTGATGTTGAGCACCTTGACCTGGACTGGAGCTAGCCAGGCCGGCAAGGCGCCGGCAGTCTCTTCGATGAGGATACCGATGAAGCGTTCCAGGCTACCTACAATGGCGCGGTGCAGCATGATCGGGCGGTGGCGCGCACCATCTTCACCCACGTATTCGGCATCAAGCCGTTCAGGCATGTTGGGATCGACCTGGATCGTGCCGCACTGCCACGGACGACCCAGCGCGTCCTTCAGGGTGTATTCAATTTTGGGGCCGTAAAAAGCGCCCTCACCTGGCAAATAGTCAAAGTCACAGCCAGACGCGCGCAAGCCTTCGGCCAATGCATTTTCCGCCCGATCCCAGCTCTCTTCGGTGCCAATGCGTTTCTCTGGCCGGGTCGACAACTTGTAGATGATTTTGGTGAAACCAAAATCTTTGTAGACCTTTTGCAACAGCGTGGTGAAGGCCACCACTTCAGATTGAATCTGGTCTTCGGTACAAAAGATGTGGCCATCGTCCTGCGTGAAAGCACGCACCCGCATGATGCCGTGCAAGCCGCCGGTGGGTTCGTTGCGGTGGCATTGGCCAAACTCACCAAAGCGCAGCGGCAGTTCGCGGTAACTCTTGATGCCTTGCTTGAAAATCAGGATATGCCCTGGGCAATTCATGGGCTTCAAGGCGTAGTCGCGCTTTTCGCTCTCGGTCACAAACATGTTTTCGCGGTACTTGTCCCAGTGGCCGGTTTTCTCCCACAGGCCTTGATCCAAAATTTGTGGACCTTTGACTTCCTGGTAGCCGTTGTCGCGGTAGACCTGGCGCATATACTGCTCCACCTGTTGCCACAGCATCCAGCCCTTGGGATGCCAGAACACGGTGCCCGGAGAATGGTCGTCGATGTGGAACAAATCGAGTTCGCGCCCCAATTTGCGGTGATCGCGTTTCTCGGCTTCTTCCAGCATGATCAAATGTTGCTGCAATTCGTCCTTGGTGGCCCAGGCCGTGCCGTAAATGCGTTGCAGCATTTCGTTCTTGTGGTCGCCGCGCCAGTAAGCGCCGGCGACTTTCATCAACTTGAAGTGCTTGAGTTTGCCGGTGCTGGGCACGTGCGGGCCACGGCACAAATCTTCAAACGCGCCCTCACGGTACAAACTGACATCTTCACCGGCGGGAATACTGCCAATGATTTCGGCTTTGTAGTGCTCGCCCAGCCCTTTGAAATAAGCCACGGCCTCGTCGCGTGGTAGCACGCGTCGAACCACGGGTTCATCCAGCGCAGCCAGCGCCGCCATTTTTTTCTCGATAGCGCTCAGGTCTTCCAGGGTGAATGGGCGCTTGTAGGAAAAGTCGTAGAAGAAACCGTTTTCAATCACCGGGCCAATGGTGACTTGCGCGTCCGGGTACAAAGACTTGACCGCATAGGCCAACAAGTGCGCAGTGGAATGACGAATCACCTCCAACCCATCGGCATCCTTGGCCGTGACGATGGCCAGTTGGCTGTCTTTGTCAATCACAAAACTGGTGTCGACCACTTTGCCGTCCACCTTCCCGGCCAACGCTGCCTTGGCCAGGCCTGCGCCAATGGAAGCCGCCACCTCGGCTACCGTGACTGGCCCCGAAAAGTCGCGTGTGGAGCCGTCAGGAAGAGTGATTTGAGCCATGGTGATCTGTAAAGAATGAATAAAAAAACACTTTAATTTTAGCCGTAGCGTTGCGGCATAAAAAAAGGCCAGCAGCCCATTCAAGCTGCCAGCCTTTGGCCTCCTCAGGCCCGGTTCTGATTCAATTGATCAGTGAAACTGTTCTTCTTCGGTGGATCCGGTCAGCGCAGTCACGCTGGACTTGCCGCCTTGGATCACGGTGGTCACTTCGTCAAAGTAACCGGTGCCCACTTCTTGCTGGTGCGACACAAAGGTGTAACCACGCTCACGTGCCGCAAATTCGGGTTCTTGCACACGCTCGATGTAGGCCGTCATGCCACGTTTGACGTAGTCTTGCGCCAGGTCAAACATGTTGTACCACATGGAGTGGATGCCAGCCAGGGTGATGAACTGGTACTTGTAACCCATGGCACCGAGTTCTTTCTGGAACTTGGCGATGGTGGCATCGTCCAGGTTTTTCTTCCAGTTGAAGGACGGGCTACAGTTGTAAGCCAACAGCTTGCCAGGGTGTTTAGCGCGCACGGCCTCGGCAAATTTACGGGCAAATTCCAGATCCGGCGTACCAGTTTCGCACCACACCAGGTCAGCGTAGTCAGCATAAGCCACGGCGCGGCTGATGGCTTGATCCAGACCCTTGCGTGATTTGTAGAAGCCTTCAGCGGTGCGTTCACCGGTCAGGAACGGCTTGTCGTTGGCGTCGTAGTCGCTGGTCAACAAGTCAGCGGCTTCGGCGTCGGTGCGGGCAATCACCAAAGTGGGCACGCCGCAAACGTCTGCCGCCATGCGGGCTGCGACGAGTTTTTGGATCGCTTCAGCGGTGGGCACCAGCACTTTGCCGCCCATGTGGCCGCATTTTTTGACCGAAGCCAGTTGATCTTCCCAGTGCACGCCTGCGGCACCGGCTTTGATCATGTTCTTCATCAGCTCAAAGCCGTTGAGCACGCCGCCAAAACCGGCTTCGGCATCGGCCACGATCGGGGCGAAGTTGTCGATGTAACCCTTGTCGCCCGCGTCAATACCTTTGGAGTGCTGGATTTCGTCGGCACGGCGGAAGGTGTTGTTAATGCGCTCGACCACAGTGGGTACCGAACTCACGGCGTACAGCGATTGGTCGGGGTACATGGACATCGAGGTGTTGTTGTCTGCAGCCACTTGCCAGCCTGACAGGTAGATGGCTTTCACGCCCGCTTTAACTTGCTGCATGGCTTGACCACCGGTCAGCGCGCCCAGGCAGTTGACGTAGTCTTCGGTGTGCAACAGGTCCCACAGCTTTTCAGCACCACGACGTGCCAGGGTGTATTCGATCGGAAACGAACCACGCAGACGCACCACGTCAGCCGCGCTGTAACCGCGTTTGATGCCTTTCCAGCGTGGGTTGGTGGCCCAGTCTTTTTCGAGAGCGGCGATTTGTTGTTCACGGCTAAGTTGTGCGGTGAGAGCTTGGGACATGAAAAACTCCTGGTTGATTGAAAAAAGGTTCACCAGAATCAAGAACTGCAAACTGGTGGCTTGATGCTGATTCTATGTCTTCTATAAGACATAATTTTGATCTTATGTCTTATAGAAGACATTTTTTTATTGCATATAAATCAATAGGTTGAGAGCATTATTTTGCAATACGGTAATTTATTTTTTATCATAAGAAAAATAAATTAGCCGTGCTATGCCGGCATTTCATTATGCGAAATTGTTTTTCCACATGGAGAAATCAGAATGCGTCGGCGTAGCGCTGAAACTCCCATGCACTGACCTGCTGACAGTAGTCCTGCCATTCTTGGCCTTTGATAGCCAAAAACTGCTCACAGAACTCAGTACCTACCGCGCGCGTCAACGTCTCGTCTGCTGTCAGCGCGTGCAGCGCCTGGCCCAGGTCAGGCGGCAGACGTGAGGGCATCTCCAGCCCTTGGGCAAAACGCTCATAGAGATCGTGCGTGCAGGCCGGTGGTGCGGTCATGGCACCGTCGATACCATCCAGCCCCGCTGCCAGCGCGGCGGCAAGGGCCGCATAGACATTGCAAGATGGATCGGGCAAACGCCACTCGATGCGCCCGGCCACGGTGCGCGCCAGACAGGTACGATTGTTGTCGCCATAAGCCTTCCAGACTGGCGACCAGGTGCTGCCGGAAGCGCTGTGGCTGACCGCCAGCCGCTTGTAACTGTTCACCGTGGGCGCGCACAGCGCACTCAAGGCATCTGCATGGTGCAACAGACCCGCCACAAAACTGTAGCCCGACGCACTGAGTTGCAATGCATCAGCGCGGTCGGTAAAGACCGCTCGCCCCTGAGCATCGGTCAGGCTCAGGTGAAAGTGCAGCCCACTGCCCGGCGCGTTGGCGAACGGCTTGGGCATGCAGCTGAACACGCAGTCATGCTTTTCTGCAACCGCATGCGCCGCCAATTTGAACAACATGAAGCGGTCCGCCGCGGCCAGCGCATCGTCAAACTTGTAGTTGATTTCGTACTGACCACAGGCGTCTTCGTGGTCGATTTGTTGCAGCTGAAAGCCGAGTTGCGTCAGCACCTGGCGCATGTCGTCGAGAAAACCAAAATTGCGCGCAATGGCTTTGAGGTCATAAGACGGCTTGGCCAGCACATCCAGCGCATCGGCACCACGCCACCGGCCTTGTTCGTCCTGTTTGAGCAGAAAAAACTCGGGCTCGATGCCCACCCACAGCATCCAGCCACGCTCGACCAGACGACGCAACTGGTGTTTGAGCAACTGGCGTGAACAGGTGTCGAGTGCCTGCCCACCCGCGTAACCGTCGCACACCGCGTGCGCCACACCTGGCATGAAGGGCAGCGGCCGCAAGCTTTCAGGCTGCACGCGCCCGTAGTACTCGCTGCGCGGGCCAAAGCGACCCAGCCCGGTGCCCCAGATGCTCGGACCGGCAAAGCCAGCGCCCACTTCCACCCACTCGCGCAGGTTGGCCAGCGGCACCAGCTTGCCCTTGGCCGCACCATGCAGGTCACAGAACTGGGTAAGGATGGAATGGATGCCCTGCGCCTGCAGGCGCTGGATCGTCGCGTCATAGGGATTCATAAGGTTTTAGGCTTCAAGCCCTTATTTAACAAGCGCAAGCAGCTATTTTATTAATAGCTATTCAATGCAAATTTCAGCTTTGCACCGGGCTGTCAATACGAATCCAGGTGGTTTTGGTCTCGGTGTATTTGTCAAACGCGTGCAGCGACTTGTCGCGCCCCACCCCGCTTTGCTTGTAGCCACCAAACGGCACGGTGATGTCGTCCTCGTCATACTGGTTCACATGGACCGTGCCCGCACGCAGGGCGCGCGCAACGCCGTGCGCCTTGTTGATGTCGCGCGTCCACACCGCCGCCTGCAAGCCATACACACTGGCGTTGGCCTGTTTGACCACATCGGCGGCATCGGTGAACGGCAGTACCGACAGCACCGGACCAAAAATCTCTTCGCGGCAAATCGTCATCTCCGGCGTGACCCCGGCAAAGATCGTCGGCTGCACATAACAGCCGCCCGCAACGGGAGCTACCTGCTGGCCACCGGCCAACAGCGTGGCGCCTTCTTTTTGACCCAGGTCGATGTAACGCATGACGCTGTTCAATTGCACCTGATCCACGATGGCTCCCATCACGGTAGCCTTGTCCAGCGGATTGCCCGGCACGTAGCCCGGCGCCAACGCCACGGCTTTCTCCAGAAACTGCGCCTGGATACTGGCCTCGACATACAGGCGCGACGGCGCGTTGCAGCTTTCCCCCTGGTTGAAGAAGATGCTGCCCACCGCCGCAGCCACCGCTTTATCCAAATCCGGGCAATCGGCAAACACGATGTTGGGCGACTTGCCGCCGAGTTCAGTCCAAGCGCGCTTGAGGTTGCTTTGCCCCGCCATCACGTGAATCTGTTTGCCCACGCGGGTCGAGCCAGTGAAGGCGATGCAGTCCACGTCCATGTGCAGCGCCAGCGGGCTACCCGCTTCCGTGCCGAAACCTGGCACCACATTGAACACGCCCGGTGGAATGCCCGCTTCCAAAGCTAATTCAGCCAGACGCAGCGCGGTCAGGGGGGACTTTTCACTGGGCTTCAAGACCACCGAGTTGCCCGCAGCCAGCGCCGGTGCGATCTTCCAGGCGGCCATGATCATCGGGTAATTCCACGGCACGATCACGCCCACCACGCCCATCGGTTCGCGGGTGATGAGCGCCAGCGCGGTGCTGGCGGTGGGCGCGATCTCGTCGTAAATTTTGTCCACCGCCTCGCCGTACCAGCGCAGGCAGTTGGCGGCGCTGTTGACATCCACGCTGCGGGCGTATTGAATCGGTTTGCCCATGTCCAGCGTTTCCATCAGCGCAAGCTCATCAGCATGGGCGAGCAACTGGTCGGCAAATTTAATCATCACGCGCTTGCGTGCGGCCGGAGCCAGACCGCGCCAGCGCTGGTCTTCAAACGCGGCGCGTCCTGCGGCCACAGCCGCATCCACATCCCGCTGTCCGCAACGTGCCACCTGGGTCAGCAGACGACCATCCACCGGAGAAATGCAGTCAAAAGTTTGGCCATCCAACGCAGCAACGCGTTGGCCATTGATCAGCGCACGGCCGTCGTAAGAGCTTGTTGTCATAAAAAATATTTCAAAAAAAATAGCTGCTTGCGCTTATTACATAAGGGCTAGAGGCCAATAAAGCATATAAATTCAGTGCGGCTGCAAGGCCACCATTTCAGCGCGCACGGCCGCCGCCATCTCACGTTCGCGCTTGCGCGTCTGGCGTGCCACCCAGACGCTGTAACCAATCACCACCAGCGTCACCGAGGCAATCAGCAAGGTGGCCGCGGCATAAATGGTCGGGTTGATGCCGCGGCGGGCGTAGCCAAAAATCACCTGCGGCAAGGTGTTGACACCCGGGCCGGACAGAAACTCGGCAATCACCACGTCGTCAAAGCTCAAGGTGAACGCCAGCAGATACGCCGCAAAAATCGCCTGCATGATGTTGGGCATGGTGATCAAGAAGAACACCTGGTAGGGCTTGGCGCCCAGGTCCATGGCGGCTTCTTCAATCGCGCGATCCATCTCCAGTAAGCGCGACTGCACCACCACCATGCCGTAGGCCATGCCCAACAGCGTGTGGCCCAGCACAATGGTCAGCATGCCGCGCTGCGGCCAGCCAAAAGCGTTCTGAATACCGACCATCAGCAGCAGCAGCGACAAGCCAATCACCACCTCGGGCATCACCAGCGGTGCATTGACCATGCCTGAGAACAGCGTGCGCCCGGAAAAGCGCCGGTAACGCACCAGCACAAACGCCGCAAAAGTGGCCAGCACCGCAGATGCCACGCCCGAGGCGGTAGCCACCTGCACCGACAGCCAGAAGCCGTCAACGATTTTGGTGTCACGCGTCAGCGCCTCGTACCAGCGCAGCGAGAAGCCGGTGAACTCGGCGTCCTGGCGGGTGCTGTTGAACGAAAACACCACCATGAAGACCAGTGGCATGTACAAAAATAAAAAGGTGGCAGCGAGCCAGGCTTTGCCGAAGTAACGCGTAGAAAGATTTTTCATCATCGCCTCCTTCAGGCACGCGGCTCGGCCGCATCGCCGCTAAAGTGGTAGTACACAGCCAGAGGCACCACGATCAGACCGATCATCACCACCGCCAAGGCCGAGGCGCGCGGCCAGTTGTTGCTGGTGAACATTTCGTCCCACACCACGCGGCCAATCATGATGTTCTCCGGCCCGCCCAGCAGCGAAGGAATGACAAACTCACCCACACACGGGATGAACACCAGCATGAAGCCGGCGATGATGCCCGCCTTGGACAGCGGCACCGTCACCAGCCAGAAGGCCTTGAACGGCGAAGCGCCCAAGTCGTAGGCAGCCTCCAGCAACCGAAAATCCATCTTGACAAGGTTGGCGTACAGCGGCAATACCATGAATGGCAGGTAGACATAAGTCATGCCCACCAGCATCGAGACGTCGGTGTAAAGCATCTGGATCGGCTCCGCGGTCAGACCCAGCGCCATCAGCATCTGGTTAACCACGCCCTGATCAGCAAGGATGCCTTTCCAGGCATAGACGCGCAGCAAAAAAGAGGTCCAAAACGGCAGCATCACCATCATCAGCAAGGCAGGGCGCACACTCGGCGCCGAGCGGGCAATGAAATACGAAAACGGATAACCGATGAGCAGACACAGCACCGCCGTGCACAGCGCGTACCAGAGCGAGCGCAGGTAGGCTTCGATGTAAAGCGTCTGGAACAACCCGCCCTCGCCCGACTGAAAGATCGTGTAGTAGTTTTCGTACTTCAGATGGAGCAGCCCGGTCTCGGAATCCCAGATCGGCTTGAACGGCGAAATGTCGTTGCCCATGTCGACAAAGCTGATGTAAGCCAGAATCAAAAACGGCAGCATGAAAAACACCACCAGCCAGGTGTAGGGCACGCCGATCACAAAGCGTTTGCCGGGCATTGCAAAAGTTAGCGCCATCACCGTCCTCCTTCAGTTACGCAACACCAGCGCATCGGTGTCGTCCCACCAGAAAAACACGTTGTCTTCCCAGGTGATGTCCAGCGAATCCAGGCGCGACCCGTTGGGCTCGGTGATCTTCATCCGCGTGCCTTGGGGGGTGAGGACAATGTAGGTGTTGTACGAGCCAAAGTAAGCGATCTCCTTGACTTTGCCAGTAAACAAATTGCGGCTCATACCCGCGGGTGCCTGCTTGCCGATGCTCACCTTCTCGGGCCGCACCGCCACCGCAGCAGGCATGTCCACGGTGCCGCTGATGCTGTAGCCAACGTGCACCTCGCCGATGGCCGTCTGCACCGCACAATGGTCAGCCTCATCAATGCTGATCTTGCCGTCAAGCAAGTTGACACTGCCAATGAAGTCGGCAACAAAACGGGAGCTTGGGTATTCGTAAATATCTTGTGGCGAGCCCACCTGCAACACCCGACCCTTGCTCATGACGGCGATGCGTCCGGCCATGGTCATGGCTTCTTCCTGGTCGTGCGTGACCATGACGCAGGTCACGCCGACTTTTTCGATGATGTTGACCAGTTCAAACTGGGTTTGCTCGCGCAGTTTTTTGTCCAGCGCGCCCAGCGGTTCGTCCAGCAGCAGTACCTTGGGCCGCTTGGCCAGACTGCGCGCCAGCGCCACGCGCTGCTGCTGCCCACCCGAGAGCTGGTGCGGCTTGCGCTTGGCGTAAGGGGTGAGTTGCACCAGGTCAAGCATCTGACCCACACGCTGGGTGACCTCTTGCTTGGGCAAGCCTTCACGCTTGAGGCCAAACGCCACGTTTTCCCAGAGATCAAGGTGTGGAAACAGCGCATAACTCTGAAACATCATGTTGAACGGCCGCTCATGAGGCGCCAGCTTGGCCACGTCCTGGCCACTCAACAAAATACGACCCGAGGTCGGTGTTTCAAACCCGGCCAGCATGCGCAGCAGCGTTGACTTACCACAGCCCGAGCTGCCCAGCAAGGCAAAAATTTCACCCTGCTTGATCGACAGGTTGACCTCATCCACCGCCACCGCTTCATCAAACCGCTTGATCAGCTTCTCGGTCACCAGGTAATTGTCTTTGGACGCTACATCGGCCATGTTGGGGCTCGCTTTTGAAAAATTCAAGTCAAGAAAAAGGGCTGCTCATACTCAGCGTACAAACAGCCCTGTGCGTTTTGACAAGCGCGGCTTACTTGCCTTTTTTGAAGCTGTTGTAGGCCGTGGCCATCGCCTCGCGCGCTTCGTTGGTGAAGCTGCTCGGCGCAATCATCTTGGCAAAGTAATCGCCCTCGACAAAAATGGTCTTGTTGCCGGCAATCTCCGGCTTGATCTGATCCATGGCCGCCTTGTTGGCAGTGGGGTAGTTCATCTCGTTGGACATCTTGGCGGCATTTTCAGCGCGCAGATAGAAGTCGATGAACGCAGCCGCGTTGTTGGGATGCTTGGCATCTTTGGTGATGGCCATCGTGTCAAAGAAAATCAATGCACCGGTACTCGGCAACAGCGCTTCAATTTCGTCTTTGGACTTGTTTTCTACGGCACGCGCCGCTGCAATGTTGATGTCACCAGACCAGCCAATAGCTACGCACGCCTTGCCGCCAGCAATGTCATCAATCATGGTCGAGCTGAAAATGCGTACGTCTTTGCGCACTTTGGCCAACATGTCGGTCGCGGCCTTGTAGTCAGCGGGCTCGTTGGAATACGCATCCTTGCCGATGTAGTGCAGCGCCACCGGGATGATTTCGGTGGGCGAATCCAGATAGGCGATGCCGCAGGACTTCAGCTTGGACGTGTACTCTGGTTTGAACACCAGGTCCCAGGCGTTCTCAGGCATCGCCATCTGACCCAGCGCTTTGGCGACCTTGGTCTTGTTGATGCCTACGGTGGTAAAGCCCCAGGCCCACGGCACCAGGTAGTTGTTGTCAGGGTCGGTGAACTTGGCCAGTGTGGCCATGATCGGCGCGTCCAGGTTGGCCAGATTCTTGATTTGGGCCTTGTCCAGCGGCTGGAACATGCCGCCTTCAATTTGCGGTTTGGCAAAGACGCTGCCGGGCACCACAATGTCGTAGCCGGTGTTGCCTGCGACCAGCTTGGCGTGCAGGGCCTCGTTGGTCTCGAAGGTGTCGTAGTTGACCTTGATGCCGGTTTCTTTCTCAAACTCGGCGGTCATGCCTTCGGGAATGTAGTCAGGCCAGTTGTAGATATTGAGCACCTTCTCTTCGGTATTCACCGCCACGGGTGCCGGCGCACTGACGACGGGCGCCGGTACCGCAACGGGCGCCGGTGGCTCCTCTTTCTTGCCGCAAGCGGCCAGGACCAGCGCCGACAGCGCAAATGACCATACGTACTTTTTCATCATGAAGTGAACTCCAGTTATAAAAATAAAGATGACGTGATAACAAGTCAAAGACTAGCAAATTTTGCGCCAAAAAAGTATCCGGACAAACGATCAGATCAACCCTTTTTGGTGCAAATCATGCTGCGTCAGGTCCAGTGCCTGCCGAATCAGGCGCAACAACTCGTCAATGTCAGCGTGCGTCATCGTCAGGGGTGGGGCAATGATCATGCGGTCGCCCACTGCGCGCATGATCAAGCCATTGCGGAAACAATGGCCACGGCAGATCATGCCCACCGCATCGTCCGGATTGAAACGCTCACGCGTGGCCTTGTCTTTCAGCAGCACCAGACCGGCAACGAAACCACAGCTCTCAGCCATGCCAACCAACGGATGGTCGTTGAGTTCGGCGTAGCGCTTGGCAAAGTAGGCCCCAACCTCACCATTGACACGCTGCGGCAGCTGTTCGCGTTCCATGATGTCCAGGTTGGCCAGCGCCACCGCACACGACACCGGGTGACCGCTGTAGGTATAACCATGGTTGAACTCACCGCCCTTTTCTATCAGCACTTTGGCGACACGGTCGCCCACCATCACGCCGCCGAGAGGGATGTAGCCGCTGGTGACCGCCTTGGCAAAGGTCACCAGGTCGGGTTTGTAGCCAAATTTTTCATACGCAAACCAGTGACCCAGGCGGCCAAAGGCGCAAATCACCTCGTCGCTGATGAGCAGAATGCCGTATTTGTCGACAATGCGCTGAATCTCTGGCCAGTAGGTGGCCGGTGGGATGATGACCCCACCAGCGCCCTGAATCGGCTCGGCAATAAAGGCGGCCACCTTGTCGGCACCCAGCGCCAAGATTTCTTCTTCGAGCCAACGCGCCGCGCGCAAGCCAAACTCATCGGCGGTCTCACCGGCCTTGCCGTTTTCAAAAAAGTACGGCTGCCCGATGTGTTTGATGTTAGGGATGGGCAAGTCACCCTGCGCATGCATGCCACTCATGCCACCCAGCGACGCCCCCGCCATGGTGCTGCCATGGTAGGCGTTGTGGCGGCTGATGATGACCTTGCGCTGCGGCTGGCCCAGTAAATCCCAATAGCGACGCACCATACGCACGTTGGAGTCGTTGCTCTCGGAGCCGCTGCTGGAGTAAAACACATGCGCAAAGCTGCGGCCGTCCACTTTTGGCGCCAGGCTGGCCAAGCGCGCAGCCAGTTTGACTGCCGGCTCGTTGGTGGTCTGGAAAAAGCTGTTGTAAAACGGCAGTGTCAGCATCTGGTCGTACGCCGCCTGCGCCAATTCCTTGCGGCCATAGCCCACATTGACACACCACAGGCCGCTCATGGCGTCGAGCATTTTTTCGCCTTCGGAGTCCCACACGTAAATGCCTTCGCCGCGCGTGATGATGCGCGCGCCGCGCGTGGCCAGGTCCGCGTGGTCGGTAAACGGGTGGATGAAGTGCGCGCTGTCAAGCGTTTGCAGCGCTTGGGTGGATAGCTTGCCAGGGGCAGTTAAAGCATTCATCGGTGACATCCTTTTTATATATAAAAAATGGCTCTAGCCCTTGTGGTAAAAGCGCAATATGCTACACATGCAATAGCAAATGTTCACGTTCCCAAGGCGAAATAACTTTCATGAATTCGTCAAACTCAAGCTCTTTCACTTCAGAATAGACGGTGATGAATTCCTTGCCCAGCACGTCGTGCAATTCGGATTCGCGGCGCAACCAATCCAGCGCCTCACCCAGGCTGCGCGGCAAGGCGTAGGGTGACAGGTAGGCGTCGCCCTTCATCTCTGCCTTGGGCTTGATCTTGTTTTTCAGACCCAGGTAGCCGCAGGCCAGCGTCATCGCCAGGGCAACATACGGGTTGGCGTCGGCGCCAATGACGCGGTTTTCTATCCGCCTGGCCGCCGGGCTCGAGATCGGCGAACGGATACCCACCGTACGGTTGTCATAACCCCACTCGATATTGATCGGCGCAGCCGTGTTGCGGGACAGGCGCCGGTAACTGTTGACGTAAGGCGCGACAAGCACCATCGCGGCCGGAATGTAGCGTTGCAGGCCACCGATGTAGTGCATGAAAGCGTCAGACGGTGTGCCATCGTCGTTGCTGAATATATTTTTACCAGTGGCCTTGTTCAGGATGCTCTGGTGCACGTGCATGGCGCTGCCGGGCTCGCCTTCAATTGGCTTGGCCATGAAGGTGGCATACATGTCGTGGCGCAAGGCCGACTCGCGCACCGTACGCTTGAAGAAAAACACCTCGTCGGCCAGGCCCAACGGCTCGGCGTGAAAGAAGTTGATCTCCATCTGACCGGCGCCGATTTCGTGAATCAGCGTGTCAACGTTGAGCTCCATCTTGTCGCAATAGTCGTAAATCTCCTCAAACAGCGGGTCAAATTCGTTGACCGCATCAATGCTGTAGGCTTGCCGCGAGGTCTCGTTGCGGCCGCTGCGGCCAATGGGCGCCTTGAGCAGCGTGTTGGGATCGGTGTTGCGCGCGGTCAGGTAAAACTCGAGCTCGGGCGCGACGATCGGCTGCAAGCCCTCGGCAGCAAACAAATTGCAGACCCGGCGCAGTACGCTGCGCGGAGCGAACGGCACCATGTTGCCGTGGTGGTCGAAACAGTCGTGAATGACCTGGGCGGTGGGGTCACTGGCCCAAGGCACGATGCGCACGGTGCTCGGGTCCGGGCGCAACTGCATGTCCTTGTCGGTCGGGTCAATCACGTCGTAATACGGCCCGCTTTCAGGGAACTCGCCGGTCACGCCCATCGCCACGACCGACTGCGGCAGACGCATACCCCGGTCTTCGGTAAACTTTACGCGCGGCAGAATCTTGCCACGCGCCACCCCAGTCAAGTCGGGCACAAGACATTCCACTTCGGTCACCCGGCGCTCGTTGAGCCATTGCTCCAACTCGTTGAAACTCATTGATTTTGTGTCGCTCATTGTCTTCTCCATGGACAGCGTAAGGCCAGCTGGCCGCTGTTGGTTAACACATTGTGTCGTTGAAATTGGTTGAAAATCGGGGCCATTTGATTCAAATTGGTGGTGCCACTCGCTTGCCACTGTCCGTTCTTGCGTCAAGCCCACTGTAACCCTATTCACGGATGATTTGCCATGTTGTCTGAACTGCTGCTTACCGAAATGAGCCGTTTGGGTCAGGGGTCAAAACTGCCACTGCACCGACAACTCTACGAAGCCTTGCGCCGCGCCCTGCTTGAGGGCAAGCTGGCAGCCGACGAACGCCTTCCTTCCAGCCGTGACCTGGTGAAAGACCTGCAACTGTCGCGCAACACAGTGGTGGCCGCGCTGAACCAGCTCAGCGTCGAAGGCTACCTGATTGGTCGGGTCGGCAGCGGCACGTTCGTCAACCCTAACGTGCCGCAACGTCCGTCGCGCCACCTGCACACAGCGCTGCACGCAAGCGAACGCCTGTCGCAACGCGGCCAGGCCTTGAGCACGCGCTTTTGCGCCTCAGAGCTGGAGGTGCAGCCGTTTACCCCGGGCATTGCCGACTTCAGCGCGTTCCCGGTAGCACTGTGGCAGCGGCTGCAAAACAAGCATTGGCGCATGACCTACCCCGACATGCTCGACTACAGCAGCGCCGGTGGCTACGCACCACTGCGCCGCGCCGTGGCCGACTATTTGCGCGTGTTTCGCAGTGTGCCGGTCGACGTCGAACAAGTCATCATCACCAGCGGCACACAGGAATCTCTGGGCCTGTGTGCCCAGTTGCTGGCCGACCATGGCGACACCGTCTGGCTGGAAGACCCGGCGTACTGGGGCGCCGGCAAGGCCTTCATGGCCACCGGCCTGAATCTGCACGCCATTGCCGTAGACGAGCAAGGCATCAACCCGCAAGCCAAAGACAGCGCAATACCGCCACGCCTGATCTACGTCACGCCGTCGCACCAATACCCAACCGGCGCCGTCATGTCGCTGGAGCGGCGCCATCAGATTCTGTCGCTGGCCCGCCAGCACCAAGCCTGGGTACTCGAAGACGACTATGACAGCGAATTCCGCTTTTCCGGCCCACCCATATCGTCCCTTGCCGGCCTGGACACCCACGCCCGAGTGCTCTACCTGGGATCTTTCTCCAAAGTGCTTTACCCCGGGTTGAAGCTCGGCTACATGGTGCTCCCCAAAGGGCTGATTGCCGCCTTTAAACGCAGCCATTACGACCTGAACCGACCAGGCCAGATTCCGGTGCAAGCAGCGCTGGCCGAATTCATTGACATGGGTCACTTTGCCAGCGCGCTACGCAAGGCACGCCAAAGCTATGCACTGCGCCGTCAAGCCTTGCTGACGGCACTGCAACCGTGTCTTGGAACAAAAGCGCAAATCACCGGCACTGAACAAGGCCTGCACTTGTGCCTGCGCCTGCTCCCGACAATCGAAGACAAAGCGCTCACAGCAAAATTGGTCCAGCTCGGCCTAG
>Ga0210029_1000392_pt1 | contig 28959 bp, 25 predicted proteins | sample CryGeymeta201521_FD_183985 | JGI IMG/M metagenome (GOLD analysis project Ga0210029, IMG submission 183985) | Groundwater microbial communities from Crystal Geyser aquifers in Utah, USA - Crystal Geyser metaG 2015-21 (SPAdes) (version 2) | ecosystem: Environmental > Aquatic > Deep subsurface >... | reverse complement strand
CCCGGCAAGTGAGAACGCAAGCCCATCCGAGCACCCCCCCGGGGGTTGACCGCGACGGTGACGGAGCGCGTGAGCCGTCGGCGTCGCCGGGACAGCCAGCGTGGCACACGCTCCCTGGCCCATGGGGCGCCCCGTCGCGGCTCGGATTGACGACGCATTTCCGAAGGGGAACGTGTTCGACCGCAGAATGGTGTGGGCTGCGGGCGCCGCACGGAGCCCCTGCAACTCAGCCTCAAGCGAAACAACCAAGGACCAACCGCATGTACCTCCGTCGCCTGCTTGTTCTGTCCGCCGCCATGATCGCGACTCCCTTTCCTCAAGTGCCTGCTTCCGGAGAACCAGACCAAGACGTTCCTCCCCTCACCGTCTTTGAGCAGACCGGGGAGGCCAACTACCACATCCCAAACCTTGTTGTCGCCAACGACGGTACTGTGCTGGCCTTCTGCGAGGAACGCTGGAAGTCGCCCTGGGACAACGTCGCGGAGTGTCATATCGTCCTGCGCCGGAGCCTCGACCACGGGCGCACTTGGCTGCCGATGCAGACGCTCCGGCGCGCTGAAGGCGGCAACTACCACATGGGCTCCGCGTGTGTGGACCGGAACACCGGCGACGCACTGCGGTTAGCGGAGACGCCGGCTCCCGCTTTGGCGACGAAGGCACCGACCCCACCCTCCTGGAGATCAACCAGGGGACCTGCGCAGGGATGGTCCGCTATCCGCCAGAGTTGATCGGCGGTGCCGACCTGGTGCTCTTCTCCAACCCCGACGCCAAGGAGAGCGTTCGCTGCCACGGCGGACTGCGCGGCAGCGTGGACGGCGGTCGCACCTGGAAGTACGCCCGGAAGCTGAACACTGCGAGTGACTGGTTCGACTACTCGTCCGTGGCGGTGGCAGGCGACGGTACCCTCCTTGTCCTGGCGAAGAGCACGGCCACGGGCCGGGGCGTGCCCGGCTTCGCCAAAGCCTGTAGCATGGTCATCTTCCGCGTCTCCCTCGATTCGCTCACCAACGGAGAGCTCAGGACGGCTACTCGACCCCCCACTTGAGCGCCAGATACGCCCGCACGCAATCCTGCTCCTCCCGCGACAGCGTCCGGCTGTAGACCAGCACTTCGGATAGCAGCCCGTGCAGGAATGTCTGGTAGTTGGGCGAGAAGCAGCCGACGTGGACGCGTTTGGCCCAGCGGTCGGTGAAGACCTGCACCGACTGCCGCGGGCCGCCGGTCTCCATACCGGGGACAGTCGCGGCGAGACCGACCTGGTAGTCGAACTCCTTCCCGTCGCTGGCGGTGAAGATCCGCTGATCGTGGTTGACTTCGGAACAGGGCTCCGGGTTGCTGAAGACGGTGAAGACGGTGGCGGTGATCTTCTCCGCCGAGAGGTCAGGCAACTCCAGCCGGGTCTTCGCCTTCTCGTCGAAGCGGAGCGCGGGGCGTTCGTTCAGCCCCGCGGGCTCGTACAGCGGCCGGAAGTCGGGCGTGTCCTGCCGGGCGTCGCGGCCGTTGCCGCTACTGTCCTTCCAGACGGCGACTTTGCCAGCGTCGTCCTTCTCGATGGTCGCGTCGTCGGCAGCGTCAAGCCAGACCTCAAGCTTGTCCCTGGGAAGTGGGTTCGAAGAGAGGAACTCTCCCGGGAAGACGAGCACGCCGGCGTTGCCCACCAGGTACGTCTGCCCGCCGGTGCCGCGCCAGATGACCCACGCGACATCTGCCACCTTGCGGACACCGAGGTTGAGTAGCAGCCGCGAGGCAGTCTTGGGTGTGAAGCCGGTGGCTGAGAAGGGAATCCGCCACTCACATGCCCAGGAGTCCTTCGCGGCGGCGGCTCTGTAGGTCACCGCCTTCCGCAGGCGGTCCACGGCGGCCGCCGGCGCGCCGGCCTGATCGGTGCTGAGGAAGTGTCCGTCGGGCCATCCGTAGACGTTGAGGATCGGTCCCGGCTTGGCGGCGAAGCCGTCCTGGACGGCGATCTCCATGGCGTCGGTGGCACCCCAGACGTGGCTCGCGAAGTCGAGCTTTGTGCCGTCCTTCACCGGGGTCTTCGCGGCCACGTACAGAGCCGCGTCGTCGTAGCCGATCCAGGCCGTGCTGGGCGTTGCGGTGCTCTGGCTGCCGTCCCAGTCTTCGCCGAGGGTCATGGTCTGGGCGGTTGCTTCCCACTCGTCCAAGCGCCCGTCGATGGCCGGCGGCGACTTCACCCGCGTCGCCGCAATGACCGGCCGCGGTCGCGCAGCCGCAGCCGCGCCAGCGTACTTGTCGGCGGGCTTGGCGCACGGCAGGTTGGTCGGTTCAGGGAAGACCAGCTTCCCGTCCCGCGACAGCGGCGGGTTGCTGACGCCCGTCCAGTCGATGGGTTGCTTCGCCTTCTCCAAGCTGACCGAGTTGATGGCGCCGACAGGACCCTCGACGCTGGATCGGACGACGAGAAACAGCGGCTGCGTGCCTTTGGCGGGCTCCAGTTTCGCCACGAAGTCGCGAGACACCTCAGCACCGCCCGTGGCGCGCGGATACACCTCGCCGATCTTCTCACCGTCCTTGCTGCCGACGCGAAGCTCGAGCTTGACCTCGTTCGGCTGCAGAGGAATCTGCCCCCGGTACTGCTCGAAGCGGAAGTACTCGAACTCGCCAACCGGCTTGTCGTCGTCCGAATGGCAGACGAGAAACACGTCCCGTGTGCCAGTCGCCTCGGGAGCGATGTCGCCGACGGCTTCGCCGTAGATCTGGATCCGGCCGCCGCGCGCCTTGTCCGTCTGCGGGAGGTCGATCTTGCCGACCAGGGAGCCGTCCGCGCTGTCCAGGTGCACCTCAAGTTGTCGCGGCGCCGGTTGCTCGTTGCCGTAGATCACCCGGAAGCGCCGGTACCCCTCTCCCAACGGCACTTGGTTGAAGCGGATCCATGCGCCCTCGCTGAAGTTGTAGAGGAACGTCCACTGTTGCCGAACTTGCTCCTGCTTGCCGTCGTTGACAGTGGCCTCAAGGACCAGCGGATCGGTGGCTTTCTGGTGGCGCGGCTTGGCGCGGCCGGAGCGATCGGTGTTCATGCCCTTCGCGTCGCTGGCGAAGCGCACGACCAGGGACTGCCAGCCGCGGTTGAAGTCCACGTTGCCCAGGGAAAACGACGCTCTATCGGTCAGATCAGTCCGATCCGTCCGATCCAGCGGATCAGTCAGCCGAAGCGCTTCAAGCTGCGGCCACACTGGCAGCGGCGGCGGGTTGCCGAAATCATGCCCAAAGCGGAACGGCTTGCCCTCAGGGAAGTCCGCCGGCTTCAGCTCTGCGCACGTCCTCGTGAATAGCAGGTGAAACACGTTATCGTGCTCGTGGACATCGACGCACATCGTGTTGTACCAGAGCCCACGCTGGAGCGACCCCGGCGCCGCCCACAGCAGGTTGTGGTGCAAGTCCACATCGCACGTTCCGGCGTCGAGATACACGATCCCCAACACGCCCCAGCGCATGGCGGCCAGGTCGTAGCTGTCGTGCAGCACGTTGTAGCACACCTGCGAGTTCAGCCCGTCCAGCGTGCCGCCGCTGGAGTAGTAACCGGTGAGCAGGCCGGCGTCCTTCGTCTCAAGCATCCCGTTGTACAGGTGGTTGTGGGCGAAGAGCGTCGCCATGTAGTCCATCGGCGCCCGGTCGCGGGAGGCGGTGCTGGTGCCGTTCCCGTAGAAGTTGAAGAAGTGCCGCCCGGCGTTGCGCATGGTGTTGTACGTGATCACGTGGCCGCCGACCAACATGTTCTCGTAGTCGCCGAAGTCCGACACCGCATCGGTGATGGCGTTCAGGTAGTGGCTTGTGTAGTCGATCTCGTCGATGAGGCAGTTGTGGATCGTGTGGTGGTAGCCGCGCAAGTAGAACCCCGCGCCGGCGCTGAAGCGGACACTGCAGTTGAGGAACGAGTTGTCGTGCCCTCCCACGAAGATCCCCGTCTCTCCCGACTTGATCGTGTCGCGGCCGTCCTCAATCTGACCGATGGCGTAGAAGCGCGTGAAGTGCGAAATGTACGACAGGTCGCACCGGTCGATCACGCAGTTGGCGGAGCCCTCCAGCCGCATCGACGCCGCTCTGATCGTCAGCCCCTCGATCCGAATCTGCTCCTGTCCGCTCAGGTCGAAGACAAGCTGCCGCCGCTTTGCCTCGACACTCGTCGGCTCGCCACCGCCCGTCGGGATGAGATAGAGCGTGTCGTCCTGCCAGACCCATTCGCCCGGTGCGTCCAGTGCGTGCATGTGCCCGACGATCATGCCGCGTCCCTCTTCGGGTTTGTAGCCGCCGCCGTACGCCGGGCCGAACCACCACGTCCGCGTCCGGTCGCCGACGGTGATCTCACCCGACTTCGAGCTCTCGATAATCCCGGTCTGCGCCGACCAACCCTCGTAGTGGACGCCGTAGTAGCACGCCCCCTTCCAGTAGTCATCCGGCTGCCCATCGAGCAGCTTGCTCACGAGCCGGCCGGGGCTTCCCTTCGGGTCGGGAATCGAGAACTCGCCGAACGTCGGCCAGAGCGGCGACAGATCGGACACGTACATCCCCAGTCCGGGATCGGGTTCGTTGGGGAACCGTGCCTCGATCAGCACCGCGCCCCCGGCGAACACCTGATTCCGCCCCAAGCCCAGCGTCCACGGCATCGGCGCTTTCCAGAGGTTGCCCTCCTGCTTCGTCCACCCGGTCACTGGGTCACAGCCCGTGACTGTGACCTCCTCACCGTCCGCCGCCTTCACGGTGATCGGCTTCCCCGGCTCGCCGCTACGGGGAAACGTCACCGTCTCGCGGTACACGCCGCCGTGGACCAGCAGCGTGTCGCCAGGCTGCAGCTTGTCCACTCCGGCCTGGAGGGTGCGAAGCGCCTTCCCGTCCTCCGGCCCCGTGCCGGTGTTGGCGTCGTTGCCGGTTGGCGAGACGTGGCAATCCATGGTCCAGCCTCCCTGGGCGCACAGCGTCAGCAGGACCGGCAGCAACCACAGTCGGTTGTCTCTTCGTTGCATCGGGTTGTCCCTCCGAAAACGCGCTATCAATCCGCGCCGCCGAGTCAACGGAATCGAACGTTGCTTACGTGCGGCCCAATGGCAAGCTGCGCGTCGGCGGCATCTGCGATTGCCCGGCCGTTGAGGCGGAGGTTCTCAATGGTCACGCCCGCAACCGTGTGCTCCGCGTCGGAGCCGTTGAAGGAGGACCCCGGCCTCCGCGGTCCGGTCACGGCGATGTCGCGGAACAGCACGTCACGGACGGTCCCGCGTTGCGCGTCCTGGGAGTAGTTCGTGCCGCGGATCGCGATCACCAGCAGGTTCGGCAGGTAGCTCTCGTTTTCCGCGAGCGCGTACCGGTCCTCCGGACTGGACTGCATCCGCGGAGGCAGGTTGAACTTGTCGACCTCCACGCGGATGTTCTCGAAGCGGATGTCGTGCACGGCAGCCCGGTCACCGTGCTGGAGGTCCATGGCGATGTGGGTGGTGCGGACGACGTCGCAATCCTCGAAGACAACGTCGGAGATCTCCGGGGCGCACGTCTCAGCACCGATCTCCATCGCCCGGCCCCAGTCGCACCAGACGACGCACCGCCGGAACACGACGTTCTTCACCGGGCGGCCGTCGAAGGAGTTCTGCCCGAACTTCAGCCCTTTGATCACAAGGGCGTCGTCGAAGGCGCGAACAAAGCTGTCTTCAACGACTACGTCCTGGCTGTTGCAGACATCGATCCCGTCGGCGTTGTAGCGCCACAACCCGACGAGCTTGACATTGGAGACGACGACGTTCCGACACCCGAACAGGCTGCAGCACCAGACGTCCGGGTCGCGCATGGTGATTCCGTCAATGACCACCTCCGAGCAGTCGGTCAGCCGGATTGCGCCGCCACCCTCGCCGCGAGCGAAGGGTGCGACATCGAGAATGCCGCGCCCGAGGATCCGGACATTGGAGGCGCCGCTGGCGTGGAGGCTGCCGTACACCACGGCGCCGGGAGCCAGGTAGACGGTGTCGTTGCTCTTCAGGTCGATCTTGCCCGGCCGGTGAACGCCGGGGCCGAAGTAGCGAACGGTGTCCGACCCGGCCGTTGGCGCGTCCCGCTCTGGCGGGTTGGCGAACAGATGCAGGGCGTGGTGCAGCCCGTTGACCTCGACCACCAACTGACGCGGCCGGTTCAGGTCGAAGGCAATCCGGTCGCCCTCGACGGTGGGGACGATTCCGAGGGACGCGGGCCGGACAACCACCGACTCAACGGGCCGCAAGGAGCGGATCTCAACCCGCGCCGGGCCGCCCATGTCCCAGTAGGCGAAGCCCGCCGTCTCCGTCTGGTCCAACGGTCGCTGGTAGCCCGGCCACACTTGGTTGAACGGCATTGCCGACACACGGCAGGCGTAGACCGGCACGCTGCGGCCCCCGACGGTCAGGGCGTAGTGCTCCGAGAGCGCCTCGCCCTCGGGCGACGGCGCCGACGTGAGGGCTGCTGCTGGATCCGTAAGACGTTCCTCGTCCATCTCCGCACTCCTCGCGACACGACCTGCAACCATGCCGACACACGCGAGCGACATGGCCAGAGCTGTCAGAGTACACCGCATGTCGTTCACAGTCCTTTCTCCAAGCGCGCTCGACGGCCGCCACCGGCTGTCGACCCTACTTCGGTCCAGGGCTCCAAGACGGCGTTCGCTGGGCGACGGCAGTCACCTCGCCGTTGTCCATCGTTGCCCCCGCAACGTGGGCCAACCCCAGCCCGTTGCCGTCAAACTCGCGGCCGCTGCGGTTGTACAGCGTCCAGACCACCTGGTCCTTGCCGGAAAACCTGTTGGCGCACGCCCTGGGCACCCGCGTCGGCACCAGCGGCTCGAGGCGGATCATGGAGAGGCTCCTCGGGGCACTCGAGTCAGCTCCCGACGCGGCAACCCTTTCGCTACGTCTCCTCCGGAGTCCTGCCCGACGCTTCCCGCCTACAGCTTCGCCAACTCACCGCCCGCGCAGAAACGTCGGCACGCCGAAGTCGTCGTCCTGATCGTCGAGCTTCCCTAACTCCCTGACGGCGCGGGTGAAGGAGACCGGCGACGGCTCGGCCGGCGCTGCCGCAGCGGCAGCGGGTTCCGGCGCCGTGCCGTCGAAACCTGTGGCGACAACCGTGAGGCGGATCTCCTGATCCAGCGCCGGGTCGATCACCAACCCCCAGAAGATGCTCGCGTCGCTGGCGCCGGTGGACTCCCGAACGATGCGGACGGCTTCTTCTGCCTCGGTCAGGGCGAGGTCTCTCCCGCCGGTGAGGTTGATGAGCACCTGCTTCGCGCCGTAGAGCGACTGCTCCAGCAGCGGGCTCGCCACCGCTGCCCGGGCGGCATCTTTGGCTCGATGCTCCCCGGTGCCAGTGCCAATGCCCATCAGGGCCGCGCCGCCATCTTTCATGACCGACCGGATGTCGGCGAAGTCCAAGTTGATGTATCCGGGAATGGTGATGAGGTCCGAAATGCCCTGCACGCCCTGCCGCAGCACGTCGTCGGCTGCCCGGAACGCCTCCAGAATCGGGGTGCGTTTTCCCAGCGCGCTGAGAAGCCGATCGTTGGGGATGCTGAGCAGTGTGTCCACGCTCCCCTGCAATGCGTGGGCGCCCTCGCCGGCGCGCATGGCCCGGTGAATCCCCTCAAAGGTGAACGGCATCGTCACCACGCCGATGGTGAGGGCGCCGGCCTTCTTCATGATGTCGGCGACCACGGGTGCCGCCCCGGTGCCGGTGCCGCCGCCCAGCCCGCAGGTGATGAACGCCATCTCCGGCCGCCCCAAGGCTGCGACCAGCGCCTCACGGCTCTCCTCTGCGGCTTCCATACCCACGTCCGGGTTGCCCCCCGCGCCCAGTCCGCCGGTCTTCCGGCTGCCGATCTGCACCTTCTGCTCGGCGCTGGTCTGGTCGAGCACCTGTTTGTCGGTGTTGATCACCACGAACTCGACGCCGCGCACTCCGGCGTCGATCATCCGGTTGACGGCATTCCCGCCGCCCCCGCCAACACCCACGACTTTGATCCTTGCATATGGCTTTGTCTGCGTTGAGGGCGGCACCAAAGCACCTCCTGTACTGCGAATGGTTCTGCGTTCGGTTGCCGCTGTTCGGGCGCGGCCGAGGGTTGGACAACCGGTTCCCCCGGTCGGTTCGTGACCGGACACGCACCTCTGTAGCCACAAGGACAGTGCAGCCGCGGCGCGAATTTACACTGTGCAAGGAAAACGCCGCGGAAATGCTCCGCAACGTCCTCACTCGTCCTGCGACTGGAGCTGTACCAACATGACCCACGTCCTGGTTGCGCTCGCCCTCACCACGCTGCTTTGCCTGTCACTCGCAGCGGATGCCGCCGCCGACCCGATCAGCCTCCACCCCGACAACCCTCACTACTTCCTGTTCCGCGGTAAGCCGACCGTGCTTCTCACGTCGGGCGAGCACTATGGCGCTGTGCTCAACAGCGAGTTCGACTACACGACGTACCTGGACACACTGCACGCCGACGGGCTGAACAACACCCGCACCTTCATCGGCGCGTACTGCGAGCAGCCCGGGGCGTTCAGCATCGCGCAGAACTCCCTCGCCCCTGCGGAAGGGAAGCTGCTCTGCCCCTGGGCGAGGAGTCAAACTCCCGGCTACGCCAATGGCGGCAACAAGTTCGACCTGACCCAATGGAACGCGGCGTACTTCGCGCGGCTGAAAGACTTCGTCGGCAAAGCCTCTGACCGCGCCCTCGTCGTCGAAGTCAACCTGTTCTGCCCCTTCTACGGTGACGAGATGTGGAACCTCAGTCCGATGAACACGCGCAACAATGTCAACGGGCTCGGCGGGGTGCCTCGCGAGGACGTCTACACGCTGGACAAGCACGGCGAGCTTCTTCCGGTGCAGGACGCGATGGTGCGGGAGGTCGTCACCGAGTTGCGGGACTTCGACAACGTGTACTACGAGATCATGAACGAGCCATACATCCGCGGTGTGACCATGGACTGGCAGCACCACATTGCCGACGTGATCGCCGAGACCGAGAAGCAACTCGGTGTCGCGCACCTGATCTCCCAAAACATCGCCAACGGCAAGGCGAAGGTGGAAAACCCGCACCCGGCGGTGTCGATCTTCAACTTCCACTACGCCTGGCCGCCCGAGACCGTCGCCCTGAACTACGGGCTGAACAAGGTCCTCGGCGACAATGAGACCGGCTTCAAGGGCACCGGCGACTTCCACTACCGCCGCGAAGCCTGGGCATTCATCCTGGCGGGCGGCGGCCTCTACAACAACTTGGACTACTCCTTCACCGTCGGCCACGAAGACGGGACGTTTGCGTACCCGCCCACGCAGCCCGGCGGCGGCGGTGCATCACTGCGGCGACAGCTCAGCATCCTGAAGCAGTTCGTTGAGCGGTTTGACTTCATCCGGATGGCGCCGAATCCCTCCGTCGTCAAAGGCGGTCTGCCCGAGGGAGCAACGGCATCCGCCTTGGCTGAAGCGGGCGTCAAGTATGCTGTCTACGTCTCCCGCGAGAAGGCGGCCGCCCCAGCCACTTCCGTCGAGCTGACGCTGTCTCTGCCGGCAGGCGACCTCAGAGCGGAGTGGGTGAACACACTGACCGGCGCGGTGGACAAAGGTGAGACGTTCCAGCACCCGGGCGGCGAGCGGAGGCTAACCTCGTCAGCGTTCGCCGAGGACGTGGCGCTGCGAGTCACCGTCGCAGGTCGCTGACCAGGGGAGGTCCGCCCGTGCTTACGGCTCGCGACAACGCGTTGGAGATCATCCGCTTCGGTACGCCCGACCGCCTCGCAGGCGGCCCGCCGTGCCACGGCATTGCCTACACCGGCGCCAACCACGAAGGCTACGCCGGCGGCGGTCACGACTGCCCGGTCGGCACCGAGTGGGAAGACATCTGGGGCGTCAGTTTCCGCAAGCGACAGGAAGGCGTGATGGGCTTCCCGATCCACCACCCGATCCCCGACCCGCGCGCATTGGCCGCCTACCGCTGGCCTGACCCCGATGACGAGCGCATCATCGCCCGCCTGTACGAGCAAGCGCGCGCCCGCGACCCCGACGCCGACAGCTTCCTCTCCGGCTCCCACCGCGAGACGCTCTGGGAGCGGACCTACAACCTGGTCGGGATGGAAGCCCTCATGGTCTACTTCCACACCGAGCCCGGCTTCGTCCGCGAGGTGCTGCACCGGGTGATGGACTTCCAGTTGGGTCTCGCGAAGCACTACGTGGAGGTCGGTGTCGAGATCGCCGGCCTCGGCGATGACCTGGGCACCCAACTCGGCCCGCTGCTCTCCCCTGCCCTGCTCAACGACTTCCTGGTGCCCGAATACGCCCGGCTGTTCAGCTTCTACAAGTCACGCGGCGTGCTCCTCAACTTCCACTCCTGCGGCAACCTCGACGCGGTCCTCGACGTGTTCCTACACCTGGGCGTCGACATCCTGAACCCGGTGCAGGCGTCCGCCAACAACCTGGACCGCGTGCGGCAGCGGACGCAGGGGAGGCTGGCGCTCCAAGGCGGCATCTCCTCTGCCCTGATCGTGGACGGCCCGCCCGACCGGATCGAGGCGGAGGTCCGGAGGCGGCTGTGGCAGTTGGGCCGGGAAGGCGGCTACTTCTGCGGAGCCGACCAGGGGATGCCGTGGCCGGAGGAGCACATTGCGGCGGTGTGGCGTGCCGTGGAGGAGTACGGCAGGTACCCGCTCTCGCACGCACCTGAGTGAGGGAGCGAGGATCTGCGCGCAGCCGTTAGCCGAGGGGGTCGGCCGCCGGAGGCGCGATCAGCAGACCGTCCGTGGAGCGGCCCAGGTTGCGGCGCTGGAACAGGCTGATGGGCAAGTGTTTCGCATAGCCTGGCTATGCACCTGTCCCCAGTCGCCTTGATTCCACACCCTATGTGGTGTGTCGCGTGTCTGCGTTTTCCGCACCGATCTGGCGGGCTGGCACCGGATCAATGGCTACGGCCGGTTGCACCAGTCGATAGAAGAGCTTGCCGCGGGACCTGGATGTTCTTCGGTTGAACCGGAAGGTGTACTCATCCAAGTCGTAGTCGAGAGGCGAAGGGCGGAGGGCGCCCTTTCGTCTACTTCCACAGTCCCGGAGAGGCGATCCCGCCTCGGCCGCATTAGTCCTACAACCGTACTTAGCGCGAATGTGCTCGGCGAGGGTCTCCTGACCCCGCCGCTCCCCGGACCGACAGGTCTCCAGAGCCCTTTGAGACCTGTGCTCGGCGAGGGTCTCCTGACCCCGCCGCTCCCCGGACCGACAGGTCTCCAGAGCCCTTTGAGACCTTCCGGTCAAGCGTTTCGGGGCGGTCGGAGACCTGCCCCGAGCTAAGGCGGCGCCGCCTAAGGCGATGGTCGACGCCTCCAGGTGGAGCGCCCCGTGCAACAGGAACCCCAGAACCACAAGCGCCAGCACGCTGAGCGTCCTCTTCAGCAACAGCGGGTCCGTGATCTCCGGGAGGTCGTGCAGGACGGCAGCCGGATCGGGGGCGGTCTTGGGGAGGTCGGCGCGGAGCACCCAGCGCAATATCACGCAGAACACGAGCGTGATGACCGCAATCACCGGGGTCAGGTGAACCAGGAAGTCTAAGAACGTGAGCTTGGCCGCGCTGCCAATGAGGATGTTGGGCGGGTCGCCGATCAACGTGGCCGTGCCGCCGATGTTGGACGCCAGCACCTGAGCGATGATGAGCGGCGCCGCCCGCATGCCCAGTGTCTTGGCCACCCGGATGGTCAGCGGCACCGTCAGCACGATGGTCGTCACGTTGTCGAGGAAGGCGGAAAGAACCGCCGTCATGAAGCAGAGCAGCACCGCCACCTTCAGCGGGTCGCCCTTGGCCAGCCGCACGCACTGCGCCTCCAGCCACTGGAACACGCCGGTGTCTTCCAGCACATCGACGATGATCATCATGCCGATGAGCAGGAAGATGACGTTCCAGTCGACTGCTTCGTATGCCTCGTGTTGCGGCAGCAGCCGGAGCATGACCATCAGCACTCCGGCAATCAGCGCCACGACGGTCCGATGCACCTTCTCGGCAACGATGGCGGCGTAGGCGACTGCAAAGATGACGATGGCGGCGGCAGCTTCCACTGGATGGGTCTCCTAATGCGGGTTAGTTGGTGCTCGCTCGGGGCAGGTCTCGGACCGCCCCGGAACGCCTGACCGGAGGTGTCAAGATGAGGGCGAACCCGAGGGGTTCGAGGAGACCTATCGGTCGGCAGTGCGGCGGGGTGGCCCAGCGGGCACCCCAGACCCTCGCCGAGCCGGGCTCTCCGTCACCGCTCCCACCCGCGGAGATGCTGCCCGCTCTGCGCGATGATGTTGACCAGCGAGGCGAGCATCTGGTCGCGCATCGGGGAATTGAGGGCGAGGGCGATCTGGGTCTCGACGAGGCCGAAGGGCACGCCGGTGTCGTAGCGCTCCCCGTCAGCCTCGAAGGCCAGATAGCGTTCCTTCTCCCTCAGCATGTCCTGGGAGTTGGTGAGCTGGATCTCGCCGCGCTGCCGGAGGTTGTTGTCGAGGTGGTACTGGAGGCACTCGAAGAGCGTCGGCGTGAACACGTGCATCCCGAAGAAGCACAGGAACTTGCCGATGGGGACGCCTTCGGTGCGCAGCTCCTCGTAGGCGAGTTCGAGCGACGGTTTCTCCACCAGCTCCGTGATCTTGTAGGTCGGCGGCTTGTCCCCCAGCCGGGCCCCGGTCAGCGTGCCGTACAGGTGCAGCAGCGTCTCCGGGGTCTGCTTCACGGCTGACACCGAGCAGCCGTACCGCTCGTAGACTTCCAGCACTTGCGCCGCGCAGCGGGCGCCATCCCCCGAGATGTACACATGGTCGCCGAGCAGCAGCAGGAAGGGCTCGTCGCCGACAAACTCGCGCGCACAGTAGACGGCGTGCCCGTAGCCCTCCGGGCTGGGTTGCTCGACGTAGGTCAGGGACTGATGGATGCGCTCCAACCGCTCGCTCTGCTCCAACGCCCAGCGGTGCTTAGAGAAGGAGGGCAACAGGTCTTCCGCGATGCCCCGGAAGTGCCGCCGGCACTGCTCTTCGTCGCCGGGAGCGGTGACGATGCAGATCTCCTCGATGCCTGAGTCCAGCGCCTCTTCGGCGATGATCTGGATGGCCGGCTTGGTGATTCCGTCTCGGTCCACCAAGGGGAACATCTCTTTCTGCACGGTCGTCGAGGCGGGGTACTGCCGCGTTCCTCGGCCGGCGGCGGTGATTACGGCTTTGCGCACTTTCTGCACGGAGCGATCATCCTCTGCTTGTCGGGTCTCCTGGGGCCGGACGCAACGGCGCTGCCAGCCCTGACCGCCGCTCCGGGCGCGCGGTTTCTTCCCCAAGGGGCGTCACCGTATCGCCTGAACGGAGCGACAGCGCCTGCTTCGGGCCGAGACGTCGGTCGAAGACCAGGAGCACGTGATCGGACAGCACATAGTCCAGCGGCGCCTCGGCCGTCGTGAGCAGTCCGGCAGCCGGGGTGTACGAGAACTCCCGACGCGACGTGCCCGCCTCACACGCGAGCGCAGCGGTCCTCGGCCCCGCCGGGCTCGCCGATCCCTCGGGCCACCATCGAAGTGACAACTCGACACACCGCGCCTCCTTCGTCTCGAACACCCGCGAGGACGCGCCGAACAAGCGCCAACCGTCAAGGACCACGGCGCGGGGCGTGTCGCCCTGGTCGTGGTCGCCCGCGAAGAGCTGCAGCAGGCCACTCCAGTGATCGGCGCCGCGCTTCAGCACGACAACCCCGGCCTTGCTGAAGCAGACGCCGAAATCGCTCCGACGCAGCAGCTTCAGGGGGTAGTAGCGCACAACGTCAATGCCCGCCTCGGGGAGCAGCGAATCCGGCCACAGCAGCGGCTCCAGGGCGTCGACGATCACATACTCGCCCATCCCCTCCGCCGGGTCAACGAACAGCCGCTGCCGTTGCGACAGGTGCGGGCCTACGTGTTGCGGCGCGGTAACGGAGGCCGTTGGGGGAATCTGCTTCACGGCCTCGCGCAGAGCCCGGGTGTGCGCTGGCGGCCACGGGGGATTCGGGAGCACCTGCCGCCCGAGCGCCAGCCTTCCGTATCCCGCGCACAGCAGGCAAACCAGGCAGAGGGCCGGGAGCGAATTGCGTGGCACTACGCGGTTCTCCTGCGCCCACGGGCTGGTCTCGGCCCAGGCCGTCAGCTTGCGCGACAGGCGCGCCGCCCCACAGACCGCCGCCGCCGCCAAGACCGGCAATACGTACGCCTGGTACTGGCTGTGGATGTCGTTCATCTGGCTCCAGCCAGTCAGCATGTTCAGGTACCAACCGGGTGCTGCCACCAAGAGCAGCGCGGGGCAGAGCAGCGACAGGAGAGCCAGGGGAACCAGAAGCTGCGTCACGTAGAGCGCGTTGGCGTCGGTCAGGAGCTGCGTGATCAACAGCGAGGGATCCCGCACGAGTTCGTGCACCATGCCGCCGAACCCGTTGGCCAACAACCCCAGCATCTCCCGCCCGCCCCCGTAGAGGCGCGGCGCCGGGCCGTGCAGTCGCGGAAGAACCACGACGACCGTCGCCAGCCAGATCACGGACAGCAGGGAGAGACCAAAGCCCGTTCTGCGGACCGAGAAGCGACAGGCGGCGTACACGCCTAGGGGCACCGTCACCAGCGCGACATCCTCCCGGCAACAGAGCGCCAATAGGCTCCACGCGAAGAACGCCCGGTGGCTGCCCCGGTCGAGGCTGACCAGCGCGGCGATCAGGAGCGGCACGGCGAAGGCGTTGGTGTGCATCGCCGCCAGTCCAATGCCCTGAAGCGCCGGGTGCAGCACGAAGCACGCGGCAAACACGCACGCAGCGAAGTCCGACGCCAGCCTCCGGCGAGCGAAGGCGTAGAGCGGCACCGCGCCCAACCCCAGCGCGATTGCCTGCAAGACCTGCAGCAGCCTCGGGTCGGCCCACAGCCGATACAGGGGCGCAATCAGCAGGAACGGCACTTCCAGTCGGCCGGTGAGCGCCCGCGAGGTCAACCGCGTCATGCCGATGGAGAACTTCAGCAGGCGACCGTGGGCAGTGTTCCACGCAGTTTGGTCCATGAACCCCAGGTCATAGGTGAAGGTCATGAACTGGCCGTGGCGCCACACCGCCGCCACTCCGAGGGCGCCCGCGCCCAGCAGAACGATCGCCGCAAGGCACCCTGTCGCTCGGCGGCCACGAACCGCCTCCGCTCTCGCCGCGAGATCGACGCCCAGGAACCACGCCTTCATCCCCGCTGCGACCGCCAAGAGGACAACGGCGACTTCAACCGCAGCGCCCGCCAGCAATTCGCTCCCGCTCTTGCCTCCCCCTTCCAGAGAGGCGCACGCCGCTGCGATCAGTAGCGCCGGGACGAGCGGCGCGTACGTGAGCGCGTCCTTGCGAAGCATCGCCGCCAACGGCGTGCCGCGCAGGAGGGTGGGCGCGGTGGCCAGGACGCTGTAGACAACCCACAGCCCCACCGACAGGCCGACACAGGCAAGTTCGGAGCCGACCGGCACTGTAAGCCCTCTTTGCCCCTCGTACGCCCTCAGCAGCATCCCGCCTGCCGCTCCGGCGCCGGCAGGAAGCACGCCCCACAGGAGATTCTGCGGCCGGCTGAAGAACGCGCGCAACTGCGCACTCACCACGCCAGCGATCGGCTGTCTGGGAGGGGTCGAACTGCCTTTCCTCATGGTGCCACTGAAGTTGAGAGGTTACCGCAACTCGACCCGTCCCGGAAGGCGGGAGGCCGCCGGAGAACGGGCGGCGCCGACCGCCTATCGGCAGCACGTGCAGCGGCGCAAAAGAAAAGGCGCACCGAAGCGAGCGAAGCTTCGGTGCGCCTGTGTGTGCAGTGGTAGCCCCAGGGGGAATCGAACCCCCGTTTGCGGAATGAGAGTCCGCTGTCCTAGGCCACTAGACGATGGGGCCATCGTCATTTCAGAATTCGCGCTCCCGGATTCCGGCTTCGGGTCGAGGCGACAGATACAAGCCAGCGGTCGATGCCAGAGGTCCAGAACCAAGAAGCTGCAATCTGAAATCAGCTTGGCTGGGGAGGGAGGATTCGAACCTCCGGCCTTCTGATCCAGAGTCAGACGTCTTACCGCTCGACCACTCCCCAGCGGGAACGTGATTTGCATAGTGTAGCACAAGGCCCGCAGGGAGGCAACACCCGGGAACCAACTACGCTGCGGACAGCCCGACTCCGGCCGCTCCCTGCCGCCGGCAGGCAAACGTACTCGGCCGGGCGCTACTGGCTCTTCAGTCGTTCCTCGAGGGCAGCCTCCACCCGGCGGTTGTTCTCCTCGATAATGTCGCCGAGGGCGTCGGCCAACTCCTTCACCATCGAGTTGGTCGCGGCCCATGCCTTGTGTGGCTCGGGCGGGGGCGCCAACTGGTAGCCCAAGGCACGCGACAAACTGGCGACGTTCCGGGAGTTGTAGTAGCCCTCCCGAACAGCAGCAATCAACTGCTGACGAACCTCCTCACGGCTCATTCCAATAGACATAGCGCAATTCGCCTCCAGGCACGGCCGGCCGGATTCTGACTGCCGACGATTATAGCAGGTGCGGCCGCCTTCCGTAGCCGTGGGGTGCGCCTCCGCCACGGCGCCGCCCGCCCGGCGGCCCGATCATTGACATCCGAGTGGGCAGGGAGTATACTCACAAGCTTGTGCCGTCGCCTGTTGGTCTGTCCCCGGCGACCCCGCGGCGGACGCCTCACAGTCCCATGCTTGAAGCACTGACCCAGAAACTCCAGTTGGCTCTGCGAGGTCTCCGCGGCAAAGGCCGACTGACCGAGAAAGACGTCGACGCGGCGCTTCGCGAGATTCGCCTCAGTCTACTGGAAGCGGACGTCAACTTCCAGGTCGTCAAGGATTTCGTGGCCCGCGTCCGGGAGCAGGCGGTCGGTCAGGAAGTGCTGAAGAGCCTGTCGCCCGACCAGCGCGTCGTCCAGATTGTTCACGATGCACTGATGGAGTTGCTGGGCAGCGAGGAGAGCACCTTCGCCCTCGGCAACAAACCACCGGCCGTCGTGATGCTGGTGGGATTGCAGGGCTCCGGCAAGACGACCTTTGCGGGGAAGCTGGCGCTCAACCTCAAGGATAGCGAGCGCCGTAAGCCCCTGTTGGTTGCGGCCGACCTGAAACGGCCGGCCGCAGTCGAGCAGCTCCAGAAGCTGGCCAGCGAGCACAACCTGCCCGTCTTTGAGATCGGCAGGAACAAGACGCCGGCTCAGGTGGCTCGGGCGGCTGTCGCCCATGCTCGGTCCGAGAACCTCGACACGGTCATCATCGACACTGCCGGTCGTCAGACCGTCGACGCAGAGATGATGGCCGAGGCGGTGCAGATCCGCGACGCGGTGAAGCCCCAGCAGACGCTGTTCGTCGTCGACGCGATGACGGGGCAGGATGCCGTCAACGTCGCCGCCACCTTCGACAAAGAGGTCGGCATCGACGGCGTCGTGCTGACCAAGCTCGATGGCGACGCCCGCGGCGGCGCGGTGCTCTCCATCCGGCAAGTCACCGGGAAACCGGTGATGTTCGTCAGTACCGGCGAGCGCCTCGACGCGTTGGAGCTGTTCCACCCGGAGCGCATGGCTTCCCGCATTCTGGGGATGGGCGATGTCCTGACCCTGATCGAGAAGGCAGAGGCCGCCTTCACAGAAGAGGAAGCCGACGAACTCGAGCGCAAGCTCCTCACGGAGGAGTTCAGCTTCGAGGATCTGCTGGCTCAGTTGCACCAGATGAAGAAGATGGGGCCCCTTGACCAGCTCCTCGGCATGATCCCCGGCTTCGGCGGCGGGATGCGCGTTGACGAGAAGCAACTGGCCCGCAACGAAGCCATCATCAAGTCGATGACGCAGGAAGAGCGGGCCCGGCCGTCAATCTTGAGTGGTAGCCGCAAGCGCCGGATTGCCCGCGGCAGCGGCACTTCTCAGCAGATGGTCAATCAACTCATCAACCAATTCAACCAGATGAAGCGGATGATGAAGCAGATGGCCAAAGAACAGCGAAAGATGGACCGGCACGACAAGGGGCAAGCCGGGACGAAGCAGCCCAAAGCGAAGAAGGGCAAGAGCCCTCACATGCCTTCCGACGCCGAGATCGCCGAACTGCTTCGGCTGTAGTATACCCGCGAAGGTTAGGAACACACCGAAGTGGAAGTTCGCGGAACTTCCCCGGCAGGCGTGCAGCAGACGTAGGACAGAGGGTATTCTCCCAGACGGAGCCGAAGTCGCACCGGGACTTCGGTGTGTTCTTAACCTTCGCGGGTATAGCTTGCATCCCTCAAGCGGAGTTCGGCGCCGCTGTGTTCTGGTCCCGGCAAAGACGTCAGTTCTCGGATCGGCCCCATATAGGAGGAAAAGCCCTTGGCAGTAGCAATCCGATTGCGGCGCACCGGCTCCCGCAATCGCCCCTCGTATCGCATCGTTGTCGCAGAGAAGCGCAAGCCGCGTGACGGCAGGTTCATCGAGATCCTCGGGCACTACGACCCGCTCAAGCAGCCGGCCGGAGTACAGGTAGACGCGGAACGCGCCGTCTACTGGCTGCAAAACGGTGCGCAGCCTTCAGAGACCGTTGGCTCGATTCTCCGCGCAAAGGGCATCACCAAGGCCGGCGTCACCCCTGCAGCCGCCGAGGCCAAGGTCGCGCCCAAGGTCGAGGCGCCCCAGCAAGACGCCCGCGCAGCGCAGCCGTCGCCCATCGGGTGAAGTCGTCTGGCCGCTGCCGTCTCTGCGGCTTTGCCGGCGAACCGCCCCCACATCGAGCGCGCTGGCACGAGTTCGTAGCCGCGCGCACTTGAGCGGATGAGGGTAGCTGAATGAAGGAACTTGTCGAGTTGTTAGTGAAGGCGTTGGTGGATGACACGAGCGCCGTCGAGGTGACAGAGGTAGAGGACGCGCGCAGCGTGCTCTATGAGGTCCACGTTGCCCCCGATGAAGTGGGGCGGGTTATCGGCCGGCAGGGGAAGATCATCAATGCCTTGCGCACGGTCGTCAAAGCCGCCTCGACAAAGGACGACCTGCGGGTCTCGGTCGAGCTCGTTGCGTAGTGCCGCCGCCATGGAACCCTCTCCCCTTCCTCCGCTGGCGGAATGGGATGTCTGCGTCGGTCTCGTCGCTGGCGTTCATGGACTCCGCGGCGAAGTTCGGGTCCGGTCTCTCTCTGAAGCACCAGACCGGTTCGCCGTCGGCAGCCAGGTCTGCCTGGTCCGGCCCGAGGGTGCGCGCGACCTTCTGACCATCGCCACCTGCCGGCCCCACGCGGGGCGCCTGTTGGTGCGATTCGCCGGCGTTGAATCGTGCGAGGACGCAGTGGCCCTGCGCGGAGCCTCCTTGACAATTCCCAGGTCCATGCGGCAAGAGCTGCCGCCTGGACGCTACTACTACGACGACCTGATCGGTCTGTCGGTGCGCACCTGCGACGGGCGGAACCTGGGCATCATCCAGGATATCTTGGAGAGCCCGGCGCACGATATCTTCGTGACCGAACAGGGGTTGATCCCCGGTTCCCGTGAGATAGTTCGCGAGGTGGACCTCGAACGCCGCGTGATTGTCGTGGCGGACAGCGTCGGTGTTGAGGGGTGATCCGGAGACGGCATGCAGATCGACGTCTTCACCCTTTTCCCGGAGATGTTCCCCGGCCTGCTGGGGATGAGCGTTGTCGGCCGCGCGCTCGAACGCGGAGTCATCTCGTTGGCGATCCACAATCTGCGCGACTACTGCACAGACCGGCATCGCGTTACGGATGACGTTCCCTTCGGTGGTGGCGGCGGGATGGTGATGAAGCCCGAACCCATTTTCGCCGCCGTCGAGTCTGCCATGGGTGCAGCTCCGGACCGTGCGCCCGTCGCGCTCCTGTCGCCGCAGGGCCGCGTGTTCGACCATTCTGTCGCCCTTGAGTACGCCGGACATGAGCGCTTCGGGCTGATCTGCGGCCACTACGAAGGCGTCGACGAACGTGTCCGCGAGCACCTCGTGTCCGACGAGCTGTCTCTCGGTGACTTCGTCCTCACCGGGGGCGAGCCGGCGGCCATGGTGATCATCGACGCCGTGTGTCGCCTGCAACCCGGAGCGCTGGGAGACCCGGGCGCAGCGGCGGACGATTCGTTCGCTCACGGCCTGCTTGAGTTCCCGCAGTATACGCGGCCGCGGTCCTTTCGAGAACACGAGGTCCCGGAGGTGCTTCTCTCAGGGAACCACGCCGAGATCGCGCGCTGGCGGAGGCAGGAGTGCCTGCGCCGGACGCTGTCGCGCCGGCCGGAGCTGTTGGACGCGGCGGACCTGACCGAGCAAGATCGGCGCGTGGTGAAGGAGCTGCGAGCCGAGGCGCGGGCCCACTGCGGGCAAGCTTGAATCGACCGCCGACTCCATCGTCCCTTGGGTGGTGCACTTGAGGGAAGGAGTATCCACGGGTGTTGGCCGTTTCCTTGCGGCGCGGCACTGAGGGCGAGGACAATCTACATGGCTCGTGACAGCCGCTGGCTGCGGTCGTGAGAGAAGCACCCCGCAGTTGGAAGATCGCTACAGGGAGTTAGACATGAATGCGTTGTTGCAGGCTGCACAGCAGCCCCACTTGAAGTCTGATCGGCCTCGCTTCGGCCCCGGCGATACGGTACGGGTCCATGTTCGCGTCGTTGAGGAGGCCGCTGCCGGCAAAACGCGCGCTCGCGTTCAGGCATTCGAGGGAGTCGTCCTCAAGCGCGGCGGCCGCGGCATGGGCGAAATGTTCACGGTACGGCGCGTGTCGCACAACATCGGCGTGGAGCGGGCGTTCCTGCTGCACTCCGACAGCATCGAGCGAATCGAGATCCGCCGGTACGGCAAGGTACGCCGGGCCCGCCTGTACTACCTGAGAGAGCTGACCGGCAAGGCCACGCGCATCAAGGAGCGCCGGCGCTCGTAGCCTTCTGTCAAGCTTTTCGACTGCTCGGGAGCCGGCTCACCTCGACCGGCATCGGTGTAACGTGCGGCTCCCGCGCAGCCACTGTCTCCGCATACGTGCGGTCCGTGCTCCGCATTCTCCGATCCGGTGGGAGGCGTCGTGCCCAATCTTCCCTTCGACAATTGGCGGTTCGTTGCAGTCCTGATCTTGGTGCTTGCGTTGGCGCGGGTCGGCGTACAGCGCTTCGCGGGGATGCGAGAGTCCTTCCAGTCGCAGGCGCTTGAGCTTCTCGACTCGCTGCTCATCGCCATCGTGTTGGTGTTCTGCATCATCCGGCCGTTTGTCGTTCAGGCGTTCTACATCCCCTCCGGGTCGATGCGCAACACCCTGCAGGAGAAGGACCGCATTCTGGTCAACCGGTTCATCTACCGCCTCCGCGCCCCCAACCGGCGCGACATCGTCGTCTTCAAGGCCCCGCCCGCTGCCTCGTCTGAGCCAAAAGACTTCATCAAACGACTCGTCGGGAAAGAGGGCGATCTCGTCGCCGTCCGCGACGGAGTCCTCTACGTCAACGGAAAGGCACAGGACGAGCCGTATATCCGCCAGCCCATGTACTACCCCTTCCCCGAGGACTTCTACACGGCGCTGGACGAGGAGAAGTGGGGGCCGCTGGTGGAACAGGACGGCATGCAATGCGTCCGCGTCCCCAAGGGGATGCTCTTTGTGCTGGGCGACAATCGCAACGATAGCAATGACGGTCACCGGTGGGGGTTCCTGCCGCGGCGAAATCTCCTGGGTCGGGCAATGGTGATCTTCTGGCCGATCCCGAGGATCCGGTTGCTGCACTGAGTGGGAGGACCTCACCAGTCCACGGCGAACATGGGTCCCCATGCCTCCGTCGGCCAACCGGCGCACCATGCCACCTCCTGACGACGCCCACGAACTCCGCCTCCGAAGCGGCGGGTGCCGGATCATCGCCGGCGTCGATGAAGCCGGTCGGGGGCCGCTGGCAGGGCCGGTGGTTGCGGCCGCGGTAGTGCTTCCAGTGGGCGACTCCGGACTACTCGTCACCGACTCCAAGCTCCTCAACGCCGCCCAACGCGACGCCCTCTATGAGGAACTCGTGGCCACGTGCAAGTACGGCGTCGGGATCGTCGGTCCCGGCCTCATCGATCGGTTGAACATCCTGCGCGCCACCCATCGCGCCATGGCCGAGGCCGTCGCCGCCCTCTCTCCCCTGCCCGACCACGCCTTGGTCGATGGACTGCCGGTCAAGGGTCTGCCGGTGCCCCACACAGCGTTGGTCAAGGGCGACCGCCTCTGTCGATCCATCGCCGCCGCCTCCATCGTCGCCAAAGTCACCCGGGACCGGCTCCTTGCGGACCTGGATGCGCAGTACCCGCAGTACGGCTTCGCGCGCCACAAAGGCTACCCCACCCCCGAGCACCTGGAGCGCCTGCGCCAGCACGGCCCCTGCCCAGCCCACCGACTGACCTTCGCCCCCGTACGAGCCGTCATAGAGCAACAGTCGCCCCTCAGCACCCGACACGTAGCACCCGACACGTGACACAGGCCCTTGGCACTTGCCCCCCGGAGGTTTCATCATGCGACCCTCACGCGAACAAATCGCCGCAAGGGGCGAAGACTTCGCAGCCCGCGCCCTGGAGGCGCGCGGCTGGGAAGTGCTTCACCGCAACCTCGAGATCGGCCGCGGCGAGGTTGACATCCTCGCAAAGGACAGAGGCTGCCTCGTCTTCGTCGAGGTCAAGGCCCGCCTGAGCACCGAGTTCGGCAGCCCCGCCGAAGCAGTCACGCGCGGCAAACAGCGGCAGCTCGTCCGCCTCGCCACTCAGTACCTCGCCGCCCACCAACTGCATGACCAGGACTGCCGCTTCGACGTAGCCGAAGTTGAGATGGATGCCAACGGAAAACTGGTGCGGTTCGAGCTGCTGGAGAACGCGTTCCAGGCCGACGGGATGAGCTTCTTCTGACTCAGCCACCTCCGCCCATCCCTCCATTTCCCCGTGTCTGCTTGTCCCCCCCCAATCCCCGCAACCATCGGTTTGCGGAATTGCACGTCCGGTGCTATGATCTCCACCAACTATTAGGCGAGGGCTTCGGGAACTATGCTGGCGCGCATTGACAGCGCGGCGATTCTGGGAATTGACGCGTACATTGTCGAAGTCGAGATCGACACGATGTCGGGTACTCCGGCGTTCACGGTGGTGGGTCTGCCGGATGCCGCGGTGCAGGAGAGCCGGGAGCGGGTGCGGTCCGCCATCCGCAACTCCAACTACGAGTTTCCGGTGCGGCGAATCACCGCCAACCTGGCTCCTGCCGACACGCGCAAGGAGGGGCCGCTGTTCGATCTGCCCATCGCCCTGGGCATCCTGGCGGCCACACAGCAGGCCGAGCAACCCGACTATGCAACCTTCTGCGCGGTTGGGGAGCTGTCGTTGGACGGGAGCGTACGGCCCGTCTCAGGCGTGCTACCCATCGCCTTAGGCGCGCTGAAGGCCGGCAAGGAATCGATCCTGGTTCCGGCGGCCAATGCGCGCGAGGCTGCAGTCGTGCAGGGGCTGAAGGTCTATCCGGTCACCACGTTGGTTGAGGCCGTAGACCTGCTCACCGGAACAGATAAGCCTGAGCCCTTCCAGTCCGATGTGGGCGAGTGGGACCTGCTGCAGCCGCACTACGAAATCGACTTCGCCGATGTGAAGGGGCAGGAGCATGTGAAGCGGGCGCTGGAGGTGGCGGCCGGCGGCGGGCATAATCTGCTGATGGTGGGGCCGCCCGGGTCTGGAAAGAGTATGCTGGCAAAACGGCTCCCGACCGTGCTGCCCCCGCTTGGTCTCGAAGAAGCGCTTGAGACCACGAAGCTGTACAGCGTCAGCGGGCTCCTGCGCCCCGACACCCCGCTGATGACAACCCGGGCATTCCGCTCCCCGCACCATACCGTCTCCACCGCCGGCCTGGTCGGCGGCGGCTCCATGCCACGCCCCGGTGAGGTGAGCCTGGCCCATCACGGTGTGCTGTTTCTGGACGAACTCCCCGAGTTCAACCGTGACGCCCTGGAAGTGCTTCGACAGCCACTGGAGGACGGGGTGGTCACCATCTCGCGGGCGGCGACCTCGCTCACGTTTCCGGCGCGGTTCATGCTCGTGGCCGCAATGAACCCGTGTCCGTGCGGCTACGCCATGGATCCGGTGCGTCAGTGCACGTGCCTCGACCAGCAGGTCCGGCGCTACCTCATGCGCATCTCGGGGCCGCTGCTGGACCGCATCGACATCCACGTTGAAGTGCCGCGCCTGAAGGAAGACGAGCTGATGGCGCAGCCGAAAGGAGAGCCGTCCTCCGCCATTCGGGAGCGCGTGGCAGGCGTGCGGGAAGTGCAGCGCCAGCGGTTCGCCGGCAGGGGGCTCTTCTGCAACGCGCAGATGCACTCGAAACACCTGCGGGAGTTCTGCCGGCTGTCGGAAGACGTCAAGGCGCTGCTCAAGACCGCCATCCAGCAACTCAACCTGAGCGCTCGGGCGTACGACCGCGTGCTGAAGCTCGCCCGCACTATCGCCGATTTGGCCGGTGCCCCGGACATCGGCGTCACCCACGCGGCAGAAGCGTTCCAGTACCGGAGCTTGGACCGCAAGCTCTGGGGATGAGGTCATGCCGCCGCCGGGGAGGCCTGGTCGGCGGTCTTCGCCGGCGGACGTAAAGACCGCAACCCCTTTTTGCGTCCAACCCGGGCGTGGGTTAGAATGGGGGGAGCGTAACCGCCTGCTGGCGGCGTTTCCTCGGGCCGATGCCGTGGGAAGAGCGCCACTGTAGTAGTTCGGTACGCGGCTGGCTCATGCCACCTGACGTGGCTCGACATCGGACTTGGGAGGTAGTCGATGAGAACGCTCATGCATGTGGGTCTCGTAGCTCTGGTCTTCCTGGGCCTCGGTTCGGCCGAAGAGGGTGCCGACTGGACGATGTGGAAGGGCGACCCCGCGCGAACCGGTGGTGCTCCGGACTCGGCAATGCCGCCGATGAACCTCCTTTGGCGCTTCACCACGGAGGACAACAAGCAGTCGTACGCCAGCCCCATAGTCGCCGACGGCCGCGTCTTCTTCTGCTCCCAGCGGAAGGTCTACTGCCTTGACGACGAGACTGGGCAGAAGCTCTGGGAGTTCGAGATGGGGCTGCCGCAGAAGGCCACTCCCGCCTACCGCGACGGCATCCTGTACGTCGGCAACCCCGACGGATTCCTGTACGCGATCAACGCCGCCACCGGTGGCCCCGCCTGGCAATTCCAGACTGGCTCCGGCATTCACTCTTCCCCGGCGTTCGTCGGCGACCACGTAATCTTCGGCAGCAATGACTCCTACGTATACGCGGTGAGCCTCGCCGAGGGGGCGAAGCAGCCCGGTCAGGCAGTTTGGCAGCAAAAACTGCCTCGCCCAATCTCCGGTTCCCCCGCCATCGGCGAGAACTACGCCTTCGTCGTCTGCAACGACCTCTACCTGTATGCGCTGGACCTGGAAACCGGCGAACTCCGCTGGAAGACGCGAGTCGGGCCCGCCACCTCGCCAGCATACTGGGACGGGTTGGTGCTGGTAGGCTCCGGCGAGTACTTCTACGCACTTCGAGCCGGCACCGGGAACGAGAAGTGGCGGGTCAGGCTCCCGGACCGCGCCTCCCTCTCGAACTCCCCTGTCGTCAGGGAGGGCACCATCTACCTCGGCAGCGCGAACGGGCAACTGCTCGCTCTGGAGATCAGCCGAGGCCGACAGCTCTGGGCAGCCGCGCTGGGGGAACCGACCGAGTCGACTCCCAGCGTTGGCGAAAAGTGCTTGTGGATCGGCTCCTCCAAGGGGTTCGTGTACGGTGTGTCACTGAAGGACGGGTCGGTTCTCTGGAAGTACCGGATCCACGACTTCATGCACACCGAGGAGACGAAGCCGAAGGCGACGGACAAGACCAACGATAGAGACAAGATCGATGTGTACTACAACGTGTTCAGCTCTCCCGTCGTGATCGGCGACAAGCTCTATGTTCAGGGGGACGACGGGACGCTCTACCGCTTCGCCGCTTCCGCGCTGGACGAGTATGGACCGGAACTGAAGACTGCAGAGATGCACGTTCCCAGCTTCGATCCCCGCCGCTTGGTGCGGGTCAGCATGGACCCGGTGGACGGCGAGGAGCCGGTGGTCGAGATCAACGGCCAGCCACCGATCACTATGCAAGCGAAGATTGTCGACGAAGGAAGTGGAGTCAACGAAGCAGCCCTCAAGGTGACTCTGAATGGGAAGGATCGCAGCTTCCTGTGGGACTCAGTGGAGAGCACGATGACGATTGCGTTGGCCGAAGCACCTGAGGGGGCGGGGACGGCCATGAAGAACGTGCCGGACGGGCAGTACCAGATCGTCATCAAGGCCGTCGATTGGACCGGTAACGAGTCCAGCCACACCAAGTGGGTGATCGTCAACAACAACAAGCCTCGCCCTCGGCTGAAGGCAAGGGAGAGCACCGGAGGCACTGGAGGCGCCGCTGGCGGTGGCGGTGCCGCAGGAGGCCGCCGAGGCGGCCGCGGCGGCGGCATGGGCGGCGGCAATTTCTGACCCCGCGTAAAGCGGCATGCCGTCGGGATCGGCTCACGATTCGGACCCACGCCTTCGGCCCGGCCGGCAGAGGAGGTAGACAGATTGGGATTCATCCTGGCCCTGATCCTGGCCGTAGCGCTGGCCCTGTTCGCGGCGGCGAACGCCCGCAATAGCATCTCCCTCGACCTCGTGGCGGGATGGCGGGTGACGGGCGTGCCGGTGTGGATGCTGATCGCTGGGACCGGGCTCACGTGCGCCGTGGTGGCGTGGATCTGTGGGCTGCGCGCCTCGCTCCACCTCAAGCGAGAGTTGCGCAAGCGAGAGCGCGAAATCAAGGAGTCGCAGCAGCGCCTTGAGAAGGCGCACGACGCCCTGCATGAGTATGAGACGCGCATGCACGAGTTCGCCCTCAAAGTCGTGCAGATGGCCCACCGGCAACTGCCGCCGGGACCAGGAGAGGCAGCCGAAGAACTCCTCGAGTCTTCACCCCTCGCCACCTTCGTCGACGAGGTGGGTGTGCCGGCCGCGGTCTCAGCGCCCTCAGCCCCCAGCAAGCCCGAACCACAACCTCCGACTGACGAGCACCCGGCCGCTCAGGGCGACGCGGCCGACGTGCCGTTGGCGGAGGACGAAGACTACATCTGAGCCCGCTGTCGCCACGAATCACCGCGGGTCGGGAGGACGCTCGAGGGCGCATCGGAGGCATGCCACGCATGGAGTCATGGCTGAAACTGAGCCACTCTCAGCTCTCCCCGCGCAAGCAGCACCGCCTCCTCGAGGTCTTTGGCGACCCGGCCGCCGTGCTGAGTGCCACGACTGAGGCACTGTCACAGATCGGGGGTCTTACGGAAGCCGACGTGGCGCACCTTCGAAGCGTCAACCGCACCTTCGCCGTCGCCTCTGTGCAGGAGAAGCTGCGCGCTGCGGGCGCTGTTGCTACCACCCTCCGTGACGCAACCTACCCTCGGCCGCTGCGCAACATCGCGGACCCACCGGTCGTCCTCTACGTTCGCGGGCAATGGCACGATTCCGACGAACGAAGCGTCGCCTTGGTCGGCACGCGACGCCCCACCAACTACGGCAGGGTCATTGCAGAGGATATAGGGGCCGCTTTGGCCCAACGAGGAATTGTTGTCGTCAGCGGAATGGCGGCAGGGGTGGACACGGCAGCGCATCGGGGAGCTTTGGGCGCCTCCGGTCGCACCATCGCCGTGTTCGGCTGCGGCATCGATGTCATCTACCCGCGGGAGAACCGCTCGCTGGCCCGTGACATCGCCGCTTCCGGCGCACTGCTCAGCGAGTATTCCTGCGGCGTCAAGCCCGACCCTTGGCGTTTCCCGGCGAGGAACCGGCTTCTCAGCGGGCTCACCATGGGTACCGTAGTGATCGAGGCACCGGAGAACAGCGGCGCCCTCATAACCGCCGACTTCGCTGCCGAACAGGGGCGTGAGGTGTTCGCCGTCCCCGGCAGCATCAAGACCGGCAAGAGCAAGGGCTGCCACGCCCTGATCCAGGATGGCGCCAAGCTCGTCGACGGCGTCGAGGACATTTTGTCGGAATTGCGCCTGGATAGTGTTCCGGTCGTTACCGACAGACCGGCGCCGCTCCCGGCGGACCTGAGCCCGGCCGAGCAGTGCGTGGTGCGCGTGCTCCCGTTCTCTGAGATGCACGTGGACGAAGTGATTCGCGCGGCCGGCCTGTCGGCCGCCGACACGAACGCCAGCTTGATGTTGCTGGAGATCAAAGGTATCGTCAGGCGCCTGCCGGGCGGCATGTTCCTGCGCACCCGTTGAGACGCCGCAAATCCGACCACAGAGGCAATCGATGGCCAAGTCAGTAATCATCGTCGAGTCACCGGCGAAGTCCAAGACGATCAAGAGCTTTGTCGGTAGAGGGTTCGATGTCGTCGGATCCATGGGGCACGTCCGCGACCTCCCCAAATCGCGCCTCGGCGTGGAGGTCGACGACGGCTTCACGCCCAAGTACGTAATCCCGACAGGCAAGAGAAAGACGGTTACCGCCCTCAAGAAGGCAGTTGCCGGCGCTACGACGGTCTACCTGGCGACCGACCCTGACCGGGAGGGCGAGTCAATCGCGTGGCACTTGGCGGAAGCGCTTGGTCTTGAGTCGCCGCAGCGCATCGAGTTCAACGAGATCACCAAGAAGGCCGTGCAGAGGTCGCTGGAGAACCCACGGCAGATCAACATGGACCGGGTCAACGCCCAGCAGGCCCGGCGAGTTCTGGACCGCTTGGTCGGCTACAAGATCAGCCCGCTGCTTTGGAAAAAGGTCCGGCGCCGCAATCTCAGCGCGGGCCGGGTCCAGTCAGTCGCGGTCCGCCTGGTGTGTGACCGCGAGCGGGAGATCGCAGCCTTCACCGCTGAGGAGTACTGGACCATCACCGCCGAGTTCATCCCTGACGGCGAGCGCAAGCCGTTCAAGGCGAGGCTGGCGAAGGTCGACGGCGAGAAGGCAAACCCCAAGCAGCAGGAACAGGCGGAGGCACTCGTCTCCGGGTTGAGGTCGGTGGCGGAGTA
>Ga0210029_1000381_pt1 | contig 29393 bp, 27 predicted proteins | sample CryGeymeta201521_FD_183985 | JGI IMG/M metagenome (GOLD analysis project Ga0210029, IMG submission 183985) | Groundwater microbial communities from Crystal Geyser aquifers in Utah, USA - Crystal Geyser metaG 2015-21 (SPAdes) (version 2) | ecosystem: Environmental > Aquatic > Deep subsurface >... | reverse complement strand
GCCGTCCAGCCCCACCACCAGGCCAAAGCCGGTGAGCTGATTGCTGCGCACGCCTTCCACCGCAGCCACTTCCTTGATGCGTGCCGCTTGCGCTTGCGGGGCCAGGGCCGCGCCGAACAGGGCGATGCACAGCACCAGGACGCTGCCAGTGATGCAGCGTGTGCTGGTGTGTAAAACGGTGTCGATGGTGTTGGCTATGGCGTGCATGGTGTATTTACCCCTCGGCACGATTCTGCGCAACTTTAGAACGGCAAAAAGCTGAAAAAGAACCGTGTTAACCAGCCAACTGTTTGGGCTTCAGCTTGGGCGCCGCGTCCCTTGGACTCCATGCGGGCGTTGGCCACCTGATTCGAATTGACCAGGTTGCCAGGCTGGATCAGGCGTGGGTCGATGCTGCCGCTGAAGCGCATCACGTCCACATTCTGGTTGACCCCAATTTGTTTGTCACCCGCTACCAGCAGATGGCCGTTGGGCAGCACCTCGACCACGGTGGCGGTGATGGTGCCAAAAAATGTATTGGCGCTCTCAGTGCCGCCTTTGCCAGAAAAATCACTGGCTGATTTGGTGCCGGTGGTGAAGTTCGCAATGTCAGGAGGCGATATAAATGGAAAAGCACTGACGCTGGTCGAGCCTGAGGTGGTGCGGTTGGCGGTGGATTTGGAGACCTGGCTGGCGGTGACTTTCTCCACAATCTGGATGGTGATGTTGTCGCCCACGGCACGAGCACGTGAATCTTCAAAGCCCGGGCGGTAAGCGGCTTTATGGAACAAGCTGCCCGTGGCCGGCGCCGGAGCCGCAAGCATGGGCGAGGTGAGTCTGGGGGTGCTGGTTTCGGGAAAATCGACACCCACCGTCTGGGGTAGGGAACTGCACGCCGTAGACGTGCAAAGCACTACTGAATAAATAGCTATTCGCCCTTTTAAATCAAGGGCTAGATGCCGATTTTGCTTAAATATTTGCATGATGCACCCGGAGCCTTATAACTGGCCAAGTTTTTGCAACATCTGGTCAGAAGTTTGAATTGCTTTGGAGTTCATCTCGTACGCGCGCTGGGTCTGGATCATGGTGACGAGCTCTTGCACCACGTTGACGTTGGAGGTTTCCACAAAGCCTTGCATCAGCGCGCCTATGCCATCCGTGCCTGGTGTACCTGCCTGGGGCTGACCAGAGGCCGCGCTTTCGGCGTACAGGTTCTGACCCAGTGGGGTCAGTCCGGCTGGGTTGATGAAGCGGGCCAGGGCAATAGTGCCAATCTGTTGAGGTGTGGTGTTGCCAGGGATGGTGGCCGACACCGTGCCATCGCCCGCAATGGAGATGCTGGTGGCGTTGGTCGGTACGGTGATGCCGTTGGCCACGGCCAGGCCAGTGGAGGTGACCACCGCGCCCGCGGCGTTGACCTGGAACGAACCGTCGCGACTGTAGCTGGTGCTGCCATCGGGCATGGTGATCTGGAAGAAGCCGTCGCCCTGAATCGCCACATCAAACTTGTTGTTGGTTTGCTGCAAGTTGCCCTGCGCAAACGAGCGGCTGGTGGCCACGGTGCGCACCCCAAGGCCAATCTGTAAGCCAGTGGGCAGGGTGGACTGCTCGGTACTGCTGGCGCCAACCTGGCGCAGGTTTTGATACATCAGGTCTTCAAACACGGCGCTGGCGCGTTTGAAACCGTTGGTGGACACGTTGGCCAGGTTGTTGGAAATCACGTCCAGCTGCATTTGCTGGGCTTCCATGCCGGTCTTTGAAATCCAGAGGGAGTTGATCATGATGTTGTCCTAAAAAATTCAGCCTTGCATGCTGAGGAGTTGGGCGGCAGCTCGGTCGTCGGCTTCGGCGGTGGTCATCAAACGGGTCTGGGTGTCAAACTGGCGCGCCGCCTGAATCATTTGCACCATGGTCTCTACCGCGTTCACGTTGGAGCCTTCAATCACCCCCAGTTGCAGGCGGGCGTTGGCATCGTTGGTCATGGGTTCGCCCGAGCTGGTGCGAAACAAGCCATCGCCGCCGCGCCTGAGTGGGTCTTCAGCAGTAGGGGTAGCCAGCTTGAGCCGACCTATGCCGGTGGGTGGCTGGTTGCCCACTTTGGCGGTGAGTGTGCCGTCAGAGCCGAGCGTGACTTCACCGCCTGCTGGCACGGTAATGGGGGCGCCGCCATCGCTCAGCACCGTCAAACCATTATTGGTTTTAAGCGTGCCGTCGGCCGCCACCTCAAACGAGCCATTGCGGGTGTAGGCCTCGGTGCCGTCAAGCCCCTGCACGCCAAACCAGGAGTTGCCGGTGGTCATGGCATCCATGGCTCGGCCGGTGCGCTGTGGGCTGCCAGGAATGTCCGAGAAGCCGGGTGTGGCTTCGATGGCCATGACCCGGGTGCTGGAGCCGTCGCCACGAACCGGTACCGAGCGAAAGGTTGACATCTCGGCCCTGAATCCGTTGGTCGACACGTTGGCCAGGTTGTTGGCTAACACGGCTTGCCGGTTATCAGACGCGCTGGCTCCGGTCATGGCGGTGTAAATCAGGCGATCCATGGTGGCTCCTGGTCAAGGTGTCATCAATTCTGCGTGATTAACGCAGGTTGACCAGCGTGGACATCACCTGGTCTTGCGTCTTGATGGTTTGCGCATTGGCTTGGTAGGCACGCTGCGCAGTCATCAAGTTAACCAGCTCGCTGGTCAGGTCAACATTCGATTCCTCCAAAGCGCCGGCACGCAGTGCGCCAAATTTGCCACTGCCCGGAGAGCCCTGCACTGGCAACCCGGAATCAAACGACTCGGCCCAGGCGTTACCGCCAAGTGGCAATAATCCTTGGACATTGCGAAAATCGGCTAGGGTAATTTGCCCGGTAAATTGCGATTGACCATTAGAGTAGCGTGAGGTGATGGCCCCTGTCTCGCCAATGCTGATGCTGGTGAGATCCCCGGCGGTGAACCCGTCCTGGGTCAGGCTGGAGACGGCGAAAGCCGTGCCGTATTGTGTGACATTGGTTAAGTCAAGGGTGATGGGTTGTGTCAAAAATCCGGTGCCTCCGGCACTGACAGCATTGTTCGGATTGGCCGATGGAATAGTTCCTGCGGCCAGGGTGATGGAAAAACCGGTGGCGGGCGGGGCGCTGGGCACAATTTTTCCAGAGGCATCAAAGGCCATGGTGCCCAGATTGGGGTACACAATGCCGGCAGGTACGCCGTCGATGCCGCCAAAAATATCCCACGAGTTGGCAGTGCCATCTTTTTTTACAAAAAAGAAATTCACCGGTGATGGAACGCCTTGTTGGTCAAATACGTTAAGCGCGGTACCAAAAGTTGACCGTGGGTCAGGTACTTTTCCGGCGGCGGTGGCTTGCGTGGCATCCAGTGCTCGGGCATCCAGGTTGAATTCTGCTGTGATGGTGGCTGTAGGGTTGGCCTTGATGGGGGCGTTGGTTGGCAACTGCAGCTTTTGAATCGACGCGCTGGTGATGTTGCCACTTGTGTCTGTTGGAAACCCCATCACGTTGGCTCCACTGTTGTTGATGATGAAACCGTCTTTGTCAAGTTTGAAGGATCCGTCTCGGGTGTAGGCCATTGAGCCGTCAGTTTGGGTTAGTTGAAAAAAACCGCCACCATTGATGGCCACGTCCATGGTGTTGCCGGTGGTGGCAATGTTGCCCTGGCTGAATTGCTGTGACACCGTTGCCACGCTGACCCCAATGCCTGCGCCGCTGGTGCTGCCCACACCCAAAGACGAGGCCACCAGGTTGCTGAATTCAGCGCGCGAAGATTTCATGCCCGTGGTGTTGGCGTTGGCAATGTTGTTGCCAATCACGTCCAGATTGCGGCTGGAGGCGTTGAGTCCTGAGAGTCCGGTTTGAAATGACATGGTGTTTCCTTGATAGACAATGTAAACTTTTAAAGAATGGCTTGAATGCTGCTGTAGGGCACAGCACTGCGTCCTGCCAATTGCACCTTCATGATGCCGTTGTCACTGCTGACGGACTGCACCAAGGCACGCGCCAAGGCGCTGCTGACTATGGGTTTCTCTCCCAGCGTTGCCGTTATTTTGAAACTTGGGTTGCCCGTGCCTTGGTAGGTGGACGCATCCCATTCAAAGTTGTGCCGCCCCGCTTCGAGCGCACCCAGGTTCAAGGTATCAACAATCTGGCCACCAGTAGACATGATGTCAACCTTGACGCTCTCGGCGTTGCCAGCAAGATCGAAGGCACCACCGGCCACACCATTGTTGATGCTCAATGTTTCGCTATCTATCAGCACGTCGTGACCAACCATATTGGCACCTTGCAGCACTTGTAGCGCGGTGAACTGCGCCGTCATGCTTTTGAGCGTGTCATTGACCTGCTGGATGCCGGTGACGGTGTTGATCTGCGCCATCTGACTGGTCATTTGCGCGTTGTCTACCGGATTCAAAGGATCCTGGTTATTGAGCTGAGCTACCAGCAGTTTCAGAAAACGGTCTTGCGATGCTGCTGCACTGGTGGCGCTGGTGCTGGAATTGGCACCAGCAGTCACGGCCGAGCTGCTGGTCACGGTGGAGGGTGCGGTTGCGGTAAGCATGGTGGTGAACCTTTGAAAAAATTACTGGCCCATTTGCAGGGTTTTGAGTAGCAGCGTTTTGGCTGTGTTCATCACTTCAACGTTGTTCTGGTAAGAGCGTGATGCCGAGATCATGTTGACCATTTCCTCCACCGGGTTGACGTTGGAGTAATTCACATAACCTTCTGCATCAGCTGAAGGGTGGTTGGGGTTGTGCACCCGCTTGAAAGGCTCATTGCTTTCGGTGATGGCCTTGACCTTGACCCCGGCGGTGGCCTCGGTGCCCATGGGCACGGTTTGAAACACCACCTGACGGGCTTTGTAGCCTTGGCCGTCGGGACCGGCCACCGCGTCCGCATTAGCCAGGTTGCTGGCCACCACGTTGAGCCGCTGTGACTGGGCGCTGACGGCGCTGCCCGAGACGTTGAAGATGGAAAGCATGGACATGAGCGTTCTCCGAAGTGCCTGAGCCTATTGCCCCTGAATGGCACTCAAAATGGTTTTCGACTGGCCGTTGATGAAGCGCAGGGTGGACTCATAGCGCACCGAGTTGTCGACAAAACTGGCGCGTTCTCGATCTAAGTCCACACTGTTGCCGTCCGCGCTGGGTTGGCTTTGCACCGCATAGCCCAGTGCCGAGCCACTGAGCTCGCTGGCGCGCAGGCCAGCAAGCGCCAGATGTTTCGGGTTGGTGGCGGTTGTGCCATTGCCAGCACTGGTTTGCATTTTGAGTTTGGGCAATTCGCCGCCTGAGACGCCTGTCAGTTGCGACAAGGCTTCCTTGAAATTGAGGTCGCGCGCCACATAGCCGGGCGTGTCGGCGTTGGCAATGTTGCTGGCAATGATGCGCTGGCGTTCGGCACGCAGCACCAATGCATTGGCATGGAAATCCAAACCACTGGTCATTTGAGCAAACATTCAACACCTCAGCTTTCTTGAATCAGGCCACCCAACCTGGATGCGGTGAGCCTTCTGGTTGATGATTATGAAAACCCTGCTGAATTTCTAAACTGCAAATAGAAGGACAAATCGGGCTTACTTTGTGTGCTTTGTTGATGCTGACTTGTCTACAGTGAAACGCGTTATGGGAACCATCATGTCTTCACAATTTAAACGCATGGCGCAGCGCTTGTCCATCATCATTCAGGGTGGGCTGCTGGTGTGGGTGGGCTGGGTGAGCGCGGCTGCGACGGCGCAGCCCCAGGCGACGGATGAGGCATTCAACGCCGCTGCGCTCTACAGCCGTGCACAGCATTGGCTCGATCAAAATCTGGCTCAGAGTGCCGCCACGCTGCCCTTGCGGATGGAGGTGGTGGTGGGTGAATTGGACTGGCGTTTGCGTTTGGCAGCCTGCGCGCAGGTGGAGCCTTTCATCCCGGCGGGCACGCGTTTGTGGGGCAAAACCCGACTCGGCTTGCGCTGTGTGCAAGGCCCCAGCAAGTGGAGTGTGTTTTTGCCCATCACGGTCAAAGCCTTTGGCCCGGCGTGGGTGATCAAAGGCACGGTGTCGCAAGGCGCGGTGCTAACCGAAACCGATGCGCTGCAGGCCGAGGTGGATTGGGCGGAACAAAGTAGCCCAATTTTTGCCAACCCGGCGGATTGGGTTGGACAAACCGCCCGGCGCAATTTGTCCACTGGGCAGGCGCTGCGGCATGACTTGCTTAAACCGACCCAGGTGTTTCAGGCCGGGGCGCAGATCAGGGTTCTGGCGCAAGGCTCCGGCTTTGAGGTTGTCACCAGTGCCCAGGCGCTCTCGGCCGGGGTGGTGGGTCAATTTGCCAGGGTGCGCATGGACAATGGCCGCATCATGTCTGGCCAGGTGCTAGATAACCGTACCGTGAGACTGGCACTGTGAAATTTTCAAAATATTTTCAATTAGAGGTAAAGTCTGGCCAGTTTTTGCCGAAAGTGATCTTACGAGGCTACATCAATCGTAGTTTTGGAGCACACCATGAAGATCAACCAGTCACCAGATACCTCCGCTGCCTTGAGCAGCCATGCTGCCGCATTGGCCGCCAAAACCGGGCCTGCAGCAAGCACACTGGCCAAAACCAGCGCCAACAAGAGCATCCAGTCCGCTGGTGTGGCGGTGTCGGTGTCGTCTTTGGCCAGGTCTCTGGAAGCCTCCAACCGTGGCGAAACACCCGATGTGGACACGGCCAAGGTGGAAGCGGTGCGCAATGCAATTGCGCAAGGTACGTATGCGGTCAATCCAGAAGCGATTGCCGACAAATTGCTCTCCAACGCCCAGGAAATGCTGACGCGCAGCCGAGTTTGAGTCGCTTTTTTCTGGTTTTTGAGGAAAAACCATGAATACTTTGAACGTCGATAGCCAGTTGAGCCCCTTGGAGGATCATCTGGCTTTTTTGTCTGCTGCTGTCATTCGCGGGGATGCCGCTGAATTGGTCAAGGCATCGGCTCAGGTGCAATCGCTGGCCGTGGCCTTGTCTCAGAACCTGCCGCTGTGGACGGAGCACCTACAGGGCCATGCATCGGATCAACGGCGCGTGAAAGCCATGGCGGCCAGGTTGGTGTCGTTGCGGGAAGGCTTGTTGCGCCAAGGCGTGGGGGTTGAACGCACACTGGCAGCTTTGATGCCGGCTGCCCAGCGCCACACCTATGCGCCCAAAACCGGCTTGGCCGGGCATCCGCTTTACGGCAGTGCCGGTCGACAAAGCGGTGAATTCAAGGCCTTTACGGCCTGAATCAAGCGAACCCGTTTCAGGGCGTCAACCGTTTTCTAACGGGATTTTCTGAATATTTAGGGCTCGTAAAGAAATAAGTTGGACATTTTGACGGCCAGATTTGGGATGCAGTGCTAGGCGCAAAACGCGCCGTTTAGCTCTGCTAAACAAGCGATTTGCAACGACGCAATGCGCCCAAAGATGGCTGGGCAAATGTACAAGTTATTGCTTTGCGAGCCCTTAGTGCCCGCGCATCTTGGCGCGCAAGCGAGCGATGGACTGGCTGTGCAACTGGCAAACCCGTGACTCGGTGACATCCAGCACCGCGGCAATCTCTTTCAGGTTCATGTCCTGTTCGTAATACATGCTCATGATGAATTGTTCCCGCTCTGGCAGATTTTTGATGGCAGCCACCAAAGCCACGCGCAGCCGTTGGTCGCGCAGCACATTGAGTGGGTCAGCATCTGCATCACCCATGTGCCGATCCAGAAAACTGTCTTCATCTTCAGTGTGGCGGGTCATGTCTTCTAGGTAGACCAACTGTGTGCCGCGAACCTTGCCCAGCAGACTCTGGTAGTCAGACAAACTGATGCCGAGGTCTTTTGCAATTTCGCTCTCAAGGGGACTGCGACCGAGCTGGTGCTCCAGCCTGCGCATGGCTTCTTCAATGTCTTTCTGGCTCTTGCGCACCCCGCGTGAAACCCAGTCGTTTTCACGCAATTCATCCAGCATGGCCCCACGGATGCGCTGGGTGGCAAAGGTTTCAAACTGAACACCTTGTTTGGCCTCAAACCGTGACAAGGCCTCGGACAAGCCGATCAGGCCTACTTGTATCAGGTCATCAACCTGCACATTAGCGGGTAGTTTTGCCATCATGTGGTGCGCCAGTTTGCGCACCAGCGGCTGGTATTGGCGAATCAGGGCGTTGCGATCAAGCTGACCCTTGGCGGTGTACATCAATGCGTCCTCTGTAGGGGTTGGCGTTCCAAAAATACGGCACTCTCCAGCAACTGCAACGCCAGCCGGTCGATTTCCTCGCGCGAGGCATGGCCTGTGGCCGTGGTTGACACGGTGATGGGCTTGACTGTAAGCCCAAGGAACGACAAGGCGCAATCGCGCAAATTACGAGCCGATCCTGCGACCTCTGAAGTTCGGTCGCTTTTCAGTGCAATGTTAGCCACCGTGGGCTGCAAATTGGCCTCCATCAGCAACTGCTTCATGGCCTGGTAAGCGGTGAGTGAAGAGGTTTTGAGCGGGGTGACGACCAACAGTGGAGCCAAACCACTGCCACTGATCAAGCGGGTGAGGGTATCGGCGGGTGCATAAAGCACCACAGCGGCAAATTTATGGAATAAATGACCGACGCTGTCCGAGTTGAACCCGACTCGTGACAGTCGCTCAAAACCAGCGGCTGCGGGTAGCACCGACCAGGCAAGGCTTTCATCATCTTCGATTGCATGAGGCATGACCTCGTCCAGCAATTGCAGCAGGCCAGGGTTATCCTCGGATTCGTGTGCATGCCCGTCCAGCACCATGACCGGCAGACCCATATCCACCCAAGTGGCGCACAGGCTCCAGAGCATGGGCAATTCACCCTGCTGGTTGCCGTGGCTGGTCACTGCCATCAGCCGGGGCAGCATGTGCGGAGCCAGACCCTGCAAGCCTGCGGCCTGGTTGAGGCAGGGTTCAAGCATGAAGTTGACCCAGGTTCATGGGGGTGCTGTCGACAAAAATGAAGCCAAGGTCAGAAGCCTTGGGGTCAAAGGCAGACTTGGAGGGCGAACGCATCGACATGGCCACCAGTTTGGTGGCATCGGCGCGTTCCCAGTCCTCGGGTACTTTTTGACCCATGGTGACACCACGCAACAGCAACTGGTGGCGAATGACCGCATCCAGAGCCGGACCCACTTTGGCGGCCTCGTCCACCTTGGACAAAATGGCTTGCTGTACCGGACAGGTTTTGAAAGAGGTGACCACATCATCCAGGGTGTCACCATGCCCACCGGCATTGAGCACCAGCAGACGGTTGACACCAGGCAAGTCAAGCACGTCGAGCATGTCACGTTTGCGTGGGTCGTTTGGGGCAATGCCTGTGGTGTCAATCAACACCATTTTTTTGGCCGACAGCAGCCCCAGCAGATCTTGCAGTGCGGCACGGTCATGAGCCAGGTGGGCCACCACGCCGAGCATGCGGCCATAGCTGCGCAATTGTTCATGCGCACCCACACGGTAGGTGTCTAGGGTGATCAAGCCGACGCTGTTGGCACCGTGGGTGCGGGCACACAGCCCGGCCAGTTTGGCTGCCGTGGTGGTTTTGCCGACACCAGTGGCTCCGATCAAGGCATAGATGCCACCTTCTTCATGGATCGCGCGGACGTTGGCATCGGTGCGCACGTTGCGCGTCAGGATGTCCATCACCCAGCGCATGGCATCGGGCACCGATATGTTTTCTGGCATGTGTTCCAGGATGGTGCGCGACAGCGATGGGGAATAGCCCGAGCGGATCAGCTTGAGCATCAGGTTGGAGTGGATCGGGTTTTGGCGTGCCTGACCGAGCCAGGTCATGGTGTTGAAGCGGTCTTCAATTAACGCCTTCATGGCATGAAGCTCATCCACAATGCCTTGGGTAACCGCAGGCGCTGCAGGCGTGGCGGCTGGTATGGCGGCGGCTTTGGGGGGCGGTGTCGTGCTGATTTGACGTGGTGTGGATTGAATCGGCGCAGCAGCCAACCGGGGCTGGGTGGCGCGTGTCGGCAAGGTCGTTTCTTCAGGTTTGGCTTGGGGGTTGAGCGCCTCGTGGCGGCGGCGCAGCATGCGCTCACGCACATAGTCCTGAAACGACAAGGTGCTCATGGCCAATTGCGTCGCATCGTCAACCACCCGGCTGTCTGGATTCACACGCGGTTGTGCCACCGCTGCATGCGGCGCTGCAGACGCGGCAATGCCTTTGCCTTGACGCGCCAATTCGTTGCGGTCGAGTTCGGCCAGTGTGTCTTCGCCGGTAGCGACCACTTCAATGCCTGAAGCGGTGGGCCGGTTCGACAAAATCAGAGTGCCGTCGCCAAAGGTCATGCGCGCCTTGGCAAGCGCTTCGCGGGCAGTGGGGGCGGTAAAGCGTTGGATGTTCATGATGCTGCACCTTTAAGGATGGGGCCAATGCGAATGGTGTGCGACTCAGGTATCTCGCTGTGTGCGAGCACCTGCAACCGGGGGGCAACACGCCGCACCAAGCGGGCAATCGTGCTGCGAATCGGGTCGGGCACCAGCAGACATGCCGGAATGCCAATCTCTTCCTGTTTCAATGCCATCTCGGCCGCCTTTTGCGACAGCAGGTCGGCCACGCCGGGGTCTAGCGCTTGCCCTTGGCCGGTGGTGTTGCCCAGAGCCTGCATCAACAGGCGTTCCAGCGGCGGGTCAATGGCGATCACGTTGAGTTCTTGCACCGGGCCGTAAATTTGCTGCACGATGGCGGGTGACAAGGCCACTCGAACCCGTTTGGCCAACTCGGCCGGATCGGTGACGGTGGTGGCGTGTTCGGCGATGGATTCGATGATGGTGCGAATGTCGCGAATGTGCACCGACTCCTCCAGCAGCAGCTGCAGTACTTTTTGAAACACGGCGATGGAGACCATTTTTGGGACTACTTCTTCGATCAATTTCGGAGCCAACTTGCTCACGTGTTCTACCAGTTGCTGGGTTTCTGTGCGGCTCAACAATTTGGCGGCTTGCACTTGCATCAAGTGTGACAAATGGGTGGCCATCACAGTCTCGGAATCAACCACGGTAAACCCGGCCATTTGTGCGGCTTCTTTTTGCGTGGCATCGATCCAGTGCGCGGGCAAACCAAAAGCCGGGTCAGTGGTGGCGGTGCCAATCAGCGGGGTGGTGATGCCGCCGGGGTTGATGGCCAGGAACTGTCCAGGGAATGCCTCGCCTTCGCCCACGATCACGCCGCGCAGGGTGATTCGGTAGCCGCTGGGTTTGAGCTCCAGGTTGTCGCGCACATGCACCGGCGGTGGCAAGAAACCCACCTCTTGGGCAAACTTGCGGCGCACCCCCTTGATGCGGGTGAGCAGATCGCCCTGGCGTTTTTTGTCCACCAGGGTGATCAGGCGGTAGCCCAGTTCCAGCCCGAGTTGGTCAACCGGTTGCAGGTCGTCCCAGCTGGCTTCGCCGTCGGCCGCTGCGACCACCGGGGTCAAATCAGAAGCTTCTGCGGGGGGTGGTTGGTGTGCCAAGACCCAAGAAACGTAGCCGAGCAACAGGGCAATGCCCAAGAAAACCACATGCGGCATGCCAGGGATGATGCCCAAAATACCCATGATGGTGGCGGTGATGCCCAGCACCTTGGGCGAGATGAACATTTGCGTGACGATCTGGCTGCTCAGGTCGTTGTCTTTGCCCACGCGCGACACCACCATAGCTGCGGCCACCGAGATCAGCAGGCCAGGAATCTGCGCCACCAACGCATCACCAACGGCCAGCAAAATGTAAGAGTCGGCCGCTTGTGCTGCAGTCAACCCATGTTGCAACACGCCAACCGTGAAGCCGCCAAAAATATTGATCAGCAAAATCAAAATACCGGCGACTGCATCGCCACGCACAAATTTGGAAGCGCCGTCCATGGAGCCAAAAAAGTCGGCTTCTTCAGAGACTTCGGAGCGGCGGCGTTTGGCTTCTTTTTCATCGATCAGGCCCGCGTTCAGGTCTGCATCCACCGCCATTTGCTTGCCCGGCATGGCATCCAGGGCAAAGCGCGCCGATACCTCTGCAATGCGCTCTGCACCTTTGGTGACCACTACAAAATTAATAACAACCAAAATCGAAAACACGATCAAACCGACGGCAAAGTTACCGCCAATCAAAAAGTGACCAAAGGCCTCAATGACGGCACCGGCAGCGCCCGGGCCGGTGTGGCCTTCCAGCAGCACCACACGGGTAGATGCCACGTTGAGCGACAAACGCATCAGGGTGGTGAGCAGTAGCACAGCTGGGAAAGCGGCAAAGTCCAGTGGCTTGAGCATGTAGGCCGCCACCATCATTACCATCAGCGCCACGGCAATATTGAAAGTAAAAAAGGTGTCGAGCATCCACGGCGGCAGGGGCAACACCATCATTGACAAAATGGCCACCACCAGCATCGGGGCGGCGGCACCTTTCATCAGCGCAGAGTTACTGCCAAACCAGGTCTTGAAAGCGGTGAAAGACGGGTTCATGGGGTGTCAGTGGTGGCAACCACTTTGGATAAGGGGTCGAGTTCTGGCGGCACAAACGGCAGCGGTGGTTCACCGGGCATCGGGCCGTCGCCACGCAGGGCTGCTTTGAGCCGGTAGATGTAGGCCAGCACTTGCGCCACGGCGGTGTACAGGCTGGTGGGGATGTCTTGGTCAAGCTCTGCATTGGCATACAGGGCGCGCGCCAGCATGGGCGACTGCAGCACGGGAATGGCGTGTTCTTTGGCGAGGTCACGAATCCTGAAGGCGAGCAGATCAGCACCTTTGGAGATCACACGAGGTGCTGCCATGCGCGCCTCGTCGTACTGAATAGCGACAGCGTAGTGGGTTGGGTTCATGAGCACAAAGTCGGCCTTGGGTACTTTGCTGATGCTGTTGCCGTTGGCAATGTCGCGCTGGCGCTGGCGCATGCGACCTTTCATTTGCGGGTTGCCGTCAGATTCTTTGTGCTCCTGCTTCATTTCCTGGTGCGACATTTTCATGCGTGATTTGTGCAGAAAATTTTGCAGCGGCACATCCACCATGGCCACCACCAGCACCACCAGCAGCATTAAACTCATGCCATGGGTTAACCAGTCAGCAAGCAAGCTCATGGCGTGGGCTGAAGGTTGCAACACCAAGGAACCCAGCGTTTCCATGCCTGAAGACAAATAGGTAAAGCCCACCAGCAGCAGCATGGTGGCAATGAAGCTCATTTTCAGAACTTCAGTTGCCTTGTCTTTGGTGAACATTCGACCAAAACCACTCAAGGGGTTTAGCCTGCTAAAGTCGGGCGTAATGGGTTTCAGGCTGGCAACCCAACCGCTAGTCGCGACGGTGCTTAACATGCTAATCAGGCTGACAATCAAGCCGAAAATAGCGCTGGCAGCCAAACCTACCAAGACCATGGAACTGAGTCGAGACTGCATGCTTGCGGGGTCGTCTAGCACTTTGACATCAAACAAGAGCTGCCAGCTCATGGCATTTTGGATGTGTTCAAGCATCATCGGCGCAAGCGCCACCAAGCACAGCGCACCACCACCGAGCACCGCCAGGTGGGATAAATCTTGTGAACGCGCCACCTGACCATCGTCGCGGGCTTTTTGCAGCTTGCGCTCGGATGCAGGTAGGTTGCGGTCTTGGCTACTGGAATCCATGAAGGGAAGAGGTGTTGGTTCCCTCCATTGTCATGAGACTGTCCTGAAACTAAAGGACAAAAAGCGGGGGTTTCACCCGCTTGTTTGAAGGTGGTTTAGAAGCCCAGGCTGGCTAGCAAATCGTCTACCTCGGACTGCCCGGTGACAACATCTGGATTGCCTTCGGGGTTGACTACCGGGCCTTGCAAAACGGGTTCGCTTACCGGCTTGGTATCAACCGGTACGGGTGCGGGTTTGGCAACAGCATCTGTGGGCGCTGTGATCACCAGCAATTGCAGCAATTGCGATTCGATATTGGCCGCCAGGGCGACCACTTTGGAGATCACCTGCCCGGTGAGGTCATGAAAATCCTGCGCCATCATGATGTCGGTCAGGTTTTTATCGATCTCTTTGGAGGACTCTTCCACGTCGGTGATGAAGTTCATCACATGGCCTTTGGCCACGGCAGCCACCGGGTCTTTGACGATCAGGGCTCCAATGCGGCGTGTCTCGGTGGCAATGTGGTCGTGGTGCACTTTGGCCTGATCCACGCTGTTGAGTACTTTTTCAGCGGCTTCGCCGGTCAGGCGGGCAATATAGGTCAGGCGGCTTTTGGCATCAGGTATTTCACCGGCCCAGTTTTTGACCTTATCGGTCAAGCCCAAGCCGTTGAGCGAGTCATGTAACTGACGTGTGAGCGTGCCCAGGCGTTGGTGGACATCATCCTGCGATGTGTCTGAATTGGTGTGTGCTGCTGTAGTCATTTCAACCCCAGTTTGGTCAGGATCAGGTTCACTTTGTCTTCAAGAACGGCTTTGGTAAAGGGTTTGACAATGTAGCCGGCCGCGCCGCTTTGGGCGGCCAGCACAATGTCTTCCTTGCGGGCTTCAGCCGTGACCATCAGCACCGGGATGTGCTTGAGTTTTTCATCAGCCTTGATTTCTTTGAGTAGCTCAAAGCCATTCATATTAGGCATGTTGATGTCGCTCACCACAAAGTCAAAACTGGCGTTGCGCAGCTTGTGCAGTGCCACTGCACCGTCTTCAGCCTCATCGCACTCCGGGAATCCGCTTTCTTTGAGCAGGTTGCGCACTATGCGACGCATGGTGGAGAAATCGTCAACCACCAAAAATTTGAGTTCATTAGCCATGGAATAAACCTTTGAGAGCGATATTGTGAATGCTGATCTTACTGTGTTGACGTCGGCTTGATTTCAGCCGGTGCTGCGGTTTCTACGGTGCTGACTTCTGCGAGACGCGGCCCTAGTAATCGTTCTTCTGCCTCGCGTGTCATCACTGTGATGCTGATTCTACGGTTGGCAGGGCTGCGCGGGTTTCCCGCATCAAGCAGCACGCTCGAGGCCAGTCCCATGACGCGGGCGATCTTCTCATCCGGCATGCCAGCGGCCACCAATTCGCGTCGGGATGCATTGGCTCGGTCAGCCGACAACTCCCAATTGCTGTAGCCACGCGCCCCAGAACCGTAGGGGGTTTGGTCAGTGTGGCCATCCAGGCTGATCTTGTTGTCGATGTCCACAAGGGCTGTACCAATTTCCTGAAGGATGTCGCGCATGTAGGGCTTGACGCTGGCGCTGCCGCTGTCAAACATCGGGCGTTTTTGGTCGTCGACAATTTGAATTTGCAAGCCATCGGCCGTCATGCCCAATTTGATTTGTTTGCTGAACTCGGCCAGCTTGGGTGTGTTGGAGATGATGGCACTGATCTTGGCGCTGAGCTCACCCAGTTTTTGCGCGTCTTTCTTGGCGCGCGCGACTTTGGCCTGGTCGCCTGACATTTTCTTTGCCTTGGCATTGGCGCCGTCACCGCGTTTGGTTTGACCTGCAGTTTGTGTCAGGTCATTGCCGCCACCGTTGATCACGCTGGCGCTGGCACCTGCACCCGAGCCACCTTGCATGGCCACCTTCATGGGTGACTGAAAGTAGTCTGACAAGCCTTTTTTGTCACCCTCAGAAGTGCTGCCCAGCAGCCACATGAGCAAAAAGAACGCCATCATGGCGGTCACAAAGTCGGCGTAGGCAATTTTCCAGGCACCACCATGCGCGGCGTGGCCCCCTTTTTTAACCCGCTTGATAATGATGGGTTGTAATTTTTTGGCGTCGGTTGCCATGGTGCGATTCCGTTAAGCCTACTTTTTCTTCACAAAGGCTTCCAGCTCAACAAATGTGGGGCGGTCAGTAGAGAACAGCACTTTGCGGCCAAATTCAATGGCGGTGGCCGGGTTGTAGCCTTGCATGCTGGCCAGTAGGGTGGTTTTGATGCACTCGAATTCTTTGCCCGCTTCTTCCACTTTTTGCTCCAGCAGGCCAGCCAGTGGCTCAGCAAACGCATAGGCTAGCAAAATACCCAAAAACGTTCCCACCAAGGCGGATGCAATCATGCCGCCCAGCACCGCAGGGGGTTGCCCCACCGAGCCCATGGTGTTCACCACCCCCAGCACGGCCGCCACAATACCAAAGGCTGGCAAGCCGCCGGCCACACGTTGCAGCGCTGCTACGGCAGCGTGCTCTTCGGCGTGGTGGGTGTCAATTTCGCTGTCCATCAAGGATTCGATCTCATGCGCGTTCAGGTTGCCCGAAACCATCATTCTCAGGTAGTCGGTGATAAATTCAACCACGTGGTGGTCGTGACCTACATCACCATGCTTCTTGAAAATCTCCGATGAATGGGGTTCTTCTACATCCTTCTCAATGGCCATCAAGCCTTCTTTTCGGGCTTTTTGCAAAATGTCGTACATCAACGCCAGCAAATCCATGTATCGGGCTTTGGTGTACTTGCTACCTTTAAAGCAGCTGCCCAAACCCTTCAGGCTGGCCTTGATCACCTTCATCTGGTTGTTGGCCACAAACGCACCCATGGTGGCTCCGCCAATGGTGATCAACTCAAAGGGCAGTGCTTTGAGCACGACCATGATGTTGCCACCGTGGAAGATGTACACGCCAAAGACGCACACCATCACAATCAACCAGCCAACAATGACGAACATAAGTAGAGCGTGTCAGAAGATGCAATAACTTCAAGAAGTTGAAGGGCTCACCCCATGTGAACCGGTCACTATCATATCGTCCTCAAATGAGTCACCTTGAAGCATATGATAAAAATGGCCTTTAGCCCTTGTTAATAAAGGGTATGTTGCTATTGTTTTTGAAGTAATCAATGCAGCAAAATGCCACCAGCGCTGGCTCCCTTGCCAGCCCTTGCGGGAGGGGTGCAAAGACCACATTCAAAGTGGCGGGCGTTCTCATAAGGCTCAGTCACAAAGTGCCCGCCGCATTTGCAGCACTTGGTCATGGCCAGCATGTTGTTGTCGACAAACTTCACCAAGCGCCAGGCGCGGGTGATGGTCAGCAGCGGTTCGACACCACAAGTGGCAATCTGCTCGCTATAGAGCTTGTAGGCTTTCATCAATGCATCAATGTCATCCAGCGCGCTGACTTTGTTCAGGTATTCGTAGGTGTTCAAAAAAAGCGAGGCGTGGATGTTGGGCTGCCAGGTCAAAAACCAGTCGGTGGAAAACGGCAGCTGACCTTTGGAGGGCGACTTGCCGGCCACTTCCTTGTAAAGACGCAACAGGCGTTCGTAAGACAGGCTGGTTTCGCTCTCAAGCACCTGCAGTCGTGCGCCCAACTGGATCAGCGCCACGGCGCGTTCAACTTGCTTGGAATCGTTCAAAACGCTTTTGGTGGATGCGGTGGCCATGGTGTGCTTCCTTTGCTGGATGTTTACAGGGCTTCGGCAAAACGGCCGGCCATCAAAATGCTGGCGTGCAGCTTGGTGGTGGCATCGTTGTCCACCTTGGTGGCGGTATGGTTGGTGAGCAGCCCCCAGACCATGTCATCGTCAACCCTGAAGCGGCACAACAACATCGGGCTGCTTGAGATTTTTAGAATTTGCGCCGGTGACAATGTGGCAATCAGGTCGGCAGATTCTTCAGAGATGCCCAAACGGAACAGCGCCTCGGCCTTGTCCTTGCGGATCACGCTTTGTGCCAGCATCAGGTAGGTGAGGTTGGCATCGCGGATGTCTTTGGAGAGTTGTTCGTCGTTCATGTTGGGCTCCGGGAAAAAGGGTTCAATTAATTGGATGGTGTTTTGGGCTTATTTGCTTTGTTCACCACCATGGAACCGATTCTGGAAGGCGATGTCAAAAACTTGAATCAGCATTTGGATGTTGCGTGTGTCATCCTGATCATGTGTTTTTGTAAGGGAAATGCTTACAAATGCTGCACTATAGACATGCATTTGGGTGCTGAAACTTCACATTGCCAGGATGGTTAACGCGGTGCGGTATTGCCACACGATGTGGGTCTGGCTGAAATCCAACTCCGTGAATCTGATTGCCAGGGATTCACTGTGCACGTTTTGCGCCGCTGGCAAAGCTGTTCAGTACGAGGCCATGAACCGCGAAGACTGGAACTGGCGTGCCCTGCATTTGCGCGTTGCCCGCAAAGCGTTGCGTCAAGTAATCTTGCCCCAGTTTTCCGGACTTTAAGCCGCCATTTGTGCGTACTTCTTGTCTTGCTGCTGAGCCGCTGTCCAGCGTTGCTCAAATGTTATTGGGCTGACGTAGCCCAACGTTGAGTGCAATCTCTTGTGATTGTAAAAATTGAGCCAATCCATGACCTCATCCATTGCCTCGCGCCGGATAGCAATCTTTCTGCCATATAGCCGGCCGACCTTCAACCTAGATTCCTCAGTTGACCGCTTGTTTTCTTCAATAAAGGATGTGGAAATTGCAAATGTACCGTTTATGGCGCTACGTCGTCACCCTTGCAGGGCGCAACCAGGCCAGAGGCTTGGCCTCTTCGTGCCGTTCCATTGTGCGCAGGCACAATGGAAGCTGCGGCACTAAGCCTACCCAGCCGCGCCGCCAGCAGCCCACTCGGGTGCGTCCAACTGAGGAATCTAGGAGGCTGTCGGACTTTCGGTACATCGGCTGTAATCCGACCGCAGCGGTTCATTTTTTACCGTCTTTTTGGCCCATAGCTACGGCTATGAGCCAGCAAATCCGGCAAAAACTGCCCTCGCTGGGGTCGAATTTGGCTACGCCGCTCTTCGAGAACGCTTCGATGCCGAAAGTCCGACAGCCTCCTAGACCATTTTTTTGCAACACAACTCTTGAAATGCAGCTCAATACCCTCAACTCACAGCATTGTTAATCATCTAATCAGCCAATCGAATGTCTGCAAGCACCCCCAACCCATCTGCATTGAATCCATCCGCCTCTGGCATCAACGACACGCAAACCGTGAGCGATGTCCAAGCAGCCATGGTTAATTTTGAAGCTGAGGCTTTGGCCAAATGCCAAGCTGATCTGGCCGAGTTACAGGCTAAAAGTGCCGAACTGGCAGATCAATACCTGCGCGCCAAGGCCGATGCTGAAAACGCCCGCCGTCGTGCTGAAGATGAAATCACCAAGGCGCGCAAATTTGCGGTCGAAGGTTTTGCCGACAGCTTGCTGCCTGTGCTTGACAGCCTGGAGGCAGGACTGAACGCCAAAGATGCCAATCTGGAACACATTCGCGAAGGTGCACAAGCCACGCTGCGCCAACTGGTTTCAGCCTTGGAGCGCAACAAGGTGGTGGCCATCAACCCGGCAGCAGGCGACAAGTTCGATCCGCACCTGCATCAAGCCATCAGCATGGTGCCCGCCGAGCAGGAAGCCAACACGGTGGTGAGCGTGCTGCAAAAAGGCTACCTGATCGCTGAACGCATCCTGCGCCCAGCTTTGGTCACGGTAGCAGCCCCCAAATAAATGAGCGGCATGGCTTGAAAAAACATCAGCCATCCACACGTTAAACACATCTGATTTTCAATTTTTTAAGGAAGCATCATGGGAAGAATCATTGGTATCGATCTGGGCACCACCAACAGCTGTGTCGCCGTCATGGAAGGCAATGTGCCCAAAGTGATTGAGAACGCCGAAGGGGCGCGCACCACGCCCTCCATCATTGCCTACCAGGAAGATGGCGAAGTGCTGGTGGGTGCCTCAGCCAAGCGTCAGGCAGTGACCAATCCCAAAAACACGCTGTACGCCGTCAAACGTTTGATTGGCCGCAAGTTCGCAGAAAAAGAAGTGCAAAAAGACATCGACCTGATGCCTTACAAGATCGCCGCCGCCGACAACGGCGACGCCTGGGTTGAAGTGCGCGGTAATCGCATGGCACCGCAACAAATCAGCGCGGACGTGCTGCGCAAGATGAAAAAAACCGCCGAAGACTACCTCGGTGAAGCCGTGACCGAAGCGGTCATCACGGTGCCAGCCTACTTCAACGACGCACAACGCCAGGCCACCAAAGACGCGGGTCGCATCGCAGGCTTGGAAGTCAAGCGCATCATCAACGAGCCTACCGCTGCTGCCTTGGCGTTTGGCATGGACAAAAATGAAAAAGGCGACCGCAAGATTGTGGTGTACGACTTGGGTGGCGGCACGTTTGACGTGTCCATCATCGAAATTGCCGATGTCGACGGTGAAAAGCAGTTTGAAGTGCTCTCTACCAATGGCGACACCTTCCTGGGTGGCGAAGACTTTGACCAGCGCATCATCGACTTCATCATTGCCGAGTTCAAAAAGGAACAAGGCGTTGACCTGTCCAAAGACGTGTTGGCCTTGCAGCGCCTGAAAGAAGCCGCAGAAAAAGCCAAGATTGAACTCTCCAGCAGCGCCCAGACCGACATCAACCTGCCCTACGTAACTGCCGATGCCACAGGCCCGAAACATCTTAATATCAAGCTGACCCGCGCCAAGCTGGAGTCCTTGGTGGAAGAGTTGATCGAGCGCACCATTGCGCCCTGCCGTACCGCCATGAAAGATGCAAACGTGAGCGCTGGTGACATTCATGATGTGATTCTGGTGGGTGGTATGACCCGCATGCCCAAGGTGCAGGAAAAGGTCAAGGAACTGTTTGGCCGCGAACCGCGCAAGGATGTGAACCCTGACGAAGCCGTGGCCGTGGGTGCAGCCATCCAGGGGCAGGTGCTCTCGGGTGACCGCAAAGACGTGCTACTGCTGGACGTGACGCCTTTGAGCCTGGGCATTGAAACCCTGGGCGGTGTCATGACCAAGATGATCGCCAAGAACACCACCATACCGACCAAGTTTGCACAAACCTTCTCTACCGCTGACGACAACCAACCGGCGGTGACCATCAAGGTGTTTCAGGGCGAGCGTGAAATTGCCGCCGGCAACAAAATGCTGGGTGAATTCAATCTGGAAGGCATTCCACCCGCTGCGCGTGGCACGCCACAAATTGAAGTGTCGTTTGACATTGATGCCAATGGTATTTTGCATGTGGGCGCCAAAGACAAAGGCACTGGCAAAGAAAACAAGATCACGATCAAGGCCAATTCAGGTTTGTCTGAGGCTGAAATTCAGCAAATGGTCAAGGATGCTGAACTGAACTCTGCCGAAGACAAGAAAAAACTTGAATTGGTACAAGCCAAAAACCAGGCCGATGCCAGTTTGCACAGCGTCAAGAAGAGCTTGACGGAGTACGGTGACAAACTTGAAGGCAGCGAAAAAGAAAAAATAGAAGAGGCCATCAAGCATCTGGAAGAAGCCATCAAGGGCGATGACAAGGCACACATTGAAGAAAAGAGCACTGCCTTGATGACCGTCAGTCAAAAACTTGGCGAAAAAATGTACGCCGACATGCAGGCCAAACAAGCTGCTGAAGGTGGGCAAGCCGGTGACGCAAGCCAGGCTGACCCGGCAGGCTCGCAAGGCGGCGCGCAGCAAGCCGACGACAATGTGGTCGATGCCGAAGTGAAAGAAGTCAAGAAACCCTAAGGGCTCGCTTTACAACGGCTATTCACACAGCTGACATGCGCCGCATTGAACCTTGAACCGTTCAATGCGGCGTTTGCATTGAAACCAGGCACACACCGACATGGCTAAAAGAGACTATTACGAAGTTCTGGGCGTTCCCAAAAACGCATCAGATGACGAGATCAAAAAGGCGTATCGCAAGCACGCCATGAAGCATCACCCTGACCGAAACCAGGGTGATACTGCCAAAGCAGCGGAAGAAAAATTCAAGGAATCCAAAGAAGCCTACGAGATGTTGTCCGACCCGAAAAAACGGGCCGCTTATGACCAACATGGCTTTGCAGGTGTAGACCCCAACATGCGTGGAGGCGCAGGCGGAGCCGAAGCCTATGGTGGTTTCGCCGAGGCCTTCGGCGATATTTTTGGCGACATGTTTGGGCAGCAGCGTGGCCGTGCAGGTGGCGGACGCCAGGTGTTTCGTGGCAGTGATTTGAGTTATGCCATGGAAGTCACTCTGGAAGAGGCTGCAAAGGGCAAGGACGCACAAATCCGCATCCCCAGCTGGGACGACTGCGACACCTGCCACGGCAGTGGAGCCAAACCCGGCACTTCAGCCAAGACCTGCGGTACTTGTGGCGGCACGGGTTCAGTGCAAATGCGTCAAGGATTTTTCAGCGTGCAGCAAACCTGCCCCACCTGCCGCGGCACTGGCAAGGTTATTCCTGAACCCTGCACGGCGTGCCATGGCCAGGGCAGGATCAAAAAGCAGAAAACACTTGAGGTCAAAATTCCGGCCGGCATTGATGACGGTATGCGTATCCGCAGCGCTGGCAATGGCGAACCTGGTACCAACGGTGGCCCAGCAGGTGATCTGTACATCGAAATCCGCCTTAGAAAACACGATATTTTTCAGCGTGATGGTGGCGATTTGCATTGCTCGGTTCCCATCAGCATCGTCACAGCCACGCTGGGTGGCGAGATCGATGTGCCCACACTGGCAGGCAAGGCCTCTATCGACATCCCCGAAGGCACGCAAACCGGAAAACAGTTTCGCCTGCGTGGCAAAGGCATCAAAGGTGTTCGCTCTAGCTACCCTGGTGACCTGTACTGCCACATTCTGGTTGAAACACCAGTCAAGCTCACCGAACACCAGCGCAAGCTGCTGCGCGAACTTGATGAGTCATTGAAAAAAGGGGGCGGCAAACATTCCCCTACCGGTGACAGCTGGACAGATCGATTGAAAAACTTATTCAGTTGACCGCAAGGGCATGGCCTGATCAAGAGGCAATGACAAATCAAGCCGCACGGTTTATAAATGGCCGTGCGGTTTTTTTTACCGCGCCACCACCAGGAGCATTCAGCATGAGCGTCAATATTACTTTTTTAGGCGGCGCAGGTACCGTCACCGGTTCCAAATACCTGGTTCAGCACGACGGCAAACATGTGTTGGTGGACTGCGGTTTGTTTCAGGGCTACAAGCAATTGCGGCTTCGCAATTGGACTCCGCTGCCCATAGCACCCAATCAAATTGATGCCGTACTGCTGACCCATGCCCATTTGGATCACAGCGGCTACCTGCCCTTGCTGGTGAAAGAAGGGTTTTCTGGTCATGTGCATGCCAGCCGGGGTACACGTGATCTGTGCAAAATTTTGTTGCCAGACAGCGGCCATATTCAGGAAGAAGATGCAGCGTTTGCCAATCGCCACGCATTTTCCAAACACGCGCCCGCCCTGCCCTTGTACACCCGCCAAGATGCGCTGGATGCCTTACCCCACATCAAGGCTGTGGACTATGACAAGGTGATCACGCCACTGCCCGGATGGAAAACCACTTTTCGCCCAGCTGGTCATATTTTGGGCGCATCGAGCATCTTGCTTGAAGTTGCTGGCAGACGCATCTTGTTCTCTGGCGATTTGGGGCGACCTGACGACCTGATCATGAGCCCACCCGATGCCGCCCCCCAGGCCGATACGGTATTGATTGAATCCACCTACGGTGACCGCACCCACCCCAAGGAAGACGTGCTGGCCGAGTTGGCCCCGGCCCTGGCACGGGTGGCCAAACGTGGCGGCGTGGCGGTGGTGCCAGTATTTGCCGTAGGCCGCGCACAGGCGCTGCTGCACGCCATTCATTTGCTCAAAATGAAGGGTGAATTGCCCTCCTCCCTGCCGGTCTTTTTGGACAGCCCGATGGCGGTGCACACCACGCAATTGTTTGAGAAACATCCTGGTGAACATCGGTTGAGTCGCCAGGACACCCATGCGCTGACGCACAGCGCCACCATGGTCAACAGCACTGACGAATCCAAAGCCTTGGCCAGCCGCCACGGCCCCATGGTCATTTTGTCAGCCAGCGGCATGGCCACCGGCGGGCGTGTGTTGCACCATCTGGCGCACTATGCGGGCGACCATCGCAACATGATCATTCTGACCGGCTACCAAGCCCCCGGCACACGCGGGGCCACGCTGTCGGGTGGCTCCAAAACGGTTCGTATCCACGGCCGCGATGTGGACGTGGCTGCTGAAGTGGTACAGCTCACATCAGCCTCGGCACATGCCGATGCCAATCAACTGTTGGCTTGGCTGCGCACCATGCCACAGGCGCCTGATCAGATCTACGTCGTGCATGGCGAGCCCGGCCCAGCCGACACACTGCGCAGTCGGATCACACACGAACTCGGTTGGCGCGCCATCGTGCCCGAACATGGCTCCACTTGGCCCACCTGATAATCTGGGCATGACGCCATTTTTAACTGCTGCCTTTTACAAGTTTGTCCCACTACCTGACTACGCCGAACTGAAAGCGCCCCTGCTCGCGTTCTGCGAGCAGCAGGGTGTCAAAGGCATGATCTTGCTGGCTACCGAGGGCATCAACGGCACGATTGCCGGCACACCCGAGGGCGTTCACGCCGTGTTGGCTTACCTGCGCCAAGACCCACGGCTGGCCGATTTGCAGCACAAAAAAGCCTGGTCCGACAAAGCCCCGTTTTACCGCATGAAAGTACGCCTCAAGCGTGAAATCGTGACCCTGGGCGTGCCTGAGGCCAATCCCTCAACGCTGGCAGGCACCTACGTCAAACCAGCCGACTGGAACGCCTTGATCTCAGATCCCGACGTGGTGGTGGTCGACACCCGAAACGACTACGAAGTGGGTATTGGCACCTTCAAGGGCGCGCTCGACCCCAACATCCAGAGTTTTTCCCAACTGCCACAGTGGGTGAACCAGGCCGCGGCCCTGAACCCGGTCATAGGCAAAAAACCCAAAGTGGCGATGTTTTGCACCGGCGGTATTCGCTGCGAAAAATCCACGGCGCTGTTGCGCACGCAAGGTTTTGATGAGGTTTATCACCTCGAAGGCGGCATCCTGAAATATCTGGAAACCGTGCCACCCGAGCAAAGTCTGTGGCAAGGGGCCTGCTTTGTCTTTGACGAACGTGTGTCGGTGGGCCACGGTCTGGCGGTTGGTGACTACGGCTTGTGCCGGGCCTGCCGTTTTCCCGTCAGCGAGGCTGACAAAGCATCTGCGCTGTTTGAGGACGGCGTGAGCTGTGCCCGCTGCCACGCCGTCACCAGCGACACCCAGAAAGCCGGTGCCCGCGAACGCAAACGCCAGTGGGATCTGGCCAAGGCACGTGGACTGAGCTGGGTGGGCGCGACGAGTTAAGCCTCGTGCCAGTCAAGGCAGCAGCCCCCGCAAAATGCCGTGCGCAATACGATCCAGTTTTATGCATGAAATAAGCCTCTAGCCCTTTAAAATAAACGGCTATAAGCTATTAAAATAGAAGCAGTTAATGTCTTTCAAACATCAGGCTACTCAAAAGATAGAAATCAAAAAAATGAACTGGCTCCAGCAATTTAACCCTCGAAAAAGTTTGCGTGCACACATCGGTCTGGCCAGTGGTGTGTTGGCTCTGGTGCTGTCGCTGGTAGTGAGTTTTATCGCAGCCGAAAACAGCAAGCGTCAAATTCAGCAAACAGAGGGGCAGTCTTTTGCACGCCGGGCCACAGCCATTTTGGATGTGCTGGATCGTGGCATGTTTGAGCGCACGCGTGAGATTCAGAACGCCGCCAGTCTGGATGAAATTCGCGAGCATGGCGTGCCAGTGGCGCGTCAGCGCGAGATTCTGGAGCAATTGCAAAACACATTTAATGCCTATGCCTGGATCGGTATTTGCGATGCCAACGGGATCGGTGCAGTCGGCACCGGCAAGTATCTGGAGGGCAAAGATTTGAACCAGCGCCCCTGGTGCAGCAAAGGACGCATTGGGAATTACGTGGGCGACATGCACGATGCATTGCTGCTGTCCAAGTTGCTTCCCAATCCCAGCGGCGACCCGTTTTACCTGCTGGATGTAGCCGCCCCGGTGCGGGACAAGATGGGGGTGCTGCAAGGGGTGTTATGCGGGCATATTTTTTGGCGCTGGGCAGAGGAAGCGTTAGACAGCAAAAAGTCGCAAGGCAAAGATATTTTTCTTTTGAGCAAGGATGGGCTGGTGCTCTCAGGCCCAGAAACTGCGCGCACCGACCTCGCCAAAGTTGCGCCACTCACCATGCAAGCCATCCAAAATGGCGCTGCCGTCAACGGCTATTTGTTGGAGCACTGGGTCAATGGCAAGACTTATCTGGTGGGCTGGTCCAAGTCATCAGGTTATCGAGGCTACGCCGGGCTGGGTTGGTTGGCTGTGATGCGAGAGGACGTCACGCAAGCCTTTGCGCCTGCGGTGCAATTGCAGCAGCGCATCTTGCTGATGGGGTTGGGCTTTGGCTTGCTGTTTGCTTGGTTGGGCTGGGTAATGGCGGGGCGCATTGTGCGCCCCATCGCGGGCATCAGTGCCGCAGCCGACAAAATTGCGGCCGGAGATTTAAGCTACGACGCACCCGCTGTGCCAGGCGATGGCGAAGTGGCGCATCTGTCTGCCGCCATCCACGACATGGTGGAACACCTGACCCTTGAGATTGCCCAACGCAAAAGAGCCGAAGAAGCTCTGCGCATTGCCGCTACCGCATTTGAGTCGCAACAGGGCATGATCGTCACCGATGCAAACCGCGTCATTTTGCGGGTCAATCCAGCATTTACTGCCATCACAGGCTACAGCGCGGAAGAATCGGTTGGGCAAAACCCCAGCATGTTGTCGTCTGGGCGGCATGACCAGGCTTTCTATGCGGCCATGTCGCAAACCCTGGAGCGAGACGGCACCTGGGCGGGCGAAATCTGGAACCAACGCAAAAATGGCGAGGTTTACCCCGAATGGCTCACCGTTAGCGCGGTGAGGGATGGCGCCGCTGCGGTGACCCACTATGTCGGCATCTTCACTGACGTCTCCGAGCGCCTTCAAGCCCAGACTGAAATCGACACGCTGGCTTTTTATGACCCGCTGACCAAGCTGCCCAACCGCCGTCTGCTGCTCGACCGGCTGGACCAGGCGCTGCTCGCCAGCACTCGCCACAGCCGCAAGAGCGCTCTGTTGTTTGTGGATCTGGACAACTTCAAAACCCTTAACGACACACTGGGCCACCACCAGGGAGATCGGCTGCTCACCCAAGTGGCGCAGCGCCTGAAAGGCTGTATACGCGACGGTGACACGGTGGCCCGCTTGGGCAGCGATGAATTTGTGGTGATGCTTGAAGACCTGAGTGAAAACCTGCCTGAGGCCGCCAACCAAGCCGAAGCCGTGGCTGACAAGGTGCTGAACGCACTGGCACAAGACTACCCGCTTGCCAGCGGTTCGCACCACAGCACCACCAGCATTGGCATCACCTTGTTTGGTGGTGCACCGCTGGAAAGCAATGAAGAGCCGCTCAAACGCGCCGAATTGGCCATGTTTCAAGCCAAGGCTGCCGGTCGCAATGCCCTGCGCTTTTTTGACACGCAAATGCAGGCCGAAGTGTCAGCCCACGCCGCGCTGGAGGCCGACCTGCGCTTGGCTCTGCCTGCACAACAACTGTTGCTGCACTACCAGCCACAGGTGGTGGGCACAGACCGTGCGACGGCGCGCACCGTCGGGGTGGAAGCGCTGGTGCGCTGGCAGCATCCGCAGCGGGGGCTGGTGCCACCTGCATCTTTCATTCCGCTAGCTGAAGAAACCGGGCTGATCCTGCCGATTGGCCAATGGGTGCTGGAGACCGCTTGCGCACAGCTCACGGCTTGGGCCGCAAACCCGGCGCTGGCGCACCTGACGATGGCGGTGAATGTGAGTGCACGCCAGTTCAGCCAGCCCGACTTTGTGGACAGCGTGCTGACCACACTGGCGCGCACCGGGGCCAAGCCCACACTGCTCAAGCTGGAGCTGACCGAGAGCATGCTGGTGGACGATGTGGAAAACATCATTTCCAAGATGGCCGCGCTCAAGGTGCGTGGCGTAGCCTTTTCGCTGGACGACTTTGGCACTGGCTATTCATCGCTGGCTTACCTAAAGCGCCTGCCGCTGAACCAGCTCAAGATCGACCAGGGGTTTGTGCGCAACATCGTCACCGACGCCAACGATGCAGCGCTCGCCAAAATGGTGGTGGTGCTGGCTGAGAGCATGGGCTTGTCGGTGATTGCCGAAGGGGTGGAGTTGCAGGCGCAGGCTGACTTGCTCGCGCACCTGGGTTGCCATGCGTACCAGGGGTATTGGTTCAGTCGCCCGCTGGCGTTGGCAGCGTTTGAGGCATTTGTGCTCAAGACCGCTTAACTGCTACTCCAATGATGCCAATGGTTTTGCAAGAGAAATCGGCCTTCAGCCCTTGTGAAATAAGCGAAGGCAGCTACAAATTCAGGAGTTAATGAGCTGCCTCTTGGCACAACTCAGCCGTTGCTTGTGCAACTTGTCATGGCGGCCCTGGATCAGGCTCGCCATGACATGGGTGTGACTGCGATCAGCTCATTTATCAGAACGCGTCCAGCGCCAGAGCGGTGACGCAGCCAGCACCTTCCACAATGCTGTCACGCAGGCCAGGCACTTTGGTCAGCAGGTGATCGGCGTAAAAACGGGCGGTGGTGATCTTGGCTTGCATGAAAGGCACGTCTTCACCACGCGCCACAGCGTCTTGCGCGGCCAGCAAGGCGCGGCCCATTTGCCAGCCCGCCATCAAATTACCCGCCAACATCAGGTAAGGCACGCTGCCAGCAAACACGTCGTTCGGGTGCGCTTTGGTATTGGCTGCGACAAATTCCACCACGTCGATGAATGCCGCGCGGGCTGCTTTCAGCCGTTTGGCCATGGCCGACGCATCGGCACTGCCGCTTTGCGTGAGCAACGCTTCGGTGGCTTCAATCTGCCCTGCCAGCGCCTTGGCCGTCTGGCCACCATCACGCGCCGTCTTGCGGCCCACCAAGTCATTGGACTGAATGGCCGTGGTGCCTTCGTAGATGGTCAAAATTTTGGCATCGCGGTAATACTGGGCGCAGCCGGTTTCTTCGATGAAACCCATGCCGCCATGCACTTGCACACCCAGCGAGGTGACTTCCAGGCTCATCTCGGTGCTGTAGCCCTTGATCAGCGGCACCATGAACTCGTAAAACGCTTGGTTTTGTTTGCGCGTGTCGCCGTCCTGGTGGTGGTGCGCCGCGTCATAGGCAGCCGCCGCCACGCTTGACAGCGCCCGGCAACCCTCCACATAGGCGCGCATGGTCATCAGCATGCGTTTCACGTCAGGGTGGTGAATGATTGGGCCAGCAGCGGGCAGCGAACCGTCAACCGGGCGGCTTTGCACGCGGTCTTTGGCAAACTGCACCGCTTTTTGGTAGGCCATCTCGGCAATCGCAATGCCCTGCACCCCAACGCCGTAACGCGCAGCGTTCATCATGATGAACATGTACTCCAGGCCACGGTTTTCTTCACCCACCAGGTAGCCCACAGCGCCACCATGGTCGCCAAACTGCAGCACGCAGGTCGGGCTGGCCTTGATGCCCATCTTGTGCTCAATGCTCACGCAATGCACGTCGTTGCGCGCGCCCAGAGCACCGTTGGCATCCACCATGAACTTGGGCACGACAAACAAGCTGATGCCTTTGACGCCTTCGGGTGCGCCTGCCACGCGGGCCAGCACGAGGTGGATGATGTTTTCCGCCATGTCA
>Ga0210029_1000363_pt1 | contig 30387 bp, 26 predicted proteins | sample CryGeymeta201521_FD_183985 | JGI IMG/M metagenome (GOLD analysis project Ga0210029, IMG submission 183985) | Groundwater microbial communities from Crystal Geyser aquifers in Utah, USA - Crystal Geyser metaG 2015-21 (SPAdes) (version 2) | ecosystem: Environmental > Aquatic > Deep subsurface >... | reverse complement strand
GGCGTTCGGCGAGATGGCAGACGAGATGCTGCTGGCCAGTGCGCGGGTGGTGCCGAGGGAGCTGTTGAGTAGCGGGTACGCATTTCGGCACCCGACCTTGGGGGCGGCCCTCACTCCGTTAGTTCAATGAACCGCGGCTGGCGGGAGCGGAGCGCACCCGCCCACAGCCCACGTCAGTCTGGCGCGCCGACACCGGCGGGCCGAAAGGAGTCCCCATGGCGAATGACGACCGACTGACCCAGGCCCTGCGCGAGGCGCAGACGCAGCACGGCGACAGCCTGCTGGAGCTGTCGCGCCGAACCCGCGTCCTGCTGATCTTCCTTCGGCACCTTGGGTGAACGTTCTGTCGCGAGGCCCTCGCGGACGTTGCTGCACGCCGCGAAGCCCTCGAAGCGACGGGAACGCAGGTTGCGTTCGTTCACTTGGGCACGGAGGCAGACGCGCTGCCGATCTTCGGGAAGTACGGTCTGGAAGACGTACCGCGGGTTAGCGACCCGGCGGCGACGCTGTACGACGCCTTCGCGCTGACGAAAGGCAGAGCGTCCCAGTTCATGGGCCTCAAGGTGATCTGGCGAGGCACGTGGACGGCGTTGTTTGCAGGCCACGGCTTTGGCAGGATCATCGGCGATCACACGCGGATGCCAGGGGTGTTTCTGCTCCACGAGGGGAAGGTGCTGCGGGAGTTCCGGCACCGGAGTTCGGCGGATCGGCCGGACTATGCAGAGCTTGGTGGCATCGGCGCGAGGTGAGAAATGGGAGCCATGGGAGGAATGGGAGATATACCCGCGAAGGTTAAGAACACACCGAAGTGGAAGTTCACGGAACTTCCCCGGCAGGCGTGCAGCAGACGTAGGACAGAGGGTATTCTCCCAGACGGAGCCGAAGTCGCACCGGGACTTCGGTGTGTTCTTAACCTTCGCGGGTATAGCGGACTTGTCGGTTCATCGGTCCCATAGCGCCCATCCCTCCCATGGCAGCCTCACCCCGCTGCCAAGTAGCACACCGCCCGCTGTTTGAAAGCGTTGGCGTTGACATGCAGCCGCTTCCCGCCCTCCAGGGTCGCTGGCTCAATGACGCGGACGACTCCCTCCCAGCGCGACTGGTCGGGCAACAGCTCTGTCAGCCGGTTCGGTGCGGTGTCGAGGAACGTGCGGTTGAGGACTGTGCCTTCTCTGTCCGGGAACACTGCCAGGTAGACGGTCTGGTTCTCGACCAGGTCGTTGAAGAAGTGAGTTCCCAGCGAGACGTCGGGGATGAGGTCGACTCGCATCTCGGCGATCTCTGCGAGCACTCGCGCCGGGCTGATCTCCGTGAAGGAGACCGGCACTCCCAGCGACGGGGTGGTGGTTCCCCAGCGGCCGGGACCGAGCAGCATGACCGTCTTGTCACCCGCGTCGAGGTGCGCCAACTGCCCGACCAAGCGCGCGATGGCGTACCGGTCCTGCATGGGCATGCCGGCATAGGCGGCCGGCACGACGTAGATGAGGCGATCGAGCTGGCAGGCTTCCAGAGGGCCGATCACCGCGCCGCGCGTAGCGAGGACGAGATCTTCGGGGGCGAGGTCTTCCGGCGGCTCAACCACCGCCCCGCCGCCCTTCACCTGGAACGGCCGACACTGGACCAGGTTGATCCGGTAGTCGTGCTCTTCCTCCGGCGCGGTGGGCTCCAGGAAGTTGACGGTGAACTCGACGTCCACCGGGTAGTCGTAGGCCTCGCCCAGTGTCCGCAGTAGATCCCGGAGGTCTTCGACGAAGGCGGTCTTCGTCAGGAGTGGCTCGAAGGTCAGCAGCCACGGGAACACGTTGGTCCGGCCGGCTGCCCGGGCACGCTTGATCAACTGCTGGTCCCGGGTGGCGAAGAGTTCCACGGGCACGCGGTCCTTCCCGGTCACGGCGTCCTCGAAGGTGCACGACAGGAGCTTGTTGGACCGCAAGTCGAGCGCGTCGACGCGCTTCTGCGTGTAGTCGAGGCGCTCGTGGACGGTCGCCTCGGGGCGCCGAGTGGGCGCGTTGAGGGCGACAATGCGGGTGTAGTCGCCTTCCGGCGGATCGACCGCGCGGGTACCGAGGCCGAACACCAAGCGTAACACGCCGGCCTCGGGGTCGATTTCCTCGCTCCAGACGTAGGGGTTGAACGACAGCCCGACGCCGGCGAGCTGCGGGTAGAACAACTCGTCGTAGACGGCGCCGGATACCCGCTGCACCAGGAGCGCCATCTGCTCGTCGTACTGGAGCAGCCCGCGGCGGGCGCGGTACCGCAGCGCCTCCTCGCCCATGGCGCTGGCGTAGACGCGCTTCACCGCGCTGGTGAATGCCGTCAGTCGCTCTTCCGGCGTGCCCTGGTTCACACAAAAGACGCTCTCGTATTTGCCGGCGAAGGCGTTGCCGAAGGCGTCTTCCAGCAGACTGCTTGACCGCACGACGAGGGGCGCCTGACCGAAGTACTCCAGCACCTCGATGAACTGGTTGCGGATGAAGTCGGGAAAGCGACCTCCCAGGATCCGTTGCTGCGCTTCCTTGGCGTTCTCGAGGCACCGCTCCGGGTCGCGTTGCTGCTGCCGCAGGCGCCAGCAGCCATTGCGGACCAGGTACGTGTAGAACACGTCGCAGCCGATGTAGAAGGAATCGTGGACCTCCAGCAGCTTCTGCCACTTGTCGTCGCGGTCCCTGAGGATTGACCGGGCCAGCAGCATGCCCACCGACTTTCCGCCAATGAGCCCGGTGCCGATCATGCGCTTGCGGATGCCGAGCAGGCTAGGCAGTTTGAGGTAGCGCTTGGCCAATCGCAACAGCCGTGGGTCGCGGGTGACCATCATTCGCAGCAGCCGCTCGTACAGCTCGTCGGTCTCCTGGAAGAGCGCCTCACCGCGGTCCTGCCGGGCCAGCGCGTCCTGGGCCTGGAAGAAGATGCGATCCCACACGTCGATGACCCGTGCCGCGGAGCCCACCTGCGGCTGCGCCGTTGAGGCGAACAGCTCGGCGATGACGGCGCTCTCGGTGACCGTGCGGAGCCGCTCGCCCTCCCAGACGTGCGGGAAGTACATGGTTGGTGAGTCGCGCCGCCACACCTTCAGCGGGTGCACGTAGAGCTTGCCGCGGTGCCGGTGGACATCCAACAAGAGCTGCGTGGTGTCGCGAATCGCCCCGACGGTGTAGTAGTGGTGCCGGTGTCGAAGCAAAGCAAAATAGGTGATGGTGTCCAGCTCGTACAGGTACGGACACGTCACCATGAAGAAGTTCGCCAGCATCAAGTCGCTGTACCAGTCGGCGGCGAGGTCGGACAGGCAGTCGAACAGGTAGTACGCGCCTTTGCCCGCCTCGCCGATGATCCGGTGGATCTCCGAGGCGAACGCCTCGAACCCCAGCTCCGGGTCGAGCTTCACGACCTCTGCCCCGCAGTCCTCGGGCAGGAGCGGTTCGTGGCGGGCGAAGCGGAAATAGATGAGCTTGCGGCCCTCCCGGAGCGCTTGTTCGCAGTAGGGCGCCACGAAGGGGAGGTAGTCCTCGATGGACTCGACCTGGAACACGATGTTGTCGCCGAGGCGGAGCCCCTTCAGGACGTCATCCAGGGCGGGAAGACCGGTGCTTGGCGGTAGGTTGGCGGCTGGCATGATGGCTGAGCTCCTTCGCAGACGTAGCCCGACGCGCCAGCGGAGGGAGTCCTTCGGCTACGCGCCTCAGGCTACGTTTCCGTGCGTCGTGCGCTTCGCGGCGGCTACCGTTGCTCCGGTAGACAGATCAGCCCGCACTGCGTCTGACCATCCATTCGCACGGACAGCGGCGTGTCGAGGGTGACGTGGCGCAGGTACGGCGTGAGTTGCTCGCCGGGCAGCTCGTCCAGCAGCTCCCAGCGAACGAACTCTTCTGCCGTGCTTGCCGGCAGCGAGAAGTAGCCAATCCCTGCCGAGGTCATGTTGTGGAAGAAGTGCGTGCCTTGGGACGGCTCGAGCGGCAGGTCGGCGTTCGCGACCTCCACGATGACCTTCGCGCCCGAGATTTGGTACCAGACCACGGGGATGCCGATCCACGGATCCTGCGAGCCCCAGCGGCCAGGCCCGAGCAGGAGGTACGGCCGGTTCTCGGCCACGAGCTTGTTATTGAGGCGAGCGACGTGAGCCGCAGCGTCAGTGCTCTTGGCGCGCTCGAACCGGCCGGGCGACACGTAGACGATATCCCGAATAGTGTCGAGGCGGCCATTCCCCATCACGCGTTGCGAGCGACACAGCAGCCAGTCGGCGGGAACAGAATCGAGATTGAGGTCGCACCGCTCTCTCAGGGCGACCAACGGCCGCATCTGCAGGAAGAAGAACTCCGCTTCTGCCCCGTCTCCGTCCGCCAGATTGACGGCAAACTCGATCTCCAGCGCGAACCCCATGTTCTCCCGACCGATGGCGAGGAGTCGGTTCAGGATGCTGCTCAGAGGAAAGGCGTCCCTCTGCAGCAGGCGCCGGAAGGTGACCGCGCGCGCCCCGGGCCGGCTAACGCCGTCGTAGAGGCGGTCGTCGGTCGGCGAGACGACGCTCCCGAGGTGCCGTAATTCGCCGTCCTCTTCGGCCCGCGACAGTGGCAGCCGGACCAGCGTGGCGCCACTGCCGCTGTCCAGATCCACTTTGCGGGCGGCGAGGTTCAGCGCGAAGAACTCGCGTTGGGAAGCGTCCAAGACGGCCTGCGGCGAGGACATGTCAGGCTGGATGTTGGGGTGGCGCGGGCAGAAGCGCACGGCCTTCCCGCCCTCCACAACCTGCTTGCCCAGTCCCAGCGCGACGGTGGCGACGCCGTCCTCGGGCTTCATCGGGCTGAGGGGGTAGTAGTTGTGCGACTGCGCCACCCCGGAGAAGGTGGGGTAGTAGACCTCGCCGTGCGGGCGGCCGGCGACTTCCTGGATGACGACGGCCATCTGCTCCTCAGCCAGGTTCATGCCGAGGGCCTCGAAGTACCGGCGCGGCCGTTCCAGGTGCCCGGAGGCGTAGACGAGCTTGATCGCCCGGCACAGTTGCGTCAGGCGAACGGCGGGGTCCGGATGGTTGTTGGGCAGCATGTAGGTGTCGTACAGGCCGGCGAACGGCTGGTAGTGGGAGTCTTCCAGCAGGCTGGACGACCGGACCGCCAACGGCGTCTGCACCCGGCGAACATACTCGGTCAGATCCTCGCACAGGCGCGGGGAGAGCTCTGCTGCAACGAACCGCTGCTGGATACCGGTATCGGCCATCCCGGCCAGGGCCTCCAGGTCGATGCCGTTACTGCGCATGAACTTCTCGAACTCATCGGCGGCAACGACCAGTGTGCGCGGGATCCGGATGGTGACTCCCTCGACGGTGTCTTCCCTCAGATGCTCGCTCATCAGGTGGAACATGAATGCCAACCCGCGCCCCTTGCCGCCCAAGGAGCCGCGTCCCGTAACCAGGAACGGGTAGGCCGGGTCGAATTCGGGTCCGCGGAACTCGGCGATGGCGCCGCGGTACTTCTCCTTGCGGGTGAGGGACACAGCCGCAAGGAGGAATTCTCTCAGTCCGGCGGTTGTCGCGAAGTCTGAGACCGTAACCGGCCGCAGTACGGAGGCCAAGGTCGTCTCGCCCCGGGCGCGGAACCACTGCGAGAAGTCGTTCCGCGACGAGTGGAAGACGATCGATTCGTCGGGAAGGCTCGGGAACATGTTCTCCATGTCCCACATGTTCCGGGCGCGAGCAATCTCGCGCCCGGCGGGGTCGCGGAACACGAAGTCCCCAAAGCCGATGTCCACCACGATGAAGTCGGTGACATGGTCGGTCACGTGGGGCGAGCGCTTGTGGACCCAACGGACCCCCAACTCCTGAGCGATCCGAGCGACCTGCGGTTCGGCCGAATGGATGAGCACCGGAGTGCCCGGTGACCGTGCCAGCGCCTCGCACAGGAATCTCTCGCCGCTGTCCTTCGGCTCTGTGGGGATGCGCAGGTCGGAGAGGATCCCCACCAGGGAGCCTTCGTACCGGTTGAACAGCGTGCGCGCTTCGCGGAATGTTCGCGCCAGGAGCACCTTCGGCCGCACGCGCGTGCGCATCTGGCAGTCGCTTTCGTTGATTCCCTGAGGCACCAGCATGAACGTGCGCTCCATGAGGGTCGCGTACACATGGGGCAGCAGGAGCGAGTAGTCCTCTACGCAGTCCTCGACCACGATGATGATGCCGATGGAGGCCAAGCTGAGGTCGCGATCCACGTTGAGCCGGTCTTCCACCAGCTTGATGATGGAAAGCAGCACCTGAGCGCTCCCGCGCCACGCGAAGACCGAGTCGATGCCGGCGGGATCGGCGCCCGGCGCCCCAAGTTCGAACCACCGCCCGCCGAACACCAGAAGGACCACGGGCAGACCCGGATGTCGGGCTTTCACCGCCTGACCGAACTCCGAAGAGCTCATATCCGGCAGATTGGCCGAGGCCAGCACCAAGTCGAAGGGCCGGTCCTCAAGGATCTCCAAGGCCTCCTTTCCGGAGAGCGCAGTGGTGACCTGAGGGACGTTCTGGAGGTGGAGCAACCGGGAGGTGCCGTAGATGTCGCTGGTCAAGCTAGCGTCCCGGGCCATGCTGAAGGCTTCATAATGATTGGAGACCATCAAGATGGTCTTGACCCGCCTGGACATCAGGGCGTGGAACCCGCGGAAATGAGGGTCGTAGGCGTCTCTCAGCTTCTCGCGGAGGTCGTCCAGCGTCATATACCGAGTCCTCCCCAGGGCAGCACTCCCGAAGTGACACTCCATTTTAGGCCATCCCACCAGGCCTGTGCAGACCCGGGAAGCTCAGCGGCGCGCCCAAACGAGGCACATTGCGTGAACACGGGGCTTTTCCTGCGGCTCTCTATGGGTCTGGACTCCCGCTGATTGCCTGGGTGCATGCCGTTGGGGTGCTGAAGGCGCTACCGGCGGTGCAGCCGAGACCGAATGCGGAAATCCGTGCGTTAAGCGGCACGTATGCCGTTTGCGAACTTATTGAGGTGAGCATGTATGCTCGTGTGAAGAACAACTGTAACGGCACTATTGCCGTAAAACACGACAGTAATGTTTCTCTATGCGCATATTGACGGCAGAGACATGCCGCTACACAATACCTACATGACATTGCAGCAATAGAGAGCCCGCTGCAGCGATGCCGCGATGAGTAACGGGGCTCAACACCAAGGGAGTGGTAGTCATGACTGTCTCAGAGGTTCTGAAGCTGACCGAGGAGCGGGCCGTCAAAGTCGTGGACTTCAAGTTCATGGACTTTCCCGGCCTGTGGCAGCACTTCTCGGTACCCACCGCAGAGTTGTCGGAAGATTCGTTCGAGTCTGGTTTCGGGTTTGACGGTTCCAGCATTCGAGGCTGGCAGGCCATCAACGAGAGCGACATGCTCGTCATCCCGGATCCGGAGACGGCGATTATCGACCCGTTCATGGAGCACACCACGCTGAGCCTTATCTGCAACGTGGTGGATCCCATCACCAAGGAGAAGTACAGCCGCGATCCGCGCAACATCGCCCAGAAGGCGGAGGCATACCTGAAGTCCACCGGAATCGCCGACACCGCCTACTTCGGGCCGGAAGCGGAGTTCTTCATCTTCGACGACGTGCGGTTCGATCAGACCGTCAACATGGCCTTCCATCAAGTTGACTCTGTGGAAGGTCGGTGGAATACCGCCCGCAACGAAGGGCCCAACCTCGGCTACAAGCCGCGCTTCAAAGAGGGCTATTTCCCCGTCCCGCCGACCGACTCGCTGCAGGACATCCGCTCCGAGATGATGCTCACCATGATCGACTGCGGTCTCGACGTCGAGTGCCAGCACCACGAGGTGGCAACGGGCGGGCAGTGCGAGATCGATATGCGCTTCAGTCCCCTGGTCAAGATGGCCGACGGGCTGATGCTCTACAAGTACATCATCAAGAACGTCGCCCGGCGCCACGGCAAGACGGCGACCTTCATGCCCAAGCCGCTTTTCCAGGACAATGGCAGCGGCATGCACACCCACGTTTCGCTATGGAAGGGCGACGAGCCGCTCTTCGCGGGCGACGGGTATGCCGGTCTGAGCGAGACGGCGCTCTTCGCCATCGGCGGCATCCTGAAGCACGCCGCCGCGGTGATCGCCTTCACCAGCCCGACGACCAACTCCTACAAGCGCCTCGTGCCCGGCTACGAAGCTCCCGTGAACCTGGCATACAGCTCGCGCAACCGTAGCGCCGCGGTGCGCATCCCCATGTACTCCTCCAGCCCGAAGTCCAAGCGCGTCGAGTTCCGTTGCCCGGACCCGTCGTGCAACGGCTACATGGCATTCTCGGCGATCCTGATGGCGGTCATCGACGGCATCGAGAACCGACTCGATCCCGGCGAGCCCTTCGACCGGGACCTGTACGACCTCGCGCCCGAAGAGCTGGCCCAGGTGCCGACAACCCCCGGCTCCCTCGATGAGGCGCTGGCGGCCCTGGAAGCCGACCACGACTTCCTGCTCAAGGGCGACGTGTTCACAAGTGACGTCGTCGAGCGCTGGATCGACTACAAGCAGGTCAACGAAATCGACGCCATGCGCCTGCGCCCGCACCCATACGAGTTCGCGCTGTATTACGACATCTGAGTCGAGCCCTTGACCGCCGAACCGCGGAGCCCTTCCCCGGTCCGCTACGGTGAACCGGAGGGGAGAGGCGCTCGCCTCGCCAGTTGCGCGAGCAGGGCGCCTCTCCCCAGCCCCTCTCGCCCGTCCCCTTTTCTGACAACGGCGACCCCGCCGGACCTTGTCGCTTGCCTGGCGGACAGCCCCACGGGACACCCCCCAAGAAGGAGTTGATGGAAGTGCACACTGCAGCCAGCAACATGCCAAGGAAGGCAGTTCTCCGCCGGGCCGCGGCCCTTGCTGCCGGGCTGGTGCTTGGCGGCACGGTGGTTCCGTGTTTCGCCCAAGGAGACAGCCAAATCAGCGCTGGCGACACCGCCTTCGTCTTCGTCTGTTCGGCCCTCGTAATGCTCATGACGCCTGGACTGGCGCTGTTCTACGGCGGCATGGTCCGGCGGAAGAACGTCCTGGGCACGATCATGCACAGCTTCGTCGCGGTTGCGCTGATGAGCGTCGTGTGGGTGCTGTGGGGATACAGCCTCGCCTTCGGGCCGGACCTGGGCAAGTTCGTCGGCAGCCTGAGCTGGCTCGGCCTGCACAGCGTCGGCGCCGAGCCCAGCAGCTACGCCGGCACCATCCCCCACTACCTGTTCATGATGTTCCAGATGATGTTCGCCATCATCACGCCGGCCCTGATCTCCGGCGCCATGGCCGAGCGGGTGAAGTTCTCCACGTACCTGGTGTTCATGGTCCTCTGGTCCACGTTGGTGTACTCGGTCGTGTGCCACTGGGTATGGGGGGGCGGCTGGCTGGGTAGTCTCGGTGCGCTTGACTTTGCTGGTGGCGCCGTTGTGCATATCACCTCGGGCGTTTCCGGTCTCGTGGCTGCCCTGATGCTTGGTCGCCGGCGGAACCTCGAGAACGATCCGCCCGTGCCGCACAACATGACGATGACCAGCATGGGCACCGCGCTGCTCTGGTTTGGCTGGTTTGGCTTCAACGCGGGCAGCGCCCTTGCCGCCAACGGCGTGGCCATGACGGCGTTCGTCACTACCAACACGGCCGCGGCCGCGGCGGCGCTTACCTGGTTGTTTGTTGAGTGGAAGACGCGGCGGCAGCCCACCGCCCTCGGCTTCGCGTCCGGCGCTGTCGCCGGCTTGGTTGGCGTCACGCCGGCGGCCGGCTTCGTGACCCCGGTCGGCGCGCTGTTTATCGGCGTGACTGTTGCGCTGTTCTGCTTCTGGGCGGTGTCACTGAAAGAGAAGCTCGGCTACGACGACGCGCTGGACGCCTTCGGCATCCACGGTGTCGGCGGGACCTGGGGCGCACTGGCCACCGGCCTCTTCGCGACCACCACGGTCAACGCGGCCGGGCGCAACGGCGCGTTCTACGGCAACCCGGCCCAGTTCGGCATCCAGCTCCTCGGCGTACTCGTGACAATCGCCTACGCGGCGCTCATGACGTTCGTCTTGCTGAAAGTGCTCGATAGGCTCATGGGCCTGCGCGTCAGCCCGGACGACGAGAGCGTCGGTCTCGACATCAGTCAACACGACGAACGGGGCTATATCCTGTAGCGACCTCCCCGGCGGACGCCTCCTCGGAGGCGATTCACCGGTTAGGCAATCCTGTCGGCTCAACACTGATTGGTGCGATCGGCGGTCTGGTGATGGTGTTCGCCGTGGCGTTCTTCGACAAGGTGGGCATCGACGACCCGGTGGGTGCAATCAGCGTCCACGGTGTCTGCGGTGCTCTGGGGACGATCCTGCTGGGTCTCTTCGCCCAGAAAGGAACCATGCCCGATACCGTTCCGAACGGGCTGTTCTTTGGTGGCGGCTTCGGCCTGCTGAAGGCGCAGCTCATCGGGGTGTTGGCCGTGTTCGGCTGGTGCGTCGTGACCGGAGTGCCGATGTTCGCCCTCCTGAAAGCTACCGTCGGGCTCCGAGTCAGCCCGGAAGAAGAGCTGGAAGGGCTCGACCACGGAGAGCACGGCGGCACGGCGTATCCCGAGTTCGAGATCGCGCCCTCCGTTCTCCCTGCGGACGTTCTCCCGCCCGGCGGCGGATTCGCACCGAAGCGTGGCCGGGCGCCGGGTCTGTCGGTGACTGAGGCCCAGCCTGCCTGAAGAGAACCAATGTGCCGGCCCGTCGTGGGCGTTACCGGATGCCACTCCCTGCCCCGGCGGGCCGGCGCCCTCAAATAGAAATGAAGGAGGAGTACTGAGATGAAACTGATCCAAGCAGTCATTCGCCCCCATCGACTGCAGAATGTCAAAGCCGCCTTGGCGGAGAAAGGCATTCTGGGCATGACGGTGACCGACGTTCGGGGCTGTGGCCGGCAACGCGGCCATGTCGAGCGCTACCGTGGCGCCGAGTACACCGTCGATCTCCTGGCCAAGACAAAACTGGAGATCGTCGTGGACGAGCATGAAGTCGATGCCGCTGTCGACGCCATCGTTGAGCAAGGCCGAACCGGCGAGATCGGCGACGGCAAGATCTTCGTGATCCCCGTGGAGAAGGCCGTCCGCATCCGCACCGGCGACGCGGACTCGGAAGCGCTTTGACGAGGCAGAGCGCCTCGTGACCTACAAAGGAAAGGAAACCAGTCCCATGAAATCGCGCATTGCCTACCTGGCCGCTGTAGCGGCGGTCTTCGCAGGAGTCCGGCCTTCCGGGGCGACTCCCTCGACCTTGGTGTGGATCCCCTCCACCGACCTCCAGGCCGCGGGGACCTGGCACCTCGGCCAAGACAACTACTTCCCCCACGAGGGGAACAGCCTCCTCGACCTGGGGCTTACCTACGGACTGCCCAAAGCCGAGATCGGGTTCGACTACCTCACCCCCGGCAACGACCCCTGGTCGCTCAATGCCAAAGTCCTGTTGACTGACGAGTCCGCCAGTAAGCCCCGCGTGGTGCTGGGCGGCTACGGCTTCGGAACCGACAGCAACACGACGGCCTCCAATCTCGTGTATGCCTTGGCCAGCAAGACGCTTGCAGACGGTTCCCGCCTCACGCTGGGCTACGGCCAGGGCCGCAAAGCGACTCTTGGCCCGGACAACGGCATGGTCCTCGCCGGCATTGATAAGTCGTTCAACAGCCGCTGGTGGGGAGCCGTGGACTATCAGGGCGGCGACAGTGCGTTCGGCGCTTTGAGCTTCGGCGTCGCCTATGCGTTCAACAGCAGCACGAGCCTCATTTTGGGGTATGACTTCTACAATGCCCCCGGCGTGCCTGGAACGGTCACGGCTCAGATGGACCTCAACTTCTGACCCTCGCTCTGGAGTCCGACGTGTCGTTACATGCGCACTCACTATCGGGCGCGTGCAACGGGTACTTCCGCCGTGTTCCCGGACCGTGTGAACCATCGGCGCACGACCTCTTCCGCTGGCTTGCCCAGGAAGGGGAAGCCGGTGCGGTTCTCGTCGACTCCCGACTCCTCCGGGTGGCCGACGAACCACCAGTACACACCGGCGACCCACGGCTCGTCCCAGAACGTCTTCATGAATGCCTCATAGCAGTCTCGCTGGAGGGCGAAGTTCACGTTCCCGGTCATCCGGTGCTCCCACGGCCGCACCGCCGCGCCGTCGCAGGAGTGGTAGCCCATCTCGTTGAGCAGCACGGGCCTGCCGTGGCTCGTCTGCCAGTCCCGCAGGTCGCCGAGCCAGAGCTTCCAGGCTGCCTCGAGTTGCTGCAGCGACGGCCGCGGGTCGACTACCAACGGGAAGTACGTGCAAACGGCGGCGTAGTCCAGAGCGTCCCAGAAGGCGACCTGGCGGTATTCGGACTGCCACTGCTTCGCCTTGATGAGCGCCGCCGGCGATCTGTCGTAAGTGACCGGGCTCCAGTTCGCCTGGTACGTCAGCAGGCCGCGGTACACGGCGCGTGCCTTGGCGATGAGGTCGCGCCACCGCCCCTCCTGGGAGGTCGAGCAGAGGGTCAGCTCGACGCCGAGGCAGAGCAGGTCCACGTGCAACTCCTGGCAGAGGCGCGCGTAGTGCAGGGCGAACCGCTCGTACGCCTCGAACCACTGGTCCCATAACTCGTCGGTCGGGAATTCGATCCTGCCGCGCCACTTGCCGCCGCCAGGGCGCCAGTCGCTGCCGGTCTCGTCCGCCAAGTCGACGACGAGCGTGACCATGACCTTCAGGTTCCGGGCGTGAAGTCGTCGGACGGCATGACCCAACGCGTCGTCGCTCGGGGTGAAGTAGCACGGGTACAGCGACGGCACATCGAACTTGGTCTGCTGCCACGTCACGCGCAGGGAGACCCAGGTCGCCCCCAACACCGGCAGGGAGTCGATCCGCGCATCCGATCCCTCGGACAGCAACACATGGCGATCCAGCCACGAGACGTAGCAGACGCCGCGGTGCTTGAGCGTGGGCGGAACCGCGGCAGAGGGTTGGCAGATTCCGGCAGGCGCGAGCAATCCGAGAATCAGCGACGCACTACTCCACAGGCGGCAGTGGTGGGCGATCAAGTCTGAATACCTCCTCGTCGACTGGGACGTTGACCTGGTAGTCGCTGAATCGGCAGCTCATCAGGAGGGCGCCGTCTTCCTCGGAGACGTCGACGGACTTGGGCAGCAGCACGCCCGGCTCGTGCCATTGGTAGGTGACGACTTTTTTCCGGCCCTTCATCGCGACGGTGGCGTGCCAGACTTCACGTCGCCCCCCCGGCTCGCCGATCTTGTGCTCCCCGATGATGACCTCGTGAGCGACCGGGACGTCACCGGGCGCGATGGCTGTCTCCGAGCGAAGACAGACCCAGCGCCCGGGGGCGACCTCCGTGGGTTCCAGAAAGCTGGTGGTCACGACGGGCTGCTCGCCGTCGTCGAACGCGACGCTCTTCACCGGGCAGCGCCGCTCGGTCTCCACCCACGTCCGGAAGCGCGTCAACACGTGCGGTTCCCGCACCTTCAGCGGCGCGGTGGGGCGCCATTCCAGGACGTCGCACATGTGGTCGCCGACGGCTTCCTGGCCCTGAAGACGCCACTCCTGGCGCGACGGGTCGGAAAGCGCCGCCATGGCGGGTGCGTAGCCGTCCAGCTCCACCACTTCACCGGTGCCATGCACGTTCGAGAGCGGAGGCGGGACCGTGGCGCCGGCGAGCGGGAAGCGAACGAAGGCATCCGTGAACGGGTTGTAGACGCCCAACTCCGACCCGTGCCGCAGAAACACGGTGCCGACGCGCTCCTTGAAGAAGTCGGACAGAGCGGCCCCAACGGCAGGAAGGCGCCAGCGCACCTCCAGTCTGGCGCGATCTGGCGGAACCAGAAGGCAGTGAGCCCCAACCGTTGCCGAGACGCGGCCGTCCCGATAAAAGGTCATCTCCAGGTCGCAACTGAGGCTCGTCACGAGAGCTGCCGGGGCACGCGGTTGCGTTCCCGCTTGCTGGGCTTCGCTCCTTGTCGGTAGCAGGGCCAGCGCCGCGATCGCCAGGACCACCACACAGGCCCCGCACACAAGCCCGCGCCAACGGAGATCGCTGTTGGGCGCACAGCGAAGTCCCACTCCGCGCTTGCCCGGTCTATGGAACATTGCTTCCTCCTGCCGCCTGGGATGACGCGGGTAGCCGGAGACCGCTGAGGCACGCAACGAGGCCTCCGATTCGCGGCCAGGTCGGCACCGCGAATCGGGCGCGATGGCTGCTCCGGCGTTTGGCAGACAGCCAGTCGCCACACCTACGGCGCTGGCTTCAAGCCCCACTCGGAGCAGGTCATCTTGTAGGTTGCCGTGCAGGAGTCACCGACTCCAGCGCGCTCCCCGTGCGTGGAAACGAAAATCCTTTGCCCCAGCTCGTGCGTCCACTGCCCGTCCATCGGGTCTTCGAGCGTCACGGGTTCCGTGGGTGCGGCTACGCGGTCGGTGCAGTCGGGCGTGCTCTGACGCACTCGCTGGGCCTGCTCGTACCGGCCCAACGGCACTTCGGCATAGCAGTAGCCCTCCGCCTTGCCTGCGCCTTGTGGTGGGTTCGGGCTGACACCGCGGACGGTGGCCACGGCGCTGGCCAGGTGCGTGAGGGTGGTGTAGAAGATCACCCGGGCTGGCGGCCCGACCTCTTGGCCCTCCGGGTCCCAGGTGTACGTTCTGTGTTGGAAGGCATTCGCGTTCGCGTCAGACCATGTGTGGAGGCTGAAGTCTGGGGGGAGCTGAACCGTTGCCTCCCCTTTGGCCCAGAAGTCCCCCCACGTGCCGTGGTGGAACGTGCCAGGCAGGTCGTTAGGTGGTTGTTGTTGGTCCTTTTGTGGGCCGGCTGGGGTCCCGGAGCCCTGCACTGGGTCCGAAACCACGTCGTAGTGGCCGGCATGGGCTTGGACACCCTCAAGACCCACCACGACGATGCTCAGAACAATCAAGCGGCGTGACGTACTCATTCTTCGACTCCTTTCGCTGTGTTGCGCGGCTGGTCTGCCAGCCGCCCTCCGCGCGGTCTCGCGCGGTCGAGTGGCTCACCACTGGGCAAGTGGAACACCGTTCGTGTGTCCCAGCAGCCCAAACACCTGCTCGACCAGAAACAGGAACTGCTCCGTGTTGGGCACCTCCCCTCGCATGAGGCTGGCGACAACCTGCTGTTGGCGCGCCTCCTGAAGCTCGGCATTGCGCTTAGCGACTCGCTCCCTGCTGGCCGCCCACATGGCGCCGCATAGCGACTTCTCCCGGTCGGTCTCCGGTAGAGAGGTCAGCGAGACGACCTGTTGTTGCAGCAGCAGGAGGGCGACGCCCTCCGCGCTCTGCAGGTCGCCGTCGGCCACCCACTTCTGCAGCTCGGCCGGACTGAGCACCTTACTGGCCCTCAAGCGGCTGATCCATGGGTCGCGCTCTCTGACAGCCTCCTCGACCGCCTCAATCACCTTCGCCTCGACGGTGTTCGCTGCCTCCGCTGGCAGCGGGAGCTTCAGGCAGCGGGAGAACTCGCTGTCGATATGCCCAGTGAACAGCTCCTCAGACTGAGCGACCATCTCTACGACCTTGGCTGGCGGGACCCCAGGAAAGGCGGCCCGAAGCCGCTCCAGCGTCGACGCGCAGAGCGCCGTCACGACGCGGCGCAGGTTCTCCTTCGTCTCTGGGGTCACCGAGAGGGCAGCAGGCAGGCGCTCAACCGCCGCCGCTTGGCGCGCGGCGGCGCACTGGAAGGTCAGGTCGTCCCACGGCATTCCCGCGTTCACAGTCAGGAATTGGGTGGCGAACTCGGTCACTCGCTTCAGGACGTCTTCCGCCGCGCCGTTGGGGTAGGCTTTGCGGAACGCTTCACCCACCCATTGCGTGTACAGGTCTCGCCACGCTGGCGGACCGGCCTTCCACTTGTCGTCCCAGGCGCGGTGGATCGCGTCTCGCAGACCCGCAACCTGCGCAGAGGTAGCGTCTGGCGGCGCTTCGCTGCAGACGGAGCCTCCGGTCACGGCGGTGAGCGCCGCAGCAACGAACACCGTTTGGCGGGCTGAGGATGGCTTTGCGTTGGCTCTACTGCGCACGCCCATCCCCCTCCTTCACGGGTTCTCGCGGTGTGTTGCCCATGGCGGCCGGGAACTCGAAGATCTCGTCGCTGAGTCCCTGGTTGATGCGGTAGTCACGGAACTCGGCCTCCATTACCCCGTTGCCCTGCTCGTCCTTCACGGTGACGAGTTCGGGGAACCGGTGTCCTTGGACGACGGTGTACCTGGCTTCAATGGTCCGCGCCGGATAGGGCACCTGCGCTGAGGCAAGCTCCCTTCGTTCGTCGGGCTTGCCCTCCTGAATGATCACTTCGTGTTGGACAGTGACCACACCTTCGGTTACCCGTGTCACGCTTCGCATGGGCAGCCGACGCTCCGGCCCGAAGTCCCGGAAGTCGCTGTAGGTGGTGGTGGCCACGACTTTCCCTTCGGCATCAAGGCACTCTGCGACGACGGCCCCGGCCTGCTCGGGATCCGCTCGCACAGAGACGCCGCTCACCCCATGCGGCTGCACCGGGACAATGGGTTCCGCTGCAGCGAAACGAACCTGCGGTGCCACGCCGTCCACGGCTTGCCAGTGGCTGAGATCGCCCATGCAGAGACTGGCGGCCACGTGGGCGGTCACGTCGGGTACCCCGCCAGAACCGTAGATGCGCGTGATGGGCCCTGTCTTGGCTGTATCAAGCGACGTCGACGTCAGCTTCTCAGAGAATGGGTTGTACCAAGTCAGCGTGGATCCACGCCGAATGAACACGATCCCGATCTTGTCCTGGAAGAGATCCGGCCGATCGTCGGACGCCGTTCGCGACAGGATGGTGAGCTTGCATCGATCGGGCGGCTTGGCGTAGTACCGACAGCCGAGCTCGATGGTGTGCTCGTGCGGCCCGGCGAAGCGCATTGAAGCGCTGCACGTTAGGTCTTGGGTGTCAGTCTGGGTCGGGTGAGCCGACTGACCGCCCGGCTCCTCACCACAGCCGGCTCTTGGCGCAACCAATGGGCAGAAGAGAACGGCCGTCACAAAGCAGGTCGCGGCGGGCCGGGCCCGTCGTGTGCGCGCCACTCGTAGGCGGACCCCGCAGTGATGCCTATGCAGCAGTACCTGCCGATGAGTGGACCGGGGACACGGATAGGCCGCGGCCGCGAGCAGTACGTCGTGCGCAAGTGGCACGTTATGGAATACGGATACGATTGGCATCATGCATGTCTCCATCGCAGTGCGAGCGCCGGGCCCGCTGCATCTGGCGTTCCCCCGGTCGCCTATCTACAGTCAGACAGCAAAGAGCCCTGCTGGTGCAGAGCGAGAACGCTCTCGGCTCCGACGCTGCGCCCGGCAGAAGTGAGTCAACGTGCCGAACCCCGCAGAGAGGTCGGGCTGGGCTTGTGGGCGGGGCCGCGCTACTCCTATGGTCTGACGGTGATGGACCAGCTCGTCACCACATCCTCGTTGAAGCCCTCGCAGTCCGTCCTGAACCCGAGTCGCTCGGCAGAGGCCGACGCGCCAGCGCCTGCGGTACCTCATATCTCCCCGCTCCCCTCGACGTCGAACTCGATGGTGTAGGTGATCCACTCGGGTGTGGGCACTGGGTCCGGGTCGGTCTGCTGTTCGCGGCTGGGTGTCACTGCAATCACCAGCTTCTGCCCGGTAGGTTCAGCCGCCAGTTCGACAGAGCAGGCGCCGCCTTGGGCCGAGCCCTCCCCGTATTGGTCCCCGGGCATGCGAGACACGAAGGTCCACTCGATCACCTTGTTGTTCGACTTATAGTGAGCCGGCGCGGGCGGTTCGGGCATCTCCTGTCCTTCCGCAGGTTTCCACTGATAGGTCTTAGACCATTGTCCCATCCCCATCGCCTGGCCGGTCACAGCGTGTGCCAAGGGATCGATATCGCAGTGCACGATCGCCTTGCCGCCGACAACGCCGCCGAGACCCTCGCCGCCGCTGCCCTCACGGTAGTACTTCTTCTGTGCGTCCTCGAAGCGCGGCTGCGGGGAGCCATTCCCCCCTTTTGACTCTGATCCCGCCTTCAGCTCGTAGGTCCCAGCGGACCCTGTTCGGGCGAACACAAGTACAACAACAGGTAAGAGTCGATATGTCAACATCTCGGCACTCACCGCCTTCGGGGTCTTCTCCTGTGTACTGAGCGCTCCTGCGCGTCCTGGCTATTCCGTACTCTCCAGATGAATCGGCATCACCTCCTTTGTGACAGCCAAGTGTGCCATAGCCACGTGCGGGGCCGCCGCTACTTCTTCGCGTCGGCGGCCTCCTCCAGCGTTTGCTGAAGCAATCTGACGGGTGGGTCTAACGGTACAACGCTGCCAGACTCCTCGGTCAGCGAGCGGAAGGGCCATAGGAGGAACAGCATCTGCTCCACCTTCTGCCACTCACCCCCGAAGAGCCCTGCCACCGTGTGGGATAGCTTGGCCTGCTCCAGCTCCCGGGATTTCTGCCGCGAGCGTTCTGTCGACCGTTCGCTCATCTGCTTGTGAAACGCCACCAGTTCGGGCGGCCTGGGCGGTTCCGAGCGATCAACCATGCCCTGCCACAAGGAAGCGACGCAAGTGCGTATGCCGAAGGAGGGTATCTGAGGTGTCTGGGACACGGGCTTCGTCGCTGACCCGTAGGAGGAGCCCCCTAAGACGCTGCCGTAACCGTACAGTGCGACCTTGCTCCACTTGCGCGAAGCTTCGACCACTCCCGTGAATCCTCGTTTGAGGTCCGTCGCATCCTGCTCGCCGAGGGGCGAGTCGAGCCCGGGCACGAGCAGGTGCTGGTGATCTTCCAGCAGGCCCTCCCGCATCTGAGTGAGTTCCGTATCAATCGCCTCGAGCGACTGCTTGCCGAATCGCTCCAGGAGAGCCGGTCGCGCGAAGTCCACAAGATCGACCACCTGAGCAACAAATGCCTTCCGCTGGACTGCTGGTACACCAAGCCGCTTTGGCAACTCGCTGATCCGCCACCGCATGTCAGCCGTGGCCGTCTGCCACTGCAAATCGTCATCTGCGGCCCTCGCCAGCGGAGGCAGCCAGCGAGCGTCCATCTCCGCTTGAAGACTGGCTGCGAGGTCGGCGTCCAGCTTCTCGCTAAACGACTTGGTCAGTCCCTCCTGTACGGCGGCGCAATACGCGTTGACCTGGCCCTCAGTTGCCTTCGGACTAGTCTCGCCGAGCTTTCCTCGGATCCATGCAGCCAACTCCGCTGGCGTCTCCGCGGTTTGTCTCGCAGCATCCTCGGCCAGAAGGGAAATGCTCGCAAAGCACAGCAGTGCGAGGGTGCCCACGACGGAACGCGGACCAGACGAAGGTGTCGCGCGCCAGTCGGAACAGCCGCGATGACCGGAATCCTCGAGTCTATCAGCGGAGTTCATGTTTTGTCTCCCTCCTCGCCCCCCGGTACAGCGGACTCGGGCTTCGGCCCGGAACGACTCTCAAGTAATCTCAACCGCTGACTGACGCTGCCGGTCAGCGCGGGATCGTCGGGTGCCCACAGCCACCTGTCGGCCACGGCACGCGCTTCGTGGATGTCGCCCAGGTAGCAGTGGACGTCAAACAGCCGGCGGGCCCACTCCCGTCGTTGATCCGGGTCGAGCGCGCCGCTATCGAGGAGCCAGGATAGCAGCGGCTGTGCGCTGCGTATCTGGTCAGCCCTCAGCAGGTGGTCGGCCGCCTGCTCGACGGCGGCCAGGTCCTTCGCGGCGGCTGCCTCCAGCGCCTTGGCGTAGCATCGCTCCACGGTCGGTGTTGCCCCGAAGTCACGAAGGAGCTCCGCCAGCCGACACCACTGGTCGAAGCCAAGGTGTGCGGCCGGGTCTGCAAGCAGCGTCTCTGCCTGTGCAGCCGCCTCGCGCGCCCTTGCGGTGACGGCGAGCCAGCTCTTCCAGTCGCTGGGGTCGGTCCCCGACGCCGACGGGCTAAGCCCCAGCCGCTTCGCGAGCATGTCCTCCGACGCCGCTCCTGCCGGGGAGGGCGCGAGACCCGCCAGCTTGTCAAGGAACATGGCGCCGATCCCTGCGGCCGAGCTTCGGTCCTTCAGCACCCGCAGCGTCAGCATCACTGGCCCCCTGACCGCGAACTGCTTGTAGACTCCGCGGTCCATCTCCGCGACGCGTCCACCGCAGTAGACGGTGTCCTTCCCGTCGCCGAGCCTGAACCGATACGCCACTCGGTGCGGCGTGTCCCACCAGTACCTGTCTGCTGGCCAGTAGAGCGACAGCCGGTACAGCCCGCGCGGCACGCCGAGATCGACGAACAGGTCGGGACCTTTGCCATCGAACGGGTGGGTCTCGCCTCGGTCGTCCCACCCGCAGGCCGTGCGGCCCCGGTCCCACGGGTTCCACAGCGAGCTGGGGTCGTCGCGGCGGCCCGGCCAGATCCAACGCGCTGGCTGGACCTTGGGGTCGCTGGTTCGCACGCGCAGACTGAGCGGCCAACCGACGCCGCCGACCAGGTTGTACTGCCTCATGCCGCACAGGATGTAGGCGTAGGTGCCATATCTTCCGGGCCAGTCCCCTTGCGTTTCCCAGTCGTCGGCCAGGTAGACCACCGGCGACAGGTCACCGCCCGGCAGTCTGTGCGTCGAGTCGTCCGTCGCGATCTCGATGCTGCCTGGGTCCAGGGAGTCCTTCAGCGGGCGCAGCCGATCCTCCGGCAGCAGGTAGGTAGGGCCCCACCACAGACTGCCCGTCTGCCTGAGTTCATAGGCCCGCATCCACAGGGACAAGCTGGCCGCCCTTGCGTTCGGCAACGCTGTGAACCGCAGGTACTCGCGATTCCAGAAGAGCGTGTCGCACAGGTGCAGGTGCTGCTCGCGGAGTGCGCCCTCCTCTCCGTACTGCAGGACAGTCAGGCCCTTGTCCAGCTTGTCGCCCCAGGCCGACCGGTCGCTGCGGTACCACACCCCGGCGACGTACTTGCCGCCGGGCTTCAGGGCAACTTGGCGGGAGTCACTACTCACCACGCCCTTGGCCAGGTTCTGCATCACCGCCCATTGCAGCGCCTCAGGCACGCCCCGCTTGGCCAGGGCCGGGTCTTCGACGAATGCCCACGATCCGGCCATTTCCTCGGAGGTCTGGTGCGTGTCCCAGACACCTTCCTTGCCCACCAGATCCGTTCCGCTGGCGCTCGCCAACAGGTTGTCCGACAGGTCGTATGACTCGACCGCCGGCACCACCGTGATCTGGCCGGTTGGGGTATCATGGAACGTCTCAACAGCAAACCGGAGTGTCTCGGTGCGACCGGGACCGACGACGATGGGGTTGCCTTCGACAGGCTCCAGATGAAAGGAACGACTGACATCGTGCTGCCCACTCATGAAGGCAGGGTCAGCCTTAGTCATGATCGCCGCGGACGCGCCCGTGTTGCGCACCGTCACGCTGACCGTCAGGTTCGCACACGGCAGGACGACCTCACGGGGTGTGACTTCGACCTTCAGGCATTCGAGCTGGGAACCGGCACCCGCGCCGCTGCAAAGAGCAACCCGCGCGACGGCGAGCAGGAGGCGGACTCCCACCGAAGGGGGCGTATGTGCCATCATGGCGCTGTCTCGGGAGCATCCGGGCTCCCTCACGCACTGCGAGCCGACAAGAACCTGCGGCGACTACGACTGCGACACTGGCTGGCAGGATACCCTACTTCGGGGTTGGGCGCAAGACCACGAGTTGCGGCCTTTCTGTTGGCGCTGGGTCTGCCGTTCATGGTCTTTTCCGCCGGCTGCGCCGACCAGGATGTCAGCATGACCAGTCACGGGCCGGCGAAGCTCATTGCGGTTCACCCCAACGCGGAGACCGTCCCAACCTACGGGAAGTTCGAGCTGTCGGTCAACCTGCAGGGCGAGTTCACCAACCCGTTCGACCCGGAAGATGTCTCGCTCGACGGTCACTTCATCACACCCGAGGGCAAGGAGCAAATCGTGCCCGGCTTCTTCTACTGGGGCTGGGAGCGGACGAAGGTCGGCGCGGCCGAGAAGGTGACGCCCACGGGCGAGGTCTGCTGGCGCGTGCGCTACTGTCCGGCGGTAGAGGGCGAGCACCGGTACTATCTGACGGTCAACGATGGCAAGACGGAAGCCCGCAGCGCGGAAAGCACGTTTCGCGCCACCAAGTCCCAGCACCCCGGACTCGTTCGCGTCGCCAAAGACAACCCGCTCTACCTCGAATGCGACAGCGGCGCGCCCTACTACGCGATCGGCGAGAACGTCTGCTGGCCCGGCGGCGGCGGGACGTACGACTACGACAACTACTGGAAGAAGCTGGCCGACAACGGCGCCAACTACGCGCGGATCTGGGTCGGGCCGTTCGACTGCTTCTCGCTGGAGCGGATCAAGCGCGACGACGGCGATCGCGCCGGCCTTGGCAGGTACGATCTGGCCAACTCCTGGCGACTGGACTACGTGCTCGACGAAGCCGAGAAGCTCGGCATCCGGGTCATGTTCTGCATCGACTCCTTCAACTCGCTTCGGATCAAAGACCCCTATCCGGCCTGGCAGAACTGCCCCTACAGCGCCGCGCACGGCGGCCCGTGCCAAACGCCGGAGGACTTCTTCACCAACCCGCAGGCGCTGGAGTTCTTCAAGCGGCGGCTGCGCTACCTCGTCGCCCGCTGGTCGTACAGCCCGGCGGTGCTGTCGTGGGAGTTCTGGAACGAAGTCAACATCATCGAGAGGTACATCAGCGAGACCTCGGTGCCGTGGCATCGCGACATGGCCCGCTACCTGCGGCAGCTCGATCCGTACGACCACTTGATCACCACAAGCTGGGCCGGGCACCAGGGCGACCCGAAGGTGGACGAACTGCCGGAGCTGGACTACATCCAGAGCCACCAGTACGGCGCTCGCGATGCCGCGAAGTTCATGTCCGAGGTCTGCTACGAGAAGGCGGAGCGCTTCAAGAAGCCCCACTACTTCGGCGAGTTCGGCACCGGCACTCTGGCGGAGGGCACGCGGGAAGACAAGGACGGCATCCACCTGCACAACGGGCTCTGGTCAGGCGTCGTCTCCCAGGCGTGCGGCACGGCGATGCTGTGGTGGTGGGACAACTACGTCGAGCCCAACAACCTGTATTCGCTGCTCAAGCCGGTTGCTGAGTTCGTGAAGGGTGTCCCGTTCAACAAGGCCGAGTTCCGGCGGGCGCAGGTCGGAGACCTACGCTACGCGGGCACGGCGCCGCCCGCCCGGTTGGAGGCGCTGAACCTCGACCCGGACCGCGGTAGTTGGGAGCCGGCGCCCTTCAACCAGCCGAACACATTCGTCGTCAGCACCGACGGAACGGTCGAGCCGGAAGGGCGCCTCGCCCGCGTGTTCCACGGCACCCGCAACCACCCGACGCTCCACAACCCGGCGACGTTCGAGGTGGACTACCCCGCCGCCGGCAAGTTCATCGTGACGGTAACCGGCGTCTCCGGCCACGGCGGCGCGGCGCTCAAGGTCTACCTCGACGGAGCGCTCAAGATCGACAAGGACTTCGCCGACCCGGACGGCGCCGGCAAGACCGACACCCTCAACGAGTACAACGGCGACTACCCGCTCGACGTGCCCCAAGGCAAGCACACCCTCCGCGTCGTCAACGACGGCAACGACTGGCTCTACGTCCAGTACCGCCTGCCCGACTACCGCCGCCGCACCGACCCGGGCGTTCAGGTCTACGCGCTCCAGTGCGACCCCGCCAAAGCCGACGGACTGGCCGCCCTCGTGTGGCTGAAGAACGAGCGGTACAACTGGTTCAACTACGTCCAGGGCGAGGAGTTCAGGCAGATTGCGCCGTGCCAGTTCACGTTGAGCGGCGTGCCGGAGGGGCAGTACGAGGTTGAGTGGTGGGACACGTACACCGGTAAAGTGACGGACCGGCAGCAAGCAACCGCGCAGCAGGGCATGCTGACGGTTGTAGCCGGCAAGCTCCTGAACGACGTGGCGTGCAAGGTGTGGCGGAGCGGAGCTACTCGAACCGTACGACCGTGAACCCGTGCGCGAGGAAGACGCGACGGACCTCGCCGTGGGCGAACTCGTGTTGCCAGTCGGTCACGTGCGGCTGCACGGTGGTCGGGTCGTCCGCGGTGTTCCGCGCGTCAAGCGGCGCGGTCAACTCCTCCACGTGCGCGACCGGCTTCGACGGCGCGAAGCCCTCCAGGCGCAACGCGGCCGGCACCGGCCGGTCACCGACGTTGACAACCCGCACGACCAGCACCTTGCCGTCGGCGCTGCGGGCAGCGCAGACACCGAGGCCGGCGTCGTCACTCACGTCCACGGGCACATGCCGCGGCTGGTAGTTCGTCGAGACCATTCGCGTCACCCAGCCCGGCGGGTGCAGCCAGACCTGCGACTGATTCAGGAACAGCAGGCCCTGGTCCCAACCGTTGTCGTTCTGACCGTAGGGCTGCAGGGCGTTGGCCGAGACAGCTACGGGGACTCGCCCGTCGCGCTCGAGGGCGTTGAGGGCCAACGCGTTGGCTAACGCGCGCTTCTGCGTGTGGTTGCCCGCGTTGAACTCGAAGACAACCACCTTGAACTTCGCGCCGTCGGCCAGCTTCGTCAGAGCGTCGAGATACGAGAACAGGGCCCCGAACGTGGCGTCCGGTCGCGGCCCGTCCGTACCCACGTGCACCTCGAACCACACCTCTCGGCCGTGCGCCTGGGCAAGCTGCAGGATCCTCTGGTGTGCTGCGAGGCTCCGAATGCCGGAAGCCGCTCCCTCCACCTTCAGCGGGTCGGCAATCGGCTGCCCGTACACGAAGTCACCCACCCCCACGATCGTCTGCGGGTCGCGCGCCCAGATTGCCTCGGCCAGCGGTGCGAACTTCGCGAAGTAGCTGTCGTCCACCCGCTCCTCGTTGCCAAGCTCGATATGGCGGAGACCGAAGGGCTCTGGGTGGCCGTCGGCCGCCCGCCGCGCGCCCCACGTGCTGTCAGCCGGGCCGTTGGCGTACTCGGCGAAGTCCGCCATCTCTCCCGGCGTCTCGTCCATGTTGAACGCGGGGATCGCCAGGAACCCCGCCGCCTCGCAGAACGCCAGGAAGTCCGGGATCCCCCAGCCGTTGGACGAATACGGATACCATGTGTTGCGATGCGGCGGCCGCTGCTCGCGCGGACCGATCATCTTCTTCCAGCGGTACTCCGGGTGATTGATCATCGGGCCGCCGTAGCGCAGTACGGTGAGTCCCTGGTCGATCAACGCCTCCGCCACGTCGCGCCGCACCGGCAGCCCTTTGTACGCCCCCACTCACCGGGCCGCAGGAACGCGTAGCCCACCGACACCGCGGCGGGGCGCTTCAGCTTGAGCGCCAACCGGGCGCCGTCGGCCGTCGAGGTCGGCGTGAGCGAGAAGTCGTACCGTTGCCAGTCGTGGGTCGCCACCTCGAGCTTCTCCTCGGCCAACACCGCGCCGCCGTCCCCGGTTTCCAGCGCTACGAAGAGGTCGGCCGCCGGCGACGCCTTGAGCACCACGCAGCCCTGGTACGGCTTGCCGCCTTCCACATGCAAGCCCCAGCGGTTGAGTCCCCGGTTCTCGATGCCGAACTCACCCTCGCCGCCCACGAACGCGAGGTGCTGGCTCTGCCGCCCGACGAACGCGCAGTCGCGCTCCAGCGTGCAGCGCCCCGTCGCGGACCCGCGTTTCAGCACGCGCCACATGCCGCTGACCTCGCCGCTGTCGTCGGAGGTGGCGGCAAACGGGAGCGGCTCAACCGCTTCCCCCGTCTTGACCCAGAGGTTCCGGAACCGCGCCCCGCGTTCCCATGGCCGCAGTCCCACCGTGCCCGAGGTGAGCGGCTGATCCACGTCGTCGAAGCGGACGACGCTCTTGCCCGACACGAACACCTCCAGCGCGTGAGCGGCCATCTTCACCGTCAGCGGAATCCAGCGGCCCACCGGCACTTCGCACGGCGTGTCTTTCAGCAGTGTCCAGTTGTGCCGATGCCGCCCCAGGCGCAGCACCTGCGCCGCGGCGTGGAGTTCTCCGCCGGACACGCGCCAGGAGCCGCCAGACGCCCTGAAGCCGGCCGGCGGCACGGACTGGCCGGGCTCCTGGAAGCTCTCTCCGTAGAGCATCTGGCTGTAGAGCCCGCCGTAAACCTCGTGGTTGACGTCCTCGAGGCAGGCCCCGGTGAGGTAGCGCGAGACCACGTGACCCGGCCGGTCGGTGTGCACGGTGATCGTTGCTTCCTGCCCGCGGGCACTGAGCGGGACCATCGCCGCAAGAAGCGTTGCCCTACTTGCCAGTGTGCTCATCGGATATTCCCACTCCTGTCCAAGATGTGTCGCGCGATGCGGGCCTCACGCGGCGCAGGTTGCGCGTCCAGGAGGCTCCTCCATGCAGACCCGGTCTTGTAGCGTCTTCAGTCAGCTTCTGCAACCGTTCCCGCGAGTTGAGTCTCGGCGAGCAGTGAACGAGACGAGGGGGCGGGCGCTGACTCGGCACTCAGGCCATTGAGGCTGTGCTTCACGGCTTCTCGACACTCCATGGCGCGACGTGCGACGTTGTGAACAAGGCCGAACAGGCTGCACGGGGCGCGTTTGCTACTGGGCTATGCCCGGCAATCGGTTTGGCGGTGGCGCTCGTACCGGGGGTGCAGGTAGGCGCGGGGATTATGACCGGAGCCTGTTTCGGCGGCTACGCTGCCTACTCCAAGTACTGCAGTGTCCTCAAGGAGGGAGGGGCCCCCCAGGCCGCGTGGGACCTCGAGGCGGCCCTCCTCCAGAGCATCCGCGGTGTCATTCCGCCGCCCGCGACGAAGGGCAAGACGCCTCAGCTCACTCCCAGCGTCCGCGTGTGGAGCCTTGGGATCATTCGCGCCGTCAGCGGGAGCCCGGTAGCAGCTACGATCAGCGAAGACGGCATACTCTCTCCCAGCGGCGCCCTACGCGTCGAAGTGCCCTGGTCTCCTTCTGACGATGAAGGCGAGCCGCAGACCGTAGCCCCCGTTGATACTCCACCTGCAATCAGGCTGACGCTGAAACCGGCCCAGCCGACGGTGGGGTCGCTGTACACTATCGACGAGAGTTTCTACGGCGTGCCGCAGGGCGGTCGCGTGCGTATGGCCCAAGGGGCGCGTGCTCTCAACGGAGACGGCGAGGTCAAAGAGGCAAGCGCGGCCGAGATCGGCCCGGACGGCCAGCACACGCTCAGGATTCAGCGCACGCTGGGCGCGGCAAACGCCCAGCGCGTCTATGCGCAGATCTTCAACGCCTCCGGCTCCGTGGTCGCCTTCAGAAACATCAACTACTGAGCCTAGCACGACGCCACCGCACACCGCCCTCGCGGCGCTTACGCCCTCCTGAGCCGCGACGGCTGTCCCCTGGCCCAGGGAGTGCGTGAGACTGCTGCTGTGTCGCGGTCCCCCGACCGCGACACTCCTGCGACCGGAGGTCTCCCGAAGACCAGGAGACCTCCGGTCGGGCCTTGCGGGACGGTCGGGGGACCGCCCCGTGCCAGGAAGCGATTCCGTCGCTTGGCGACCGTTCGTGCGCCTATAGCATTGCTGCTCTATCCACGAGACCAGACGCCAAGAGACCTCCGGGTGCCGCAGTCGACCGATCCGCGCGGGCAGAACGACATCGCCCCGCACAGGAAGGTCAGCCACAGAATCCCGGAAGCCGCAGGAACCAAGTCCGTGCGCGGCGCTACCAAGTCTGCTTCTGCCACTTCGCGTGCCCTTCTGCGTAGAGGCAGTTGGCGCCCTCGTTGTGGCGACACTCCGGACCGTAGCAGCAGTTGTCGTTGTACACCGGGCCGGTGTTGCCGACCTCCCAGTCCGGCGACCACACTCTCGGGGCCCAGCCGATCATGGGCTGGCGGTCCGGGCCACCCAGACACCCTCCGTCATCATCAGGCTGGTGGCTGGCGCCTGGTAGCTGCCCAGCTTGCGCGAGTGGGTCGCGTCATTGGTGCAGCCGCCGAAGGGGCGGCGCGGGAAGCCGTAGGACACCTCGCAGTCGTCATCGCTGGCGCACTGGTAGAGTTGGGCGTTCTTGACGTAGGGCGTGATCTTGTCCGTGATCCATCCCAGCCCATAGGTCCAGTCGGGGGTAGTTTGGTCTCGATGGCAAGGCTCCTGAGCGGGGAGCCGCTCGTCGTAGTCCGGTGCGTACATCAGCAGCCCCAGGCCAATCTGTTTGACGTTGCTGAGGGGGCGCATCCCAGAATTACGGGGGTCAATTGTAGCCGGAACGGCTGGATTTGGGTAGGGTTGGGGTAGTCTCTGATCTGGGGTGATCATAGCACACGTCACAGCAGAGGATGCAGCCATGAATCGCGAGAAGCTCTTGGATCGGGAGGAACTGCAGGAGGAGTTGCGGAAGCACCTCAGGCACGAGGTGGAGGGGTTGGCCGACAAGCTGGCGGGGGTGTTTGCGGAGCATTTGCTGGACGGTCGGACGAAGAACCCGATCGCGTTCGAACATCGGTTTGTGGAGGAGCTACACGCGTTTGGCGCCGGTGTGATGGGTCGAGGATTGGAGGCGCTCGAACCGCAGGCAAAGGTCGAGGTAAAAAGGGGGGCCACCAAGTAAGGGATGAGGACGGCGTGCCGTACAGTTGGACGTGCGACGAGCCGTTGGACGGGAAGGGTCGGAAGCCCATCAACTACTCGACGACCCTGGGTCCGGTGGCAGTGGCTCGCGCGACGGCGCGTTGCCCCCGCTGCCATCAAGGGGTGCCCTACTTGGACGAATACCTGGAGATCACGCCCCAAGGGATGCCCCCGGCCTTGGCGTCGGCAGTGGCCTTGATGGGGACGTGCGAGGCCGATGAGCAGGCGGCGGCCCTGCTCCAGAAGAACCTGCACCAGGAGATCGACGACAATGGCGTGCAGCGAACGGTGGCGTATGTGGCCAAGTTGGCTTCGCGGTGGGTGATACTGGACGGGGACGCGCTGGACAGCGTCCTGGCGGAACTGCCCGAAACGGAGCCGCTGACGCTGTACGTGGGGCTCGATGGCGGCCGAATTCGGTTCCGGGACGAGGGCTGGAAGGAGCCCTGCGAGGGGGTGATCTGGTGGCGCGATCCGCGCAGTGGTCACCGGAAGCGAGTCGTGGTTGGAGACGTCCGCAACAAGGCCAATGTGCAGGATGCCTTGGATCGGTTCATCCGCGGCGCACAGGCCCGCTGCCCCCAATTGACGCTGGTCCTCATCGCGGATGGGGCGGAGTGGATCTGGACGTGGGCGAAGCAGTACGAAGACGCCATCAAGATTCTCGACTACTATCACCTCAAGGAGCATCTTTACGAAGCGGGAGAAGCACTTTACCCGGACGATCCGGCCCAGGTCCGGACGTGGGTCAAGACGATCCGGCAGCCGCTCTGGGAAGGTGAGGTCGAAGCGGCCCTGGCGCGGTTGGCGCGAATGCAGCCGCGCGGGAGCGACGCGGAGAAGCGCCAGAAGCAGGAAGCTCTGGACGCCTTGACAAGGTACCTGCGGAACCCTCAAGGTCTGATCGCCTATGCGCAACACCGAGAACGCGACCGGGACCTCGGCAGCGGCACCGTTGAAAGCACCTGCAAGCAGCTCTTCAACATGCGCATGAAAGGGCCCGGGATGTTCTGGTCCGTCCCGGGCGCCCAGGCAATCATCATCCTACGCTCCGTGCTGCTGAGCGATAGGTGGGAGCAGATCTGGCAACCTGCTTTCCAGGAAGAACAGTCGCTTGCTGTCGCTGCTTAGACCCGTAATAGTGGGATGCGCCCCTTGCTGAGGCAGCTCGTCTGGCGCGCCTTCTCACGTGCTTTCGCGAACACCGGGAACAGGATCGCCGCCAAGATGGCAATGATCGCGATCACGACCAACAACTCGATCAGGGTAAAGCCTCTTTGTCTTCGCATTCTGCGACACCTCTCGCATGGGTTGGGAACTCCGGACACGGAGCCCTGGTTCTTGGGCGTCGAGTGCCTCCCTTCTCCTTCTTCCCTGTTCTCTGGCAAGGCGCAGGGCGGGATCACTACGCAGGTGCGGTGATTGTAGCGCGTGCGGTCGGGCTGGGTAACCGGTTGTGGCCATCCCGGTGCAACGGTGGCATGGGGAAGACACCGGCCGGCTACGACACTGAGGTCGTTGCTTCAGTCTGCATGGGACAGCACGTCGGCCAGAGAGGGGCTCCCGGTTAGACCTATCGGTCAGGTTCCATCCGGCACGACAGGGAAGCCAACCATTTCACACTCACTTCCCCCCCCGTCAACAGCTACGCCACCTCCACCGCCTCACTCGCAGCCCCTTACCCGTCGCATCCACTGCCACCACGCGGAAGTGCGCCGCGCCCGGGTATTGGTCTCTTCCGCGTTGGGTCCCAGGAGGTCCTGAACGCTGTGACCGTAGTTCACCATCATGCGCAAGCGCGTCTCGGTCGGTGTCCCGCTGCGCCGCCGCGAGCGGGGCGTCGCGCCGAAGTGCGGCGGGCACGCCGTCCTTCTCGCGCAGGTCGGTGATGGCTGCCTGG
>Ga0210029_1000360_pt1 | contig 30586 bp, 23 predicted proteins | sample CryGeymeta201521_FD_183985 | JGI IMG/M metagenome (GOLD analysis project Ga0210029, IMG submission 183985) | Groundwater microbial communities from Crystal Geyser aquifers in Utah, USA - Crystal Geyser metaG 2015-21 (SPAdes) (version 2) | ecosystem: Environmental > Aquatic > Deep subsurface >... | reverse complement strand
TTGCGCGCATCGATAATGGATTGCTGAACCATGCTCAGTTTCTTGGGTTTGGTTTGCTGATGGGGCATATCTCGTTCCTTTCTCGAACGGCTAAATATGCCTCACACACAAAAATTCTGACAGGCTCTGATTTTGGGATTTTCCCACAGTCGGCTCCGGCAATTATCTTGGCATCGAAGTGTTCGTCTGAAATTATCGCCGCCGCGCCGTAAGTCTCTTTGTATGGCACATCAACTGGACTCTGAAATCTCTCGACCAGTTGAGCCTGTTCAATCTCCTTTCTTTCGAAGAGCTTTTGCTTAATGAAATTCAGTGATTCATCTATCCGAAGGTGATCCTTTGCTGAATCGTTAATCGCATCCTGCAACCTGTTCTTCCCAGAGCCTGAGAACTTAGTCTTAGCTTCAAACACAACAAGCACATCCTTCGGAGACGTGCCATCCTTTTTGTGGAAGCGAAATCCAATTACATCGCTTCCTTTTGGTGACTCGTCTCGAATGACTTTGGAGCCCCAACGTACTCTAGGAACCCAGAAGCCGAGGAGCCACTGGAGGTAGTCAGCAACGAGGATTTCACCAAAATCACCAGCTCGAATTCCTGGGCCAAGTTTCGATGTACTGCAGGGAAATTTAATGCTGTTCAGATAGTCTTGGCGTGTTCGCTTGGCCCTGAAGAAATCAATTTCAGCATCCAGGCAATAATGATTCCGGAAATGCTTTGCCCATGCGGAGAGCACATCGTCGTCGTCCTGATGCTGGAACTCCCAGACCTCGACATCTTTTCCGTCTGCGGTCTTCAGTCGTTCGCCAGTATCGACGAGCCATTTAGTGTGTTCCGATGTCCAAGGCATCCACGTCCCATCCCTGAGTTATTTGACTGTTAACTTCAATAGCTCATCGTCCAATCCATAGCGAACCACGTCGATCCGGTCGCTGCGCTGGGATACAAAATCTCCTGTCATCACAGGGAGCTGGAATGGGAAGAATGCCGGGTTGTTCAGGAGCAGCCCCAATGCGCCCTTGGCCTCCGGGGTTGCCAGGAGTGCGGATTCGAACATCATGATGGCCAGGTTTGGCTCGGCAATGCTCACAGGAGCGGCTTTCTCATAGCAGCCTTTAGCCTCGGAATCCTTCAGGGCTCCCCAGGCGACAAAGGAGCGGATGACAAATCTCGCATAGCGGCTCACGGTCTGCCGGTCGCCATACTGCTCCTTCAGACGGTTGATGATTTGCGTCTGGGTCACCTGGTCCTGCAAGGCCAGCAGACGACCGGTCTGCCGGGCCACATTGAACCAGAACGGATAGACCGCCGAGATCATCCCCCAGTGAACTGCCAGGGCCATCGCCGGGTTTTCCCGCAGAAACGCCAGCGAGGCATCCCGGAATGGAATCAACTCAGGGTCAGGAGAGACCCATATTTTCATCAGATTGTTGACGACAAAGGTTCGGGTCTGGTCGCTTCGTTCGCCTTCGGAACCGTTGCCTTTTCTGTCCGCGAGAAATTCATGCAGCTCTTGACGGATGGTTTTGGCGTCGAGTCCCGCCAACAGCAGATTGGCTGCTTTCTGCATCCACTCGAAACGGATCGCCTGTTTGATACCGATGGCTTCGTGTCTTTTGCCCATCACCGTGTCCTCCTTTCAAACTTCACAAGGGGCACAATGACTTCTTCGATGGCTATACCGCCGTGACCTACGATGACATCTCCCGGGTTCACGAATGCGTCGCGGCCACCGGCCACCAGAGGGAAATAGTCCGCTGGCAATCCGACCGGCTGCCACTCGTGCGCAAACGGAAAAGCGCAAGCGACCTGAGAACGGAGTTCCGGCGTGGGATAGACACGAACCCGCTCGCCGCGAGTCTCGGCAATCACACCCTCAGATGGGCGTCCTTTGCCTTCGCATTGAATATTGCCGTGATCGGCTGTCAGCCAGACCTCATAGCCGTAATCCAGCAGTTGGCCGACCAGCGCGGAAAGAAATCCTGCATGGCACCACTGCTTGATCTGGTTGTGCATCCCGGCCGAGCCGAGTTGCATGCCGTGCATGATCTTGTCCACCTTGTCCACGACCAGCCCCACCACCTTGGTCTTCCCGGGATGGATTGCGGCGTCGAGGACGCCCGCAGCATCGCCGTCGCCAAGGCCTCGCTGGTAGGCGACATCCAGCCGTGACAGACCATGGCCTTCCCAGAACTGCTTCCAGAGTTTCTCTTCGCTGTTGGTCGAGTTGATGGATGACGGAAAATAGAGCGGCGGCTTGCCCGAGAAGATCGATTGCCGCGATACCGAGGTCAGCGTCGGAATCCAGGCGAAGGTCGCGGATTCGCGCATGACTAGATTGGCATCCTGCTTTTGCAGAAGCTGGCGGATGGTCACCCACTGATCCAGGGCCAGACCATCAACCACGATCAGCGCGGCACGGCTATTGCCGGAGTCCTCGATATCCCGGGCCAGGCGGCGCGGCACATGGTGCAGCATGGCCGGATTGGTCGGCGGCAAGTTGATCAAGCTGGAATAGTGGTCGGCCAACCAACCGGCAAAGGTCGTGTTCAGTGCGTCGCCGATTTCCCTGAGCCGGGTCTGATACTCGGTGCTGTTGCCGCAATGAACCAGCGAAGACAGTTCGGCCCATTTCAATGCAAAAGCGGTCCAGTCCGAGTAACGCGCTTCCGCTGTGGGCAGCTCCTTTTCGACAAGGTCAAACAGGCGGGAAACACGAAGCTCTTCGTCATCTACACCGGCCACTGCAATGCCGCTTCGAACCCAGGACCCGGCATCCACTTTAATATCTGTGGCCTCGACAGGCGTGAGTTTCCCCTCCAGGAAGAGGTTGTCGATATAGACTTTGATGTCCTGATGATCGAACGGCAGATGATCTGGGCCGGGATACTTGAGGCCATATTCCGGCGCGTCTTCCCGTACCTGATTGGCACTGCCAAGCCTGGAGAGAAATAGCGGCCAGCGTTCCTGCAAAAAGGCGAAGAACGCCTCGTCGTCTGGAACGATTTCAGAGAGCGGCCAAGCCTTGAATCCATCATGCCCTTTGAGAACCTGGATAAGCCGCTCAGCCAGCATCTGCGGGATCTGTAGCTTCCCATAGTGCAGGCGCAGCAAGGCGCGAAGCAGTTCCACCTCGCTGGCAATCAGCTCAGCGGCGATGCCGAACACATGGCGAAGGATGAAATCCTTGGTGGTGTTATCGCCCATGCGATCCGGCGGCGACTTGCGTTGAGCCTCAAAAAGTGCGTCCAGCAGGCTTCGGTCGAGCTTCTCGATGACCGGATAGCTGAGCGTTGGGAACAGATCCCCCAGATTGAATGAAAGCTTGCGGCCCGCTTGCAGCAGGTCGTAAGGCAACGATTCCAGCTCGGCATCCTGCAACCGGAGAATCACCACCAGGTCGGTATGTTCGCCGCGATCCCAGATTGAGCGGTATTTGGACTCATAGGCGTATCTGAATTCGACCGGGTCATTGAACTCGATCAGGTCGAAGCCGCGCCCGCGTAATTCAAGCGCCAGTTTCTCCTCGGTCAACAAGCAGTCCGGATCGGCGACCAGGGTCAGCTTGCTGACATTGGGAACGAAGTCATTCAGGATAGCGTCTCGCCAGCTACTCATTGAGCGCCTCCCTTGACGATGCGCAGCATCAGCAGCGACCGGATTTCCGGTACGATCTGCCGCGCTGATTGCAGTTCATGTCGCCACTCAGTTTCCTCGGCAGCACAGCGGGCCAGACGGTACTGGCGCACTTCGGGCAGCCCCACCCGCTCGATGGCCTTCCGCCGAGATGTAAAGGCGACCATGCCGCGTTCCTCTTCCCGGGTCACCGAAGCTATGTGCGCCTGCTGCAGGGCGTCGAACAGCTCCTGTCCGGCCTGTTCGGCAGCAATCTGCAAACGCTCATGGGCGGTGATGGATTCATCCTGCCCGAGGGTGGCTTGCACTTCGGCTTCCGCTGTCTGTAGCGCATCCCAGATATGCCGGGCCGTGGGCAGAAACAGTTTGCCTTCCTCGCTCAAGAACACGCTGACATAGCCACGCCGCACCATGGGGATGCGCAGGAGTTGTGTCTTCTGGTGCATTCCGGCCTGAAGACGAATCTCAAACAGCCCCCAGAAACCCGTGATGCTGGCCGGTAGTCCGCTCACGGTTACGCAAGGCAATGGCTGACCTGCCGCGACCTGGGGCAGGTTCAGGGCAAGACCACGGACACGGCTATTTTCAAGGTTGAGCAGAGTTGCGTCGGTCAAGCGATTCGCTTCTCGGGCGCTGAATACGGCTTTGCGGTGTTCCTGACCGTCCGGCCAATTCAGATCCCACCAGGAGCGCTTGCGACTGGCCATACCGCCATGGGAGTTGAGGTAACCGACCGTCATCCGTTCCACCCAGTGGGGCAGTGGATGGGAGCGCAGACGCTCAGCGGTTTGCACATCCGGCTCTTCGGAGATGCCATAGATGGCGGAGGACTCGCGCACCTGCTGAATCTCATCCCGAATCCTGGCTACCGTGTGCTCGACGGAGGTCTCGATACCGTCAGGATTAAGGATGGCCGAGGCGAACACATCCTCGAACAACTCACCGGCCTGGGCGGAGTCGAGCACGTCACCGGTCTTGTCGATGCCGAACTCTTCGAAGATCACCGAGAGTTTCTGCTCCAGCACCTCGCGCACGCGGAACTCGACCGAATCTTCAAAAACGAAATTGATCGCCTGTACAGTTTTTGGCTGACCAATACGGTCCACACGACCGATACGTTGCTCCAGCCGCATGGGGTTCCAGGGGATGTCGTAGTTGATGATGACGTGGGCGAACTGCAGGTTCAGACCCTCACCACCCGCATCGGTGGAGACCAATACACGATGCGATTTACGGAAGGCATCCTGGGCTGCCCCACGTTCCTCCATGCCCATGGAGCCGTTCAGGGTGGCCACAGAGATTCCCCGGGTTTCCAGAAACTCCTTCAACATCTGCTGGGTGGGAACGAACTCGGTAAAGATCAACACCTTCAGGTCCGGTTCGTTTTCCTCGGCTTGCAGCTTGTAGATCCACTCGATCAGCGCCTCGGCCTTGGCATCGGGGCCAGCCTGTTCACAACGGACCGCCGCGTCGAGCAGGGTCTCAACATGGCTGCCTTCGCTCTGCAGAGCAGACACATGGGATTTCAGCAGCTCATCGAGCAACTCCTGGCCGTCCATGTCGTACAGCTCGGCTATTTCATCGTCTGGGCTTTCCGATCCCTCCGCGCCATTTTCAAGTTCCGCCAGGCGCATGCTGGCTTGTTGCTCGCCATCCTTGAGTGCGGCGAGCCGCCGTTCCAGAGTGGTGCGGATCGCCCGGGTGCTTGAAACCACCAGGCGCTGCATCAGGATCATCAGAAAGCCGATGTGGCGCTTCTTCTCGCGCAGGGCCTGGTTGTAGCCCTCGCGCACGTAGTCGGTTACAGCCTCATAGAGGAGCTGCTGCAAGTGGTGACGGCTCTCCCAGGACACCGGGGCCATCTGCGTGCGCCGGGGTTTAAAGAGCGGCTTGCCGTCGGCATCAATGGCCTTGCGCTTCTCGGTGCGGATGACATAAGGAGCCACCCGCTCGCGGGAGACGCTCTCCATATCCGGAAAGGCGTCGTCATCCAGCAGGCTCATCAAACGATGGAAGGCATCGGTCTTGCCCTGGTGAGGCGTGGCCGAAAGCAGCAGCACATAGGGCGCGGCTTCCGCCAATCCACGGCCGAGCTTGTAGCGAGCGACCTGATCGGTGCTGCCACCCAAGCGGTGCGCTTCGTCCACCACCACCAGGTCCCAACCGGCGGTAATCAAATCCTCGAACCGGCTGCGGTTGTATTCGGCGACCCTTTCCGCCGTCCAGCCACGCCGCTTGTCCATGGGCTTGACGGAGTCAAGCGAGACGATGACCTGATCGAACATCGACCAGGCTGAGCTCCGCTGGTCTGCCCCTGGAGCCAAGCGTTGCAGTGTGCTGATGTCGTCACCCAGAACAAGCTGGAACTGTTCATTGAAGTGGGTCTGCATTTCCGCCACCCACTGAGTGGCAATACCTTTGGGAGAGACAACCAAGGTTCGGCGAACAAGCCCTCGCAGTTTGAGCTCGCGCATGACCAGACCGGCCTCGATGGTCTTGCCGAGACCCACCTCGTCGGCCAGCAGGTAGCGCACGCGGTCGCCGGAGATGGCCCGGGACAAGGCGTGGATCTGGTGCGGCAGCGGAATGACGTTAGACTCCATGGGAGCCAGCAGCACATGGCCGTCAGTGGCGCTGGTGGAGCCTTCGAGCACCTCGGCCACCTTGGCTGCGGCGGCCACATAGGCAATGCGCCCAGCCTCAATCTCCGGCTGCACGTCGGAACTCAGCGGCCGCAAGGCGGAGTGAGGCACGCGCACCACCGCGTCCTGGTTCGGCAACCAGACACGGAAAACCGTCTGCCCCCACAAGGTCTGTTCTTCAATGACCTTGCAGGCGCTGTTATGAATGGTGCTGTATTGCCAAACATCCTGCATCGACATCATCCCGGAATTGAAAAATCATTGTGATAAACCACTGACGCCAATTCGACTGTCCCGTCGGCGCACTCCCAGTAATGAAGATGGAATTCCCTATCAATATCACGACGCTGCGCCTTATCGGAGCCTCGCATTCTTTGCGGATCATCCCCGCCAGATCCTGTTCGCAAAGCATGTACGGCTGGAAGATTGTTTCCTTTGATAGTCTCTATGATTGATCGAAGTATCTTGGGTGGTACAGAATCCCCTTGGTCAGCACAAACCTGCTGGCACAACTCCCGGAATTTTGACCCTATGGCTGGAACAATCACGCCGCCCCAGTCAGGAGAATCACCTTGCGCAGTCGCATTTTTGAACAGAGCGATTCGGACGGCGAGTTCAATTCCAAGGTCATCAGACGCGCCAACCAGAATGGCGGATTCATCGAGACAATCGATCAGGCCCCGAAAATCGTCACAGACCAACACATCGCCTTCAAAGAACTCGGGCGGGCACGACAATACCGGGATATCGTCTCTGGAATGTTCGAGCTCGTGAATATGGGCTCTTACCTGGATTACCTGTTTGGGCGCTTCTCTCAGTATGAGCGAATGGCCCCCAAGAGGTTGGGAGCAGTGCTTGCGTAGAACGGCGATCAACGTGATGCATCGGGCAAGATCGGACTGGAGGCCGTCATGGGTTGTCAGGCGAATAACATCCGGATCTGTTTCCAAATGTTCTGACAAGACATCCTTGACCCGATAGTAGGTTTCAAAGGATGGAGTGATCGCCAGAAGCTGGTTGGCAATTCTCGCAACCGTATTGACGTCGTATTCTACTATGCCGTGGGCATTAAACAGTTCTCTGAGTTGATCCCTCAGTGGATACAAGCCATCGGCAAAAAGGGACTCTGAAGCCCGCTCGCTCATGTAAATGGCGACCCAGGGCTCATCAAGCAACTTGCTCCAGTCCAGTAGCGTGTCCACGTACTGGAAAGCATCATCCTTGGCGCAATCAACATGGGGAACAGCGAGCACGCCTGCGTCAATCGTTACGCTGGGCAGGCTATCCATCTTTATTCCTCCGGCTTGCTTTCCGCTTCATCGCCGCAGCTCTCAAAATTTCCTCGGCCTGCTGTTGAGACTGGTCAAAGAACCCTTCCGGCCAGTCTGAGATGGCTCCGTACTCGTTAATCACCACCTCTCGGAAAGATGAACCCTGCGACGGCTTTTCCACGAAGTAAATCTTGGCCTGGCTGTTGAGCTCCTTCTCGGGTGATGCCGCTGCAATTCGGAAACGGAGGCGGTCGATGAAATATTCGCTGTGGGTTTCAACAATGCACTGCTTGTTGCATAGCGCCATCGAAAGGAAAAAGTCGCCGAGCAGGGTCTGAACCTTCGGATGAAGATGCAACTCCGGCTGCTCAAAAACGAGTGTAGAGTCCGTGTCAGCGAGAAGGCACATGACGAGAATTGGCAAAACCTGGCTGACACCTACGCCCACATGCGTGAGGTCATGCGTGCTATCCGAATTGAAAAGCCCCACCTTCAGCTCGTGCCCCAATTTCCCCTGATCGCGGCTTTTTACCGAACTGGCCACACCCAGATATTGGAGCCAATCGATAACCGCCGCTTCGAGTGTCCGGGTAACCGTTTTGCGGTCAATTACCGGGGCTTTGAAATTTGCCGAAGGGATGTAGCGGATCTTCTTGTTCTTGTGCAGTTCAAGAATGGAAGCAGTGTGTTCTCCGCGTAAGCCTACGTCATGTGGGTCAGCTGCTGGCGCGAGCGGATACAGCGGTTTGGGAGCATCCCTCAATGGGCCGAGGTATTTCAAGGAGGAGGCGAAGAAATTGTCCAGATACCAGGTGGCCTCGGCTATTAAACGAGGTGGTCTCAGTGGGGCGAATGCATGTGATTCTGGCCTTTGGGCAACAGAGCCCTTCATGGCCGCATGAATGCGGTCAAAAAGGTCCTCACGCTCACGCAGTACCTGCTGAACCTTCAGGCGCTCATCGCGTGGGAGGCTGCGCAGCCGTTCATGCCAAGCCCGGAATGTAAGTGTCTCGGACTCAGTACCGAAAAGTGACTCCTGCCGATACTTGTCCTTGAAAGCTTGGTCGAAATCGATAGTGCCTTCGAGGACTTCGCGCAAGACCGCAATGATCTCTTCGGAAAGAAGAATCTCCCTTCCCATGCTGCGCCGTAAGCCTATGGCACGTCGGCCATCATCCTGGAGAGCTATGGCGATGGCGTTCGCGTCCTCTGCGATGGTATCGATGGCGTAAACGATTCTCTCAGGAAGGAAGTGTCTCAGCATGCAGCCGATAGGCTTGGCCGAACGAAAATCCTCCTTAACCTCGGTCATGGAGCTCTCGTCCAGTTCAACTGCGTAAGCCAAACTGGCACGTAGCTGATCGTCGATTTCACTTGTGCCATCAGCGCCTTCAATCTCGGAGATGGCCTTGGTGGATTGGTGAATAGAGATGTCTGCTTTTTGATCAACGTTGTCCTCGTCTCTGGATACGCAGGACAACTGGGTGGCAAAAAGCCGAGGTTGGATTTGAAACAGATCACGCTGGGAGCTTGATGGATCGGCATCAAAAGAGATCTCGCAAGCGATTTCCTGAAGCTGATTGGAGCGCGGCCCATAGTAAATAGCGCTACGGGGGGCGAATTGAGAGCGCCTCGGGGGTACAGCATCCTGATTCGGCAGCGGCCGACATGTACATTTGATGGTGATCTGGTCCGACTCGCCGCCATTGGACTTCAGGTCGTCAAACTGGCCTAAGCTTGTGAGAGCACCATTCAATACGACAGATCGTGATCCGACTTTATGAGCCAATGTCTGCGCAACGAGAAGGACAGATTGAATAAATGTGCTCTTCCCACTGCTGTTTGCGCCAGCGAAGATCGTAAGCGGGCCGAGATCCAGCTCGGTTTCCTCGCGAATCGATTTAAAGTTGAAGACCTTCCATTTGGTAATCATGGGCTATTCGCCTCCCATCCGTGTTACTGCCTGGTCGTACCACATGAGCAGCTTGGGATCTTCTTCCAGGACGTTGTTGGGGATCTTGTCGGCCACGGCGACGATGACGGCGTAATCGCGCTCCTGCCAGGCTTTCTTGAATCCAGCGCGGACAGCCTCCAGGCGGAAGACCTTGAGTTTCTTTTTGACCTCTTTGTATTCCTCGAACTCCTTGAGCAGCGCCTTCTCGCGCAATTTCTCAAGGTCGCCTGCCTTGTTGGGATCGGGCACGTACCAGCGGTCACGGGCCTTGGTGACCAGGGTCGGGTCATCCTTGGGCAGGTTACGCAGCTCCTTCCAGTTGGTGGAGAGGTAAGCGTGGATCTGCTCGGGCACCGGGCCTTTGCCGTCGTAGCGTAAAAAATTCTGCTCAAGAAGCGTCGAAAGCTCTAGCGACGACTCGTTTTTGTTCCAGGCCCGCTGAGTCTCCTTAATGAATAACGGGTGTACATCTTGAAACGTCTGAGGCTTTTCTTTAATTACCTGTCTCAACCATTGAATAGCGGACGCTTCATCTGAAACAAATAGCGATGCCTGGACAAGTTGCTGCGATGTCATCTTCTTGCGGTCATATTCTGCGACTTGCTCAGAAAGAAAATACATCCCATCCCTATCAATGAAGCGCTGTGACAAGCCAACTTGGAACTCCTGGCTGGAGATGGGTACCGGGTATCCTTTTCTGACGTAATAAGCCACCATCTGGTCAAATAGAATACGGGGATCTCTTTCTGGAATCATTTGCAGCATTCCCCCGTGCTGCTTAATCACCGGAAGATAATTGAGGTGGGTGCGAACAAAATCCCAAACACCTTCTTCCGTCGCCGCTTCTCGTTCAAATCTCTCTTCAAGACCTCCATTGGGCTTATATGCAGTGATAATGAGGTCTTGTTTTACTGCAGTTGGCGTCATTACTGCCTTGAATGAATGTTGCTTTTTGTCGAGGCTGGCAACATTGGCCACAACGAACCCGCAACGCTCAAGTGCGGATTGGATAGCATTCCACACCGATGCTTTAGTGTTGGAGAATTCCACCGTAATCCAATGCCCGGGTTTCAACACTCTGTAATATTCTCGAAAACAAGCCTCCATCAAATGACGATATTCTTCGACACCTTTCTTCTGAGATGTACTGACAATCGCTTCTGGCGTCTGATTTGTAAAAACGCCTAAAAAGGCTTCCCAGAAAAAATTAAGCTCAGAATAATCGAAGTTGTGTCCAAATGGTGGGTCTGTGAAAATGTAGTCGATTGAGTTATCTGGCATATTACGCAAACAATCAGCGCTTTGAGTAGAGACAACCTGACTACGTGATTTAGAAACGGGGTTGGATAGGGTATCTCCGATAGTCTTTGCATTACGCTCAAAAGTTCTTAACACATGTGGTGGCGTGATTAATGAGCTAACATACAATGTTCCTGAAAGAGGACCTCCACCTTTTCTATCAGCGCGGAACCGGCGCATGCGCGATGCATATGGAAGAGATGATGTCAGGGCAAACATAAGGAGCAATCTTATGTTTAAATCTTTAAGTGCTTTTATTCTCTCTATGAGCAACGCCACAAAGAGGTGCTCACGAGTGGTAAAAAAATGATGAATATGAGTAATCCCTATGCCTGAGTTACGTTGTGTTTCCTTTCCTGGCATCATCTGCACAGAAGGCAAGCTAATCGTTTCTAGTAGTTTTTCAGCTTCGTGAATTGCAGCCAAATCCTCACTGTCAACCAATTTTTCATGTCTCGTTTTGCCAACGGTGTAATTAATAATTACGGGGACAATTTTCGAAATATTAATGGGCTTCCTAAGAACTGGGTCATATGTGTTTGTGAAGACAGTCTCCCATTTTCCTTCAGGTATCACTGAATCACATGCAGGGCATCGGATCTCGCTATACAAAGCATCATTTGCCTCGTCTACAGCCACTTCGTAATAAGTCGTTTCGTGACTACATTCGGGACACCTTATGGCATCAGAATAAATTGTGAACTCGACTTGTCCTTTTTGATCTCCTCTGCGGAAATATGCCTTGTGCTCAAGTGCTTTCCGGTCTCGAACTTTCCATCCATTGTGATTTGTTGCGTAAAGATGGCCGTAGTCCCGCTCGATTTCACTGCAAATTCGCTTTACTTCTTTCGTATAAGATGAGCTCGAAACTGGCCTTAAAAGGCTACTAGAGATGAAAGATGCAATTGGCGAAAGGTCAGAAATAAGGACTTTTCGTTCTCCAACGGAAGCGCCTTTTACAGACGGAGTGCGCACACTTCCGAGTTCTCCACACAATGCACCAGCCACCCCCGTCATGCCGGTTCCGCAGAAACCGTCAAACACAATATCCCCCGGCTGCGTGTAATGGAGGATGTAACGCATGATGGCCTTATGCGGTACCTTGGTGTGATAGGAGTGCGCGTTGTAAATTGGGTCGTTTTTCCCCTCACTCACGTCGGCCGCAAAAGGCTCACGGTGATAGTGGTAGCCATCGGGCTGTTCTGGCTTTTGCGCCTCCCATTCGGCGATGAAGTCGGCGAGCCAGGGGTTCGGGCAGGCGGTGTAGTAAGGCGGATCGCTCAGATTCAGGATGTCTTCGTCGCTACCTATGGGAAAGCCTTCGATCTTGCGAAAGTCCGGGTCCTGCAGCTTCTTTTGGAGCTCCTCGGTGAAATGGGCACGACGGGCCTCGTCGTCCTCGAACGTCATGCCGAGGCAAGTCACCGGGCCGGAGGGCTTCTGCGGCTCTTCAAGCAGCGAGTCGAACAAACTGTTTTCTTTCATCTTCATAATCCTTGGCTTTCGTCTGGTTTCTCAGCTTGGTCACTTTGCGGGTGACCAAGCTCGGCGAAGTTGGTCACTCGCTTAGTCACTCTCATTCCATGACGATCCGCACCTTGGCCGGGTCCTTGCCCTTGGTGAGTTGATCGATGTACTCCTCAAAGCGTTTTTTCATCTCAGTCGGGGTGGCCGGGCCAGCGGTGACTTGCAGGGCCTGTTGCAGCTCCTGCGCCTTGACGGTGACCTTGACCAGTCCGGAAAGGACCTCCTTCAGGGCATGGACAAAGTTGCTGTCAAGCGGCACCGGCAGTTCCTTCGACTTGATGAAGGCCTCCAGCGGTTCGCGGTCGTCGATCTTCAGCAGATCCATATTAGCCTGGGTAATCGGGTCCTCCAGGTTGCTGAGGATGGTGGAGGTCCAGGCTGACACCATAGCGTCAAGCTGTGTGTCCATCTGGTCGATCATCTGCGACCCTGCCGCCGTGCCGGTTTCCACCGAAGGCCGGAACCCGCAATGCGGGCAGATGGGCGAGGCGTCGAGGTTTTGCTCGGTTAGGGCGAAGCAGCTCTTCAGCCCGGCCAGGCGGTTCTGGTAATCGGTGAGCTGCTGCCGGGGCATCAGGTCGATACCAGCCAGTTTGAGCAGGGTTTGCAGGCGCTGATCGTTGAGCAGGCCTACCTTGCGCTTGTCGTCGTTCACGCCCAGCCGGGCCTTGGCGTGCAGGCCGATATAGGCGACGATGTAATCCTTTTTCAGCTTCTGCAGTTTGGTCCCGATGCTCTGGGATTGGCTGGCCAGCTCGGTCAGGTCGGCCTGCTTGAGGGCATCCAGCACGTCCTGCCGGGTGGTCTTCATGCGATCCACCCAGTCATGCTCGGCGGGCAGCACCGCCTCGGCGGTGGAGAGCCAAGACGCCGTCGGGCTGTGGTCCATGATGAACTCGCGCAGGGCGTCCAACTCATCCAGCGCCTTCACGGCCTTTTCGTGAACCAGCACTTCGGGAGCGCTGTAGCGGAAGTTTTTCAGTTTGCCCGGCGAGGAGTAGGCCTGGAGCGATTCAAAGAAGCCCTTGGCCTCATCCAGTCCGCTGGCCTGGCTGGCCAGGTCGGTGCCCGCGAGCAGGTCCAGCCCCCAGAAGGAAAGCCCTTCGCGCAGGGTCTGCTGGGTCATGACGATGCGCTTGACGATCTTGCCCACGCGATCAAGCATCTGAATAACAGGGGTGTCGTCCCCTTTTGTGATGAGTTGTGGGTATCCGGATGGTAGGCCGAGGAGTTCGAACAGCGCCTTGAGCGCGGGCAGGTTCCATTCCTTGGGCTGCTCCAGGTGCTTGAAGCGGACCAGCTCGTCCATGCCGGTCGCTGCAAGCTGCTGTAGTCCGGTGGCGTCAAACTTTTTGCCCGGGATGGCGAGCACGATGTCGCCGGAATAGACCAGTGAAGCCAGAATGACCGCCACCCATTCCGGCTCAAGCCGACCACCGCCGGGGTTCATGTATTCCAGCCCGTGGTCGTCCTGGATGATCTCGCTGCGGTTGACTACCTGGCCGTGCCCCTTGGCCTTGACGGCATCGAGGATGAACTTGGTGTACTTCGACTTGTAGGGGTCGATCTTCTCGCCGTCGAGCAGCTCCAGTGCGTCCAGCACGGCGGTGGCCTGTTGGGTGCGATTCTGCCCGGCGATGGCCCGCAGGGCATCCTGCGCTGCCTGGGTGCGGCTACTGCCGGTGACCAGCCTTGAAAAAAACGGATAGTCCGGTGCCTGGTTCTCAAAGTTTGGAGCCAGACAGACACCGGCGATGGTGTTGACCAGATCGCGGAAGTTGATGGTCTCGTGAGGCGACAGGCCGGACAGATCGCGGATGGATTTGCCCTTGGCCCATTCGGTCATGGATTTGGCGCGGCCCTGGTAGGTGACCTCGAAGGCATCGCTCATATGCTTCTGCAGCCACTGGACCAGCTTCTTCAGGAAGCCGTTGGCCTTCGATTCATAGGTGGCCTTGGCGTGGCCCGAGGAGGTGGCGGCAAGGTCCAGGGCGGCCGCATAGCTCTTCAGCGCGGTCTGGAATTCCTCGTCGGTGCTTCCTCCTTTAAGTCGGAAGAAGACCTCGTCGTTGACTTTGTCGTCCTTGAAGCGGGGTGGGTCGTTGGGCTGGATGAAATACAGGTAGAAGTCCCGCTGCGGCACGGCGGTGGAGCGCTCGTTCGGTGCCCCGAAAAAGAGGTAGCCGGAGCGGGCTGCCTTGTGCTCCTGCCAGACCAGTTCGTGCTGCCAGATCTTGTAGCCGGTCACGTAGGTGGCGTCCTGGCATTCCATGACCCGCTTGAGCGCCTCGTAGTAGAAACGGTCGAGCTGAGCCTGCCCCAGGCTTTCGGCCCGCTTGTCGATCAGGGCGTCGAAGTCGTCGGTCTTCTTCAGATCGAGGTAGAACTGGCGGTTGTCGGCATTGAAGGAGATGAACTGGCCGCTGACTGTCTTGTGAATCTCGCGCAGAACCGTTTCCACATGGGTCTGCAGATCCTTGTCGGGTTCATCGCTACCCAGCTCGGCGATCAGCGGATCGAACAGGCAAAGGCGGTCGCGCAGTTCCTCGGCGGACGCGCCCATGGGCGCATAGATGTCGCCGGTGGTGAGGCGGTGGACAGACAGCGCATGGATCAGGCGCAGCGCCATCGGCTTGTATTGCTTGCGGGTGATGGCGTTCTCGATGCGGGATTCCAGTACCTGGCTGCAATCAATGACCGCCCGGATCTCGGGAATGGCACGGAACGAAGCGTTCTGCTTGAGGGTACCCCAATAGCTGTCGAAGGCGATCAGACCGGGCTCGTCCTGCGGCACGTCCTTGCCGAGAATGCCTTTCATGCCCATGGACAGGGTCTTGAGCACCTCGCGTTTTTCCACCACGGTGACCCGCTCGAAGGTGTCGATGTAATCGGGATGCACCGGGAAGAGCCGGACGAATTCATCCATGCGCTCGTTGATGCCGCCATAGTATTTGGCAAAGGGCATCAGGTAGTCGCGGATCTTGGCCTGCTGCTCGGCGGTCTTCTTGAGCAGGCGCTCGGCCACGACAAATTTCACGTCGCTGCGTGCAATAAGGATCTGCTCGAAGCGGTCCTTCACCCGGCGGATGCTGTCAGCAACAAAGGCGAAGCGCGGGCTGTCGAAAATGGCTTCCTGGACACCGGCCATGAAGCGGAAGCGCAGATCCTTGCAGACCTCGCCGACCTCGCGGAGGAAGTTGAGGTCGAGGATCAGTTCCTGGTCCTTGCGGGTGCGCAGGAAGTCGAGCAGCTCGTCGACCACAAGCAGCAGGCCGTGTTCGGGGAAGACCTCGCCGAACTTGGCCATCATGTCTTCGAAGGCCCGTTTGTGGCTGGAGATGGTGCCCGCCTCGGGAAAGACATATTCCACGCCGAGTTTTTCGAGATGCTCTTCCAGTTCGGCCACCAGGATGTCGCGCAGGGACATGGTAGTGGCTCCGATCTCGGTACGGATAACCTTGAAACGTCCGGCGATCTGAGCGGCTGCGTCGCGGACACCACCGTTCTTCAGCCCTTCCAGCAGGGAGGCATCTGCGGCAAGGCTGGAGACCACCGACATCAAGTGCGACTTACCGGTGCCGTAGTTGCCGACCACCAGCAGGCCCTTGTTATCGACCGGCTGTTCGAACTGCATCTGAGGAATGACAAGCTGCGTGAGCCGTTCCGCCATTTCATCTGAAATGACATAGGTGTTCACCAGGTGCTGCGCGGCGCTCGATTTGTCCGCGTCACGCAACTGAACGACCGACTCAATCGGGTCGAATTGGATAAGGTCTCCGTATTTCATACTTGTCCTGCCTCTCTATTGTTTTTTGCCGAATCGACCGTGGCCGTGCCATCCATGCCCACGATCAGGGCATCAACCGAGTCATAGCTGCGGTACTCGGGATGGCCGGTTTCGGCGTATAAAAGCCTCCCGAAGGTCATGGCTCCGTTCCATGAAGCCACCACGGCCCGATTCCTCGAAATGGACTGCAGCAACCGCAATGGGTCCTGCTTGAGGTCCTTGTCGAAAAGGATCTCAAGATTACCCAACACCACCGGTGATTGGGCTTTGTCCGCGATCTGGTCGAGGATGCCCGGCAGCCGCAGTGACCGCTGTTTGGCTGTCAACTCCAGGAGTTCGCCTGATAGCGCCAGATTGACGTTGATAACAGATGTGCCGAACTCCTCGGCAACATCCCGAAGAACGCCGGTCTTGCCGGAACCGGTCTCACCCACCAGCAGCACCAGGCGGTGATACAAGCCTTCGGCTGCCTGTAGGGATCGTTTTATCTTGTCGTGAATCGGCTCGGCCATGGTCGCTCCTTATTGCTCGATGTCCGGCTTATCGGATTTATCAGCCGCACCACCAGAGCGGACCCATTCGTCCACTTCGTCTTGTTTAAACATCCAGCGACGGCCGACACGGTGACCGGGCATAGCCCGTTGCTCGATCCACTTGTAGACCGTCTCGTTGCTTACATTCAGATACTTGCAAATGTCATCGACCGTCAGCCATCTCTCATCCATAGCCTTCGTCCTTCGTTCATCATGTTTTCGGTAAAAGCCCGAAGGTCTCCGGGAAACCCGAAATCCGGACACAGTGCCGCAAATTACCTCCACAAACTACTTTAATGGATTGCCATAATCAAGCGTTTTGTGCCGAATAGAGACGACTTTTCCAAAAAACGGCCTGATTGTCGTTTGTTATACGTTCGCCGTTCTGAGGCGCATACATGGTGTAAGTCCATACAGCACAGGCGATTGAACCCCTGGCTACCGCCACCATCACCCGCTGGTACATGCTGTGCCCGCCGGGCCGAAATCCTTCCAGCCGGTCGATGGGCGGCAGGTCGCGCTGCGGGTCGCTGAAGGTCACCAGTTCACCATGGATCAGATCCCAATCTCCGGTCGGTCGGCCGAAGCGTGGTGTGCCGATCTCCTGCTGCCTGCGGGCGTCGGCCAGCGGATCGGCGGTGCCCCGGGCCAGGATCAGACCTTCCGGCACCTCAAGCGCCGGGAACCCGGCATGGAGGTCGTAGAGCCTGCCCCAGACCACGGCCGGTTCGATACTGCGGGCCTGGGCGCAGAAACGTTGATGGTTCCAGTAGCCCCGTTTCAGGGTGCCGTAGACGAAGAGCCGGAGGTTGGTCTCGGGACTGTCCTCCGGATTTGTGTTCAGCTTTACGGTGTCTCCAATGTTCATGCATTCACTCCTTCGGGCAATGTCCCTTTGCGCTCCTGGGGTATGAAGCGGAATTCACTGTTTTCGATGGCCCGCACATCCTCGTGGCGGATGGTGAGCATGGTCATGGGCGGCACCTCCAGCTCGCGCCAGCCCTTCTCGTTGTCCACGGCAAAGTCAATAAAGGCGTCGTCCGAGGCGTAGAGCACCACCCGGTGCAGGCGGTGGATGCGCAGGCAGAGCGGCTTGTTGCCCTTAAGCACGGTGATGGTGCCGGGGTCGAGCCGCGAGACCAGCACGGCGCTCATCTGACCGCGACAGAGAGCAAGCGCCTTTTTCAGGCCCTCCTGGTCGATGGGGCCTTCTGGCGCGAAGCGGTCGGCCAGACGGAAGATCAGCTCGCTGTCCACCTCGGCGTAGCGCGGCAGTCCGAGACGGCGGAACAGATAATCGGCGTTGTAGATGGTGCCGTTGTGAGTGCCGATGACGATCCCGGCCCGGATGGGATGGTTGTTGCGGTTGTTGAACTCGTTGCCCCGGGTGCGCCAGCGGGTATGCCCCATGAGGATGGTGGTCTCGTTGTCGAGCTGCCCGAGCAGCTCCTGGAACGGTTTTTCGTACACCAGCTCGTGCGCCCGCATCGGCCGCTTGAAAATCCGGTGGCTGCCGTCGGTCTTGAGCCAGGCCAGACCGGAGGCGTGCGGGCCGCGCTCTTCGCTGTGCAGCAGCATGCGGATGAAGACCTCGCGCAGGTAATCCCGCTCGTCGGGCCGTCTGCGCTTGCGGCCGAAGATGACGCCTACTTGTCCGCACATGGAACCGGGTCCTCCTTGCCGTCGAAGTTCTTGCCGAGCGGCCTCGTCCCCTCGAGAACGAAGGCCGCGTATTCACGCCGGTGGTCCGCCAGCCACACGGCCACCTCCGGGTAGCCCATCTCGGCGGTCAGCCGGGTCACCTCGGGGTGATCGAGCATGTTGGTGCGCCCGGAGAGCCGCACCGTCTCCAGGGCTTCGAGGAAGCGTTCCGGCCAGGGATCGCTGGCCTTGTCGTCGGGGAGGAATTCGATCAGGCCGTGCCGCGCCAGACGGGTGAGAAACTCGGCGGCCGCAGCGGCGGTGTCCTCCGGCAATGGCTGGGTCGGTCCGCCTTCGATGCCTGAGAGCACCTCGGTCATGTAGTCCCGGGGCGCTCGGCTGGCGGTAAACGGTGTCTGGCCGCGCATCAGCTCGACAACTTCAAGGCAGTCGGCGGCTTGCAGGGTTTCCCCGCTGCCAGGGATCGGATCGCCGTCCAGCGTGGTGGAACGGAGCAGGATTTTCATTGGGCACCTCCTTAAACAGTGAGGCCGGGAACTTGCCCGGCCTCGTTGGTGAGAGTGGTGGTTGTTTCGTCCGGAAGGACGTCCTCCGGTTTGGGGCGTCCGTTCTTGAAAGCGGCATCGCCGGGCATGTTGGCCATCAGATGCTTGCGGGCGGTCTTGAACTCGTCGCCGATCAGGCCGAGGTGGAGCAGGAAGACCCGGAAGTCGTACTTGGCGCTCTGGGGATCGAAGTCCCGCTTGCGGCTGGAGGCTGCCCGGCCGTTGAGCGCCTTGGCGGCGACGGCGAGGCAGAATTGCAGGTAAGCCTTGATCCGCCCCGCGTGGAGGGTCGCCTCGAACCAGCGGAACTCCACCGTGCCCCGGTACCAGACGTTGTGCAGGTTGACCCCGTGGTAGCGGCTGTTGTCGTAATGCTGGGGCTGGCGGTTGTGGTAGCCGTACCAGATGCGGTTGAGCTGGTCCCTGGTGCGGGGGCGATGCTGTTCGATGCGCTGGATCAGTTCGTCGCTGACCGGACGCGTGTATCGATTGAGCCGGTCACGGCTGATGCCGAGGGCGTGGAGGATCAGCGGCTCCTGCTTGTATACGATTTTGGCCAGGTTACCCAGGTGCCTGCCGTCGAAGGGCGCGGCGTCGATATGGATGTGGATGCCACACTGGCTGTTGATCTTGCCACCGGCGCGGCGGATGGCCCGGACCACCTCCTGCAGTTGCAGGATGTCTTCGTAGCCGAGCACCGGGCTGACCACCTCGGCCCGCAGATGGGCTGGGACGCTGGTCAGGGAGGCGTCCCCCACCACCTTCCAGACGCGGCCGCGCAGGTCCTCGACCTCCCAGGGGTCGTAGTTGCTGGGGATACCGACATGGCGGACCGTGCCGCCCACCACCGAGTGGATGGCCCAGACGATCTGTTCCCGGGTGCGTTTTACGGTCTCGATCTCGATGCCGTAGTGGATCTCATTCAGGTTCATGCGTGCCTCCGTCGTTCATGGCGCTTCTAAGTCGTTGTCTGGCAGGGCTTTTCAGCCTCTGCTTACACCATGAATGAATGCTTCTTTCCGGACACAAATCAAGTAGAAGAACAGCCGAAGCCGACATTTAACACGTTTATTTTCAATAACTTGCGAGTTGCGCCGGTTTGGGCTGTGCACAGATGGCAGAAACCCCGGACAGGGCTGGCCGTATCCGGGGTTTCTGGGTTGGCGTTGGCAATGAGCAGGGTCAGCCGGAGGCGGTTTCTCCGGTAATAAGGCTGGTGTGCAATTCCAGATTGCGCGACTCATCGGCCCGCATCCGCGTCAGCAGCGCCAAGAAGGCATTCGCTTCGTCGGGTGGCAGACCCGAAGCCCGCTCCAACCGCGCCAGGCGCTGGTGCAGATTCTCCAGCAGGCCCAGGGCGTGGTCGCGGATCAGCCCGTCGCGTTTCTCCTGCGGCGAGGGAATGAACTCGGTCAGGCCGCCTGTGCGTCGAACGATCATAGCCATGCCTCCTTAGCTCAGGGTCGCGCCCAGCGAATGGATGCGCGGGTAGATCAGCGGCGTGCCGGTCATCTCGGCCTTGTAGCGGACCTTGTTGCCGGTGTTATCAGCGAAGGTGCGTACCAGGGTGTACTCGGTCCAGTTCTCGTCGATGGGCCGGGTGTCCTGGATGGTCATCGCTTCCCAGGTCAGGCCGCCGTCGTTGCTGGCAAACCACTGCAGGGTGGTGCCGCTGGGGATTTGCATTTGCACATAGGCCTTGGTCGATTCCACCCCCTGGGTCAGTTCGTTCTCGCGGCTCAAATAGGCCCCGATAGGCTTGTTCAGGTAGCCCACCAGGTTGACATCGCGGAAGTTAATAGCCGGGGTGTCGTTGGAGAGCGAGCTGCTCAGACGCACGCGGACCTGAACCCGGGTGGCCAGATTGGGCAGCCGTTCCTCCTCGGCGGGAACCAGAGCATCCCAGGTCACGCCGCCGTCGGTGGAGTATTCCCAATCGAGGGCGGTGCTCTGGGGGATGGCGGAGTATTCGTCGAGGTTGATGTCGGAGAACTGCACGCCGGTGATCGGCTGGAAGCGGATCATCCCCTCGGATTGGAAGTCGTAGCCGTAGATCTTGATCGCCAGATCGGAGCCGTTGAGCGGCGTCCAGGTCTCGGCGTTGGAACTTTCCAGCAGCACGCCTTCCATGTAGGTCTGGCGGGTGATGATGCCCCAGCGGCCCATCTTGCCGAGGGTGGCGGTGCGGACCTTGTAATTGGTGCTGTTGGTCAGCAGCACCACGGCATAGCTGCTGTTGGCCTCGGCATAGAACGGGTCGTCGAAGCGAATCCGGGTCTCGCCACTCAGGCTGATCTCACTGGGAGCCAGCACCTTTTCAGCAAAGACCACACCGTTGGGCAGACCGGTGGTGACGCCCCGGATCTGAACCGTGACCGGAATGGACGGGTCCTTGGCAGTGAAATTGAGCCCGACGCTGGTGACAACCTGGTTCTGGGTGAAACTGAAGGTCTGGGCCAGTGGATCGCGAGGCACGAAGATGGTCTGGGTGCGCCAGACCACCTGCACCACAGGCACGCGGATAATGCGGTTCTCGATGATGCGCTCGATGCGGGTAATGACCAGCGGATCGTTGATCTGCAGGCTGGTCCGAGCCGAGTAAACGCCGTCGTTCATCTCCACGATCCGGTTGCCGTTGCGGGCGTTGGTCGGAATGGTGAAGGAGGCGCTGACCCGACCGGCTTCGTCGCTGATCAGATTGCTGGCCATTACCTGGCCGTCGCAGCGCAGTACGATGCCGGATTTGCTCGGGGTGAAGTTGATGCCGGTGACGGCAATGCCGGTCTGCCCGCGCCGCCCGAGGTTGGGCGTACTCTGCAGCATGGCCGGAGGCTTGTCGAACACGGCGTAAGGGTTGATGTTGCGCTCCTCGGACCAATCGTTCTGCTCCACCAGCACGGTCTCGTTGCCCGGCAACAGTGCCAGGCTGCCGAAGAAGCTCGCGTTGCTGCCCGCCTGATCGACCGAGAGCACCGTGGAGTGCGGAATACGGTCCGGCGCGACGAACCGGGCGATCTCGTTAACCCGGGCGTCCCATTCGGCGTGGTAGATGTCCGACTGAGCGGTGTTCGAAAAGTCGTCCGAGTAGATGCCTTTCTTGGTCTGGGCGTCCCGGTTCTGTAGCTCGTTGTTCATCTGGTACTGGGCATCGTTGTACTTCAGGTCCTCGACGTCCTGAATGATGTCGTGGATCTGGTCCATGGTGATGCGGGTCAGGCCGAAGTTGCGGATCTCCATGTCGGTGGAGTTGGGCGGGCAATCGATACTGCACAGCCCCAGGGCGTTTTCTGGCACGATGGGCAGCTTCGGAAAATCCGCCGGAGCCCCTTCGAGGCGCTTGATCTCGGTGGTGGTGGCGTAAACGATGTCGCGGCGGCCAAGGTAATAGTCGTAATCCAGGCTGCAGTTTGAGCCGTTCACCGGCTGGTCGCCGAGGCTGCCTCGCCCGAAGTTGATCACGTTGAGGTTGCCCAGCTCGAGCTGGACCGGCGACATGGTGAGTCCGGCCGTGTTGGTGGACGGCGGCGAAGCGGTGCCGATCTCCTCGACGCCGTCGTCGACGTAGGAGAGCGCCTCGCTGCCCAGTTCCATCAGGCGCTTGTAGTCGGTGCGTGCTCCGTTGGAGGCGGCCCGGTAGACACGATAGCCGGTCGCGCCGCTGACCGGCAGCCAGGAGAGCTTGTTGAGTTCCCCGGCAACGGTGGCCCGGGCGATGACCGCAGCGGCGTTGAAAGCTGTTTCGCCGGTGGCGTTGTAGGCGGTCACCAGATAGAAGTAGTTTCCGGCGGTGGGATGATTGGGTTGACCGAACCAGCCGCTGTCCGCGTAATCGGTGCCTTTGAGCATCTGCTTGGTGTAGGTCCAACGCACCGTGTAGGTGGTGCCGATGGCGGGTTCGTTGCCCGAGCCGAGCCAATCTACATGGTTGCCGGACTGCTGCCAGTCCACCCCCTCCTGGAAGATGGACGCCCCTTGGCTGACCTCGAGAATGTCCACCACCGGATTGGGATCGAGCAGATCTTCACCGCCGCCGACCGAACCGCGAGTGACGTTGCGGGTAATCTCGACGATAGCCTCCACCTGGGTCGTCTCCTTGAGCGGCGTGGAGTTGACCGGGTAACGGCGCTTGTTGATGTCGAAGGTCTTCTGCTCGCCGCGCACCGATTTGGTGGCAACCGATTTGGGTACCTGGGTCGAGGTGGGCAGGTCGCGCTGATGACGGAAGCCCTGGATGTAGGCCCGCCCGGCGTTGGTGATTGCCTCGATGCTATCGTCGTCGGTGCCGCCGATGAACGTGTCGAAACCTTTCACCAGGTAGCTTCCGGCCTGGTCGAAGGTTCGCTCGGCCAGGTTCTGAATCAGCGAATTGAGGCCTTCGGCAGCGGCGAAGGAGAGCTGGTCTTCAGTAATCGAAGAAACCGTGATCCGGCTGCCGGGGAGCGTGCCCAGCAGATCCCGCAGGTAGAGATTGGACTTCTCCTGCACCGTCGGGGTGACATCGCCGGTCTCCCGGTCGAATTTGTAGATGGGGATGACTCGGCGCTCGGTGACGTTATTAGGTAGCGTCTGAGCACTGGTATCCACAGCCTTGAGCGACAGAACCCATTTTTCGCGCTCGGCGGTGGGTTCGCCGGTGGCCGGGTTGATCAGGCTGGGGTCCTGAGTGTAACCGTAACTGTATTTCAGCAGTTCGACATAAACGTATTCCGCTCCACCGGTGGTGGCCGGGTCATAGGTCAGCGTTGCGCCATTCACCTGTTCGATATGGCCGTCTATGTAGACCACGCCGGGAGCCAGGGTCAGGACATTGGCGGCCGCGCTCACTTCCAGTCCGGCCAGGATCGAGCCTTCGTTGAACAGGATGTCGGCGATCTTGCGCCGCTCCTGGTTGATGAGATCCTGCTGCTCGTTGAGTTCGGAATCCAGCAGGTCGCGGTCCTGGTGGTAGCGGATGCGCTTGTAGTTCTTGGTCAGGTCGAATGTCTCGCGTGAGATGCTCATGATTGAATCCTCCAGTTAGATCTTGATGATCCCGACCAGCTCCACGCGGGTGTCGGAAATCTTGTTGAAGTCGGGAATGTTCTTCACCTCGTAGAGGTAACCGGGATGCTGCACTTCCCCGGTCGGATTGGTGTCCTGATGGAAGACGCCGCCCATGGCGAGATCCCCGGTGGTGCTGGCAACGTACTGCGCGTCGCCGCCGAAGAAGCCGTATTCGCGGATGGTGATGCCGTTGGCCTCGGCCTCATCGAAGCGAAAGAAGACGCCGATGGTGTTGGTCTCCTCGCCGGTTTCGAGGTAGCGCACGCCGTTGACCAGCAGCGCCCCCTCGGCATCCTCCTTGAGGAAGGTCCGCTTGTAGTAGCGCTTGCGGGCGCGTTCGTTTCTGAGGCCGGTCTGGCCGATCTCCGGCGCGGGTGGATTCTGTGGGTCGGCGAAGCTGGCATCCCCGTCGCCGATGGCGCAGTGGGTGATGCCGTCCACGGCCTGGCCGAGGAGTAGTTTGGCCGTCAGTATCCGGCCGGTTTTAACGATGAGTCCCAGTGCCATTGCTGTTCTCCTTTAGGTCTGAATTTCGTGGTCTTGATCGATGAGCACCGCAAACAGGATCTGCCGCATGTCTGCCAGCAGCCCGGCCGGAATCGCGATGCGCTGAACGGTGTCGGATCGGCTGATGAGTGCGCCGGACGTCCGGACGCTGGTGTCGATGCTCCGCTGCCAGGGGCGTGTCACCCGCAGCGCCGTGTCGGCATCGACGCCCAGACGTCCATGGATGACGAGCCACAGGTCGGTGTTCCGGTTCAGGCGGTTGTGGATGACTTGGCCGGTCCTGATGATCCCTGCGATTTCAGCGAGGACAACCGCTTGAGCCTGCGCGGCAAATTCAATGGAGCGCTGAACGCGACAGGCGAGATCCATCTCCGCGAAAATCCCGCGCTGGAGCACCTGGCGGGTGTCCGTCTCGCTCACCCGTGACCGGGTCACCCTCGCGGAAATATCGATGTCTATCGTAATAGCCGCCATCGGAGCTCCTTAGAGAATCGGGTTTTCCGTGCCGGTCAGGCGCAGCTTGATGTCAAGTTTGTTCTGCACCGGCGTGCCCGGGAGCACCGTGCAGCGTCGCCAGAAGGACAACGTCTGCTGGAAGGTTTTGTCGCCGAGATTGAGCGGTGCGCCCTGGATGGCGGTGTCGAGATCCACCTGGGACAGAGCCAGGCGGTACCAGACCGCTTCGTCGGTGCCGGTCTCGTCGATGGGATCGAGCACCAGCCCGGTGTAGTCGTAGCCGGAATAGACGGTCGTTCCGGCGTTGTGCGCGGCCGCAGTGGTGTTGGCCACGCCCCGCTGCACGGTGAGATTGACAGTGCCGCCGCCGCTTTCGATGAGCATCTGCTCGCCGTCGATGATGATGAGTTCGCCGTCGGAAAAGCGCGGTTCGACCAGCGCGATGCTGGTCTGCGCCAGGTCGATGGCCGAGGCGAGGCTCGTCTGCTCGTTGGCGACGTGGAGTTGCCGATCCTTGCTGTCGCCGTCGGTACCGTTGTAGCTCTCGGCCTCGGGACGGCTGAAATCCCCCTCTGAAATCTGCTGGGTCAACGCTTCGTCAAGATAGAGATGAATCGCCATGGGTTCTCCTTCAGGTGGGCCACTGGGTGGCGCGATAGTTGTTAGTGGCGGCCTCGAACCCGGCCTGCGCCGGTGCGTGCAGATCCTGCTGACGGAACAGCCAGCGGTAGGAAGGCCGCGACCAGCGGAATCCGGCCTGGTTGAGGCGCATGCGGCTGATGCGCATGGGTCGGGTCCGGTCCACGGAGAGGCGCAGACCGGTGGTGTTGAGCGGACTTGCGCCCAGCTTCATGGTTTCGACCCGATGGCGCTGGAGAGAGCCCGTGTCCACATAGACTTCAAGCGAGGCCCGTTCGCCGGTCAGATTCGCATTGCTCAGATACCGGGTGTTCAGGGTGTTCGCGTTGAGCCGGAACACAGGCCCTCTCCGCCGCCATCGGTCGATCCGGTCGACGGCCAGAGTGACGTCCGCGTCGCAGCCAGCAGTGGTGGCGAGCAGCAGATTGCTGATACCGCCCTGGTTGGCGGTAAGGTCGAGACTCTCGTTCAACCTGGCCCGACCCAGCTGAAAGCAGAGGCGGTGACGGGATTCCAGCGGCAGATGCAGGTCGTACTTGGCTTCCGCCAGCTCGGCCGGTTCCGTCTGGTTGCTGAAAAAGAAATCCTTTTGCCGAAAGCAGTAGCGCAGTTCGGTCTCGCCATGGGTCAGCGGTTTGCGGTTGAGATGGCTCTCGCCCAGCCCGAAACCGCTTTCCAGCACATCCCCTTCGAAGTCACGGCCAGTGTAGATGGGCGTGCAGAAGGAAACTCGGTCCTCGCCGACGCGGGTGTACGGAAGCCGCCAGTCGTTGAGGGTCCGGTGGTTCAGACGCATCCGGTTCTGGCGGCCGTGAAAACGAGAGACCTTAACGGCGGCCCGGTCGATCTCCGGAATCATCTCCGTGGTGCTGGTGAGCTGCAGCAGCTCCCAGGCCTTTTGTTTGTTGGTCAGGTGACGGCAGGAGCCGAGGGAGGAATGGCCAAGCACGAAGGTCTCGTCGAGAAAGGCCAGCACGATCCGACGCACGGCATTGGCGTGCTCGAAGTCGAGCATCGCGCCGCCTTCGATCCATTCGAGCAGAAACTGAAGCCAGAAACAGCGCGTGCCCGCCTGGTGATGAAACACCAGGGCGTCGCGCAGCCCCTCGGTCTGGTTGAGACAGAGCACGCGAAACACCCCGAGGCTGAACACCAGCCCGGGCAGCTTGGCTTTGCTGAGTCTGGAACGGGCATTGAGACGCAGGGCCGAGCGGAAGGTCTCCTGCAGTTCCCCCTGCCAACCAAGCGCGTTGAAGTCGCGCTCAATGGCTGGAATGGTCCCCTTGCGGCGATAGATTTCGACCGCCTCCCGCACGCGGCGGCGCTGGCAGTCCGGCGAACAGGTGCCGTCCACCTCGAGACCGACGAGCCGCGCCAGCAGCGGCAGGAAGCGCTCGTCGCAATGATCCACATCGAAGATGGTCGGGAAGTCGTCGATGGCGTGTTTGAGTTCGTCCAGCGTCCCGGCCGGAAGACTCAGGAAGGTGCGCAGGTCTCCGGCCTCGTCGTTGTGCTCGTAAAGCGGCGGCAGCAGACCGAGCAGATTGTCCTTGAACCAATCCGACATCAACCGGCCCTCCGCAGATCGAGGTTGACGCTGCCGAGAACCGGAATTTCGCCGTGGCGCAGTTCGATGTCCTGCTGCGGCGCGTACAGATGCATGTGGCTGACCCCGCGCACGCCGTCGATCAGGGCGACCAGGTCGGAGAAGTGAATGGTCTGGCCGAAGGAGACCTGGTCGAAAGAAAAGAAATCGGAAAGTGCGGCTTCGATGCGGCTGCGCACGTTTTCCAGCGGTTCGCCGGGCCAGATGTAGACCTCGGCGTCGATGGAAACGGGGCGGTAGATCGGGTCGAACAGGTTGATCTCGACCGTGATGACCTTGCGGCGTTCGAGAAACTCGGCGAGGTCCCGCTTGAGCAGCGCCGAGGGCATTCCGCCGCCGTTGGGGGCGATGGACAGTTGGACGTTGTAATAGCGGATGTTCTGGCAGGCATTGGTGTCGAGCACCTTGGCCTTGGCGACGCCGGGGTAACCTTCGGCGAGCGCCTGGTAATCCTCCAGGGTGACGGCCTTCCAGAGACTGCGCAGTTCCGCCGGTGCCTGTCGGCGGGCATGTTCGAGGGCTTCCCGCGAAGCGCCGCCGGTGGTGGGCACCGGGTTGGTGACGGTCAGGGAGACCTGGCCGCCGTCGAGGTAGACCGGGCTCAGCAGTTGGGTGATCCGATTCGGACCGAGATTGCCCTGGTCTCCGATGGTCTGCAGATAGCTGACGGAGATGGCGCTTCCCTGAGTGGGTACCACGCCGCTTTGCCCGTCGCCGAAAATCAGGGTGGAGATGTCGAGGGCGTCCAGGTCGGCCATGAAATGACGGCTGTCGGCCAGGCTGTCCTGGAAGTGATCGACCTCGCTCCAGGCGTCGTCCCCCACCGAAACGGTGATGGTGCCCTGAGCGATGACGTCGCCGGTCAGGCGGAAGCGCTGGAATGGCAAGCCCGACGACGTGAAGGTCTCGGTGCGGCGCACGCCTTGCCGGGCCGGGATGTCTACCGAGAGCACGCCTCGCGGGATCAGGCCGTCCTCGACCGTCTCGAAATCTGCTTCGCCGTCACTCAGCAAGGCGCGGCAGGCCGTCCCCGCCGGAATGGTCAGATCCTTGCCGAGCGGGGCGGAAAGCCGGAAGCGCAGCGTGGTGGTGGAGGCCACCGGCGAGTCCAGCCGATAGCCGATGAGTTTGCAGAGGTTGATGACGTTCTGGCGCTGGCGGGCCGTGGGCAGAAAGGCCTCCGCCGCCTGGGCATCCAGGTAGTAGGCCAGCATGTCGCCCACGCCGCAAAACAGATCGAGCATGACGACGCCGAGATCGGAGTGGTTAAAATCGGTCCAGCGGTCAGTGAGCTGCGGGATCTTCGCCAGCAGCTCCTGGCGGATCGATTCGTAATCCTTATTGATGTATCCGATGCTTGCGCGGCCCATGGTCTCTCCGATTTTCGGTGGTTATGCGCGAGCGCCTGATGCCCTCGCCACGCCGGTTACTTACCGGAAGGGACCTGGATGTGTCGGAGGCGGGATGCCTCAGAGCGGGCCGCGCAATTGCCAGACGGGATTGGGCTGCCCGGAGGTGTTGTTGAGGTAGTGGGATTCCTTCTTGCCCTCGAAATAGAACAGACCGATGCGGCCCGGCTCCAGGGTGGTGATCCGGTGAACGGTGCCAGCGGCGTTGTCTTCTGCCTGACTCTGGGTGTCGAATCCCAGACCGCTCGCGGTCAGATAGAGGGCGTGCTCGGCCTGGGGCGCTTCCGTTTCTGGCGCTCCCTCGAATGTCAGGTAATGGCCGTGGTTGTCACCCGGATCGCTGACGATCCACTTGCCGTTGCGGTCCTGAAAGGCTCCCTCGATGTAGGCGACTTCGTATTCCCCGGCTGGCCAGATGAAGGAATCAGCCGGATCGGGGCTCATCTCGGCCGCGTCGAACCAGAGCAGATTGAACAGCGAGCGCACGTCTGGCGATAGGCGCACGCTGCGCACTTGCGGCGGTTCCGGCTCGGGTTCCGGCTGGGGATAGCTGGGCGCGGGATTGTTCGGGTCTTCTCTGTAGAAGGGATAGACCAGGTTGCCTTCCACCTGGCTTTGGATCACCCGGTAGGCGATATGTACCAGCAGCAGGTTGCCGTCGATGTTCAACGGCCGGTCGTCGAAGCGCACCTCCGTGATGATCACCCGCTTTTCCCAGCGCTTGATAGCGTCGATCACGTAATGGCGCAGCAGGCCCTTGAGGACCTCGTCGTTCTGTTCGAACACCAGATCCTTCAGCCTGGAGCCGAACTCCGGATTCATGAACTGTTCGCCGATCCTGGTGCCGAGGATCTGCAGGATGCTTTCGCGGATATGCTCGTGCTCCCGCGAGGTGGCGGTCGAGATCTGGGTGCCGCCGGATACCGACTGAAACCGGAACGGGTAGCGCAATCCCTTGCCGAGGAAATCGTAGCTCATCAGATACGCTCCTCGCAGTCGATGCCGCACTGTCCCGAGCAGCCATTTTCCGAAGTATCGTCGTCGATAGCTTCTCCCGGGAACCGAATCACCAGATCCAGACCGCTCTTGAGTCCCAGATGAATGGTGCCGTCCGCTTCGATCAGCCCGCCGTGGCCGGACAGGCCGCACTGAAATCCCTTGGCCCCACCGGAGAGCAGACGAACAGCGATGGTTTCGCCAATACCCTCGATGCGGCCGATGCCGATGATGTCGATAGGTCCGGCCGGGTTGATCAGGGTGATGAACCGCTCCCGGTGATCGACGTCGAGACGGATACCCTCGGGCAGAACCACCGCGAAGCGTTCCGCGCCCATGGCGGTCGGCTCGATCCCGGCAGGCAGTCCGCTGATACCGGCTGCCTCCTGGGTCGAACGCAGATAGGACTCCACCAAGGTGTAAACACGTCCCGGGGCGACCTCGATGGCCGTGCCGGGACCGGGGGCGACGACCTGCTGTTCCCCAGCGTCGATAACGCAGATCCGCTGGTCGTCCGTCGTCCGCAGGATCATGCCGTCGGGCAAGGTGAAGAGCCGGTTGCCGTCCGGCAGATCCCGAGGTTCGGTGCCCGCTGGCAGTTCGACGAAGGGATAGAAATCGGGTTCCGGCTCGATCTGTACCTGGTCCAGATATTCCTGGGTTTTGGCCTGCTGTGCTTCCAGATAGGCCTGGGCCTGGCCGCGCATCGCTTCCGAGGCGGCGTGAGAATCTTCCAGCGTCTTGCGAATCTTCTTCATTTCCTGCCGGATTTCATCCAGGAAAGGTTTGCGGTCCTCGCCGTCCTCGATAAGCCCCAACCCCTCGGCCAGCACGCGGGCGATGGCCATGAGTTCCCGGTGGGCTTCCGCCTTGCTGGTGTCGTCGAAGCGCGGCCCTTCGGTCTCACCGTAGCCATCGCCGTATCCATATCCTTCGCCAATCATCATATTGCTACCAATATCCGTAGCCCGAACCGTAATCTTGCTCGGACAATTCAAACTGCACATAGCGTGCGCTCTCATGACGCCAGGAATCGAAGACGGTGATCACTGCACTGCCTGTCTTGTATCCCGG
>Ga0210029_1000354_pt1 | contig 30664 bp, 29 predicted proteins | sample CryGeymeta201521_FD_183985 | JGI IMG/M metagenome (GOLD analysis project Ga0210029, IMG submission 183985) | Groundwater microbial communities from Crystal Geyser aquifers in Utah, USA - Crystal Geyser metaG 2015-21 (SPAdes) (version 2) | ecosystem: Environmental > Aquatic > Deep subsurface >... | reverse complement strand
ATCCGGGGCACGCTGCTGGAATTTACCGCGCTGGAATTTGACTTGCTGCTGCATTTTGCCCAGCACCCTGGTCAGGTGTTTTCACGCGGTCAGTTGCTTGAGGCCGTCTGGGGTTACAACCATGACGGCTACGAACATACCGTCACCACCCACATCAACCGCCTGCGCGCCAAGCTGGAGCCCGACCCACTGCGCCCGGCCTTGATTCTGACGGTGCGTGGGGTGGGTTACAAAATGCGCGAAACCTGTTGAGCGCTACGCCACCGTGACCGTTCGTTTCAAAATCGCGCTCACCATTTTTGTCACCGGCCTGCTGACGGCGTTGGGCGTGGTTGCCACGCTGGTGATTGCATTTGACCGCTTTGAGCATGAAACCACCTACGCCCGTGCCAACGTATTTCTGGGGCGTGTGGTGGCCAATTACGACAACCTGCTGGACTTGCACGACAGTCACCCGCAAGAGCTCAACGCCTTGTTGCGCAATCTGTTGCTGTTTGAGGCCGACACGCAGCTCTATCTGCTCGATGCCCAGGGCCTGGTGCTCTCCAGCACCGGTGCGGCGCAGTTGCCGGCAGGCTTCAAGGTGGCTCTGGGCCCCGTGCAACAAGCTGCTCAAGGGGCAAAGCCTGGCCACCCCATGCCCTATGTCATGGGCGACGACCCCGAACACATGGATGCCGATGCAGTGATTGCCGCCCGTGCCCTGAGCCGCCCGCTGATTCGCCAGAGCGATCCGGTGGCAGGTTACCTGTACCTGGTGGCCCACAAGGCGACTTTGCCGCAGGGTCGGCTGGCGCTGTTTCGCTCGGCCTTTGCCGGTCCGGCATTGGCCACGGTGGCTGCGGTGGTTGCCTTGGCGTCGCTGTTGGCTGCCTGGATCATTGCAGCCGTAACCCGGCCACTGCGCGACATCAGCGCAGAGGTGGCCAAAGCGGCGCGTGAGGGGCTGAGCGCGGCCGAGGTGAGCCGTGTTGAACAGGGTCTGGCTGAGCAGGATTCAGTCACATCAAAGGGCAAGAAACGCGATGAGTTTGACCATCTACGGGAAGGTTTTCGCGCCATGCTGGCCACCTTGCGCACGCAGTGGCAAACCCTGCGTGAACTTGATCAGTTTCGCCGCGAAGGTGTCAGCAACCTGTCGCACGACCTGCGTTCACCCTTGACCGCCACCGTGGCCAGTCTGGAAACCCTGGAGCAACGCTGGGCTGCTGACCCGGCTCGGCTGGACGACCAACGCCTGGTGAGCATGGCGTTGCGCAACACGCGCAACGCCGCACAATTGGTGCGTTCCATGGGCGACCTGGCGCTGCTCGATGAGCCAGAGTTCAAGCTGCACGCCGAAGTTCTGGACATCGTTGAAATGGTTGATGACGTTGCCTTGCGCTTTGCAGAGCGTGCCAGGCTCAAGGGCATCACGCTGAACTGTGACTTTGGCCATAGCTCGGAGTCGATTTTTGCCAGCGTAGACATTGAACTGCTGGAGCGCGCCCTTGCCAACCTGCTGGAGAACGCGCTCAAGTTCACGCCAAGTGGTGGCCGCATCACACTGGCGGTATGCCATAGCCCAGCCAGCCAGGCTGATCTGGCAACGGTTCAGATCAGCGTGGCCGATACCGGCGCAGGCATCACACCAGCCGACCTGCCGCATTTGTTTGACCGCTTCTATCAGAGCCGCGCCAGCGTGCTGCCCGCCAGCAGCGACGAGGGCAAAGGACTGGGGCTGGCGATTGTCAAACGCATCGCCGAATTGCATCAAGGTAGCGTGTCAATCCGCAGTGAAGTCGGGCGGGGGACTTGTGTGGTGCTGAACATTCCCGGGCGCTGAGCAGAAGCGACCCTCAATGGTCGTTCAGTTCGCTGGATTACCGTTCGCAACAGGTGGCGCAAGTTGCTCGTCACAAAGGTCAAGTGTGCCCATCCCCGCCCCCACTTTATGAATCATGTGAAGCTGTTCTTCCACGTTACGACAATTTCCGCACATACTCAGGTGCATGCGCAAGCGCAGGCTATCAACCACGTCCAGGGGTTCGTCCAGGGACTGTGACAGCAGCTCCGCTGCGCGTTTGCAGGAATGCAAGATGTTCATTGAATGATTCCGGTGGTATGGCCGTGCGAAGTCATACAGCTGCGCAGCCCCATGCGTGCGCGGTGCAGAACCATGCGGCAATTGTCTGCGCTCAGACTTAAACGTTCGCAAATTTCAGTGGTTTCAAAGCCCAGCCATTCGCGCATCATGAATACGCGTCGGGTTTGCGCGGGGAGGTGTTTGAGGCAGGTTTCCATCACGGACATCATTTGCCGTTGGGCCTCGTGTTTTTCCGGCTGTTGCCAGGATGGAACTGCTTCCTTGTAACTGCCTTGCTCGTCATAAAGATCATCGCTTGATTCATTGGCAGGTTCGGCTTCTTCGGTCTGGTTCCAGACGCGCCGCTGTTGGTGCGGCGAACGATACCAATCCGCAATTTTGTGCTTGAGTATGGCGATCCCCCAGGTGACAAGCGTTGAATCGCCGCGATGTGCGTCTGGCTTTTCCAGAACGGCGATCAGCGATTCCTGTACCAGGTCTTCCGCCTGTGCAGGTTCAAATACCATCATTCGGGCATGACGCAACAAGCGCTGGCGCAACTGTCGCCAGCTTTGTTCTGACGTCGCGGGGGGTGCGGGTAAGACAGACTGTTCAATGGTTTGCATAAGGCGACTCATGGGGTTGACGGTCAAGGGATCAACAGCGCTGAACAAACCGATTTGCAGCCTGGGTCTGTGCGTTTGTCGTTGCAGCAGCCTGGTTCTTACACAAGATGAAAGAGAAGTCGACAGGTTGTGTGCAAGTGGGGCCAGGTCTGCCCATTCAGGCCTGGCCAATCCCTGCATCAATGGTCTCCGTGAATATTCAAAAGGCCTTGGTCGCGCAGCGCGACGACTTCCTGTTGTACTTGTTCACGTGTCAGCGTTGACGGAGACTGGAGTTGCTTGCTTTCAGCTTGCCGGATTTCAAATTCGGTGATGGCGACTTCGCCAGCTGCTTTGGCTCGTTGCAGTTCTGCGATAACCGCGGCACGAGTCAAGCCTGAATCAGCAGCGCGATTTGTGTGCACGTCAATGCCGTAGTTCATCGCAGATGCGCCAAGCGAGGTGGCAGCCAGGAGGGTGGAGATGAGGATGGTTTTCACGATGCTTCCTTTCGGGTTTGCGACACCGCGGTATGCAGTGCCGTCACAAACTTAGTCGTATCGATCCGCGCAAACGTGACAAAAAAGTTCGCGAATGAAACCATGTTGGCAACGCCGTCATCCGGTTTACCTGTCGCACACGCTATCAGAAGAAACGCCGGGTCATCACTCAGAGACGACGGGTGACTTGATACCAAGGTGTGCCACGTAGCATTGATCCAGCTTCACGGTAAACCCGGTCGCGTCAAAGTCCTTAGCCTTATTTCAGGAGAAAGTTCATGTCCAATACCCCCATCATCCAATCGTTACAGCCAGTGGTTCACGCCAGCGCACAAGGCAAGTCCAAAGAAGTACTCGACACCGCCCTCAAGCAGGTGGGCTTCATCCCCAACATGTACGCCAACATGGCCAACGCACCGGCCATGCTCAGTACCTATCTGCACGGCTACGCCCTGTTTCGCAGCGAGTCAGGCTTCACTCCGGCTGAACAAGAGGTGGTGTTTCTGTCGGTGAGCCAATACAACGGCTGCAATTACTGCACCGCAGCGCACAGCATGCTCGCCGACAAGATGTCGGGCGTTCCGAAAGATGTCTTGCAGGCGATTCGCGCCCGTATGCCCATTCCCGATGCCAAGCTGGCGGCCTTGGCCGCGATGGCGGTCGAGATGGTCGCGAAACATGGTCAACCTGATCGCGCAGTGGTGCAGGCCTTTTTTGATGCGGGTTATCAGGAACGCGATTTGCTCTACATCGTGCTCGCGGCATCCGTCAAGGTGCTGAGCAATTACAGCAACCAGGCGTTTCAAACCACGGTGGATGAGAAATTTGCAGCCTACAAGGTGGCGTAAGCTGTTCTTGTGAATTCTGACCTCTTGATGTAAGAATCGAAGCATACTGAGCGACTATACACAGAGGGCAATACTTCGTTGCCCTATTGCCAGCCAATGACAATGGGTCACCGATGAAGAAACTATTGATTCCTGGCCTCGCCGCCATTCTTATTTTTGGATTTTTCGCGCTGGATTTGAACCAGTATCTGACCCTGCAGGGCATGAAAGCCAGTCTGGGGCAATTTGAGGCGCTGCGCGCTGCGGCACCACTGAAAGTGGGTTTGGCGTTTTTTGTGGTCTATGTGCTGGCAGCGGCTTTGTCGCTGCCAGGCGCAGCCATTCTGACGTTGGCAGCGGGCGCGCTGTTTGGTCTGGGTGTTGGCACCTTGATTGTGTCCTTTGCGTCGAGCATCGGTGCCACGCTGGCCTTTTTGGCATCGCGCTATGTATTGCGTGACGTGGTGCAGCAGCGCTTTGGCGACCGGCTCAAGGCCATCGACGCGGGTATCGCCAAAGACGGTGCACTTTACCTGTTCACTTTGCGGCTGATCCCTGTTTTCCCGTTCTTTCTGGTCAATTTGCTGATGGGTTTGACCCCCATTCGCACGCTGAGCTATTACTGGGTCAGCCAGTTGGGCATGTTGGCCGGGACGCTGGTGTACGTGAATGCGGGCACACAACTGGCGCAAATCAACAGCTTGTCGGGCATTGTGTCGCCGGGGGTGTTGATGTCATTCGCTCTGCTTGGCGTGTTTCCCTTGGTGACAAAAAAAATCTTGGCCTTTATGCAAAGCCGCCGCGTCTACGCCAAGTGGTCACGTCCCAAAACTTTTGATCGCAACTTGGTAGTGATCGGTGGTGGTGCGGCAGGCTTGGTGACGTCCTACATCGCCGCCGCTGTCAAGGCCGAAGTCACTTTGGTCGAGGCGCACAAGATGGGTGGCGACTGCCTGAACTACGGTTGCGTGCCAAGCAAGGCGATCATCAAGTCGTCGCGCATCGCGCAGCAAATGCGCCATGCGGAAAACTATGGCCTGGAGGCGACCACGCCCACATTCAGCTTTGCCAAAGTCATGGCGCGGGTGCATCAGGTGATTGCTGCCGTGGCCCCGCACGACAGTGTGGAACGCTATTCCGCCTTGGGCGTGGAAGTGCTGCAAGGCTACGCTACCGTGGTTGACCCGTGGACGGTGGAGATCAAGCTCAATGCCGGTGGCACGCAGCGCCTGACCACCCGCGCCATCGTGATCGCCACCGGTGGTCGACCGTTTGTGCCGCCGTTGGCCGGCCTCGATGAAGTGGGCTTTGTGACCAGCGACACAGTGTGGGAAACTTTTGCCAAACTGGATGTGCCGCCCCAGCGGCTGGTGGTGCTGGGCGGCGGCCCCATTGGCTGCGAGCTGGCGCAGGCTTTTGCACGGCTCGGCTCCCATGTGACGCTGATTGGGCGCAACCCGCGTTTGATGCCACGCGAGGACGCCGAGGTGTCCGAGCTGGCGCGCACCGCATTTGAGGCTGACGGCATGACGGTGTTGACCGGCCACAAGACCGTGCGTTGCGAGCGCGAAGGCGCGCGCAAATTCATCGTGGTGGAACACGCGGGTCAAACGCAACGTATCGAGTTTGACCAATTGCTCTGCGCTGTCGGGCGCGAGGCGCGGCTGGAGGGCTATGGTCTGGAGGCGTTGGGTATCGAGACGCGTGGCACGGTGGTCACTAACGCTTATTTGCAAACGCTCTACCCCAACATTTATGCCGCTGGTGATGTGGCTGGCCCCTATCAATTCACCCACGTAGCCGGGCATCAGGCCTGGTACGCGGCGGTTAACGCGCTGTTTGGCGATTTTAAGTCGTTCAAGGCCGATTATTCGGTGATTCCCTGGGCGACCTTCATCGAGCCCGAGGTGGCGCGCGTGGGCTTGAACGAGTTGGAGGCCAAAGAAAAAGGCATCGCCTATGAGGTGACGAAATATGGCATTGACGACCTCGACCGCGCCATTGCCGACGGCACCGCGCACGGCTTCGTGAAAGTGCTGACCGTGCCCGGCAAAGACCGCATTCTGGGCGTGACGATTGTGGGCGAGCACGCCGGTGATTTGCTGGCCGAGTTTGTGCTGGCCATGAAGCACGGCTTGGGCTTGAACAAAATCCTGGGCACCATCCACACCTACCCGACGCTGGCTGAGGCCAACAAATACGTGGCCGGAGAATGGAAACGCGCCCACGCACCGCAAAAAGTGATGGCCTGGCTGGAGGGGTTTCATGCCTGGCGGCGCGGTTAAACCACTGTCCGGCTGGTGTCTGATTTCATGAAGCTGTCGATCATTGTCCCGATGCGCAATGAAGCTGCCCAGCTGGATGCGCTGTTGCCGGCGTTGCAGCATTTGCAGCGTCAGGGCCACGAAGTCATTTTGGTCGATGGCGGCAGCACCGACGGCTGTGACCATTTGGCCGCAGACGCGGGCTTGACCGTGTTGCACGCCTTGCGGGGGCGCGCGCGCCAGATGAACGTGGGCGCACAGCACGCCAGCGGCGAAGCCCTGCTTTTTCTGCATGCGGATACCACCTTGCCTGAAAACGGCTGCGCAGAGGTGCAACGTGTGTTGGCACAACCCGGTCAGCTCTGGGGCCGTTTCAATGTCTGCATCAGCGGCCAACATTCGGTTTTGCGGCTGGTCGGCCTTTTGATGAACCTGCGCTCGCGCATCACGGGCATTGCCACCGGTGACCAGGCGCTGTTCATGACACGCCAGGCGTTTACCCAGGTGGGTGGTTTTCCTGATCAGCCGCTGATGGAAGACATTGAAATTTCAGCTCGCTTAAGGCGCATCGACTGGCCGGTGTGCCTGAAGTCGTGCGTGCGCACTTCTGGGCGGCGCTGGGAAAGCCGCGGTGTCTGGCGCACCATTGTGTTGATGTGGCGCTTGCGCTGGCAGTACTGGCGTGGTGTCAGCGCCCAGCAACTGGCGCAGGCCTACCAATGAATCCCCGGCTGCTGATCTTTGCCAAGGCCCCAGTCGCCGGTGCAGTCAAAACCCGGCTGATCCCTGCGTTGGGGGCCGACGGCGCGGCGGCGTTGGCGCAACGCATGCTGGTGCACGCCTTGGCCCAGGCCAAGGCGGCGCAACTGGGCGCGGTTGAGCTGTGTGTCAGCCCGGCCGCGACGGACAAAGTCTGGGGCCCCTGGCGCGCGCGCCACACGGGGTCCTGGTCTGATCAAGGGACGGGTGATCTGGGCGAGCGCATGGCCCGCGCTGCCCAGCGAGTGCTGGCCGCCGGGCAGTCCGTATTGCTGGTGGGTACCGACTGCCCGGCGTTGGACGCTGCCCATCTGCGCCGCGCCGCCGCCGCACTGACGCAGCACGATGCTTGTTTGATTCCTGCGCACGACGGCGGCTATGTGCTGCTGGGTCTGCGCCGGTTTGATGCGACCGTGTTTTCAGAGATCGCCTGGAGCACTGCCAGCGTGGCGCGCGTCACGCTGGATCGCTTGCGGCAGCTGTGCTGGTCGGTGCAAGTCTTTGCGCCCCTGTACGACATTGATGAGCCTGTCGACTTGCCGTATTTGCCCGACGATTGGGTGCAGACCTTGTCGGCACGGGTGCCAGAGTTCTCATGATGCCGGGCGCCTTGCCGCTTTGGCGGCTGGTGGCATTGATTGGCATCACCTTGACGTGTTTTGCCGGCAACTCGGTGCTGTGCCGGCTGGCGCTGAAGCAGACTGCGCTGGATGCCGCCAGCTTTACCAGCTTGCGGGTGCTCTCGGGCGCGCTGATGCTTTGTCTGTTGGCCGCTTATCGACACAAAGGCACAGACGATGCGTCGCGGCCAAAGCGTGGATCGGTGCCGACGTGGTTCGGTGGGAATTGGTTTTCAGCGGCGGCGCTGTTCGTCTACGCCGCCACGCTGTCGTTTGCCTACATTGACATTGCTACCGGTGCCGGTGCGCTATTGCTGTTTGGTGCGGTGCAAGCCACCATGATTGTGGCGGGTTGGTGGGCCGGTGAACGGCTGAGCGTGCGCCAGTGGACTGGCTTTGTGCTGGCGCTGGCGGGCATGGTGGCCTTGCTGCTGCCGGGCTTGACAGCCCCGCCGCTGGAGAGTGCCTTACTGATGCTGGTCAGCGGTGCGGCCTGGGGCGTGTACTCGCTGCGCGGGCGCTTTGGGGGTGACCCGGTGCAGGCCAGCGCAGGCAATTTTGGTCGGGCGGCGTTACTGGCGCTGGCGCTCAGCGGGCTGGCTTGGTCGGGTCAGCGGTGGGACGGCATGGGTGCGTTTTATGCGCTGCTTTCGGGCGCGGTGACCTCGGGTCTGGGCTACGCCATCTGGTACACCGTGCTGCCAAGTTTGAGTGTGACCCGCGCCGCCACCTTGCAGCTCAGCGTGCCGGTGCTGGCCAGCGTGGCCGGGCTGGTGTTTGTGCAGGAGGCCATCACCCTGCGCCTGGTGCTGACCTCGCTGGCAGTCCTGGGCGGCATTGCCATGGTGGTGCTGGGGCGACAGCTCCGGCGGGATCATGGATGATTTTGAAAATCATGACATAGGTTCAAAGCGTTGTGGCGGAGAAGGTGGGCCGGTGTAGTCATGCGCTGGTCGATGAATCAGGCGGGCGATGCGCTTTGCTACGTGTCCCCCGCCCGCTGCGCGTGCTCCTCCTTTACCTCCGCAAAGCGCATCGCCCGCCTGATTTTGCGAGCTTGCTGGTTGGCTTGCAGGGGAAATGCTTGATCAGCCGATGTTCGATACGGTGTGCCACCAACTGATCGACTTGGTGTGAAGGGTTTTCCGCTCCAGCGCTCAGGCGCGGTGATTGGGCCATGTGACCGGGCTTTGGGGGTAAAGGCGCGCGCCTAAAGTCGCGGGGTGATCTGAACCCTCCGTTTCGCGCGTGATTTCCCCCCAAAACCGCATGAGCATGACCCAGTCGCCGCGCCGGGTTTGAATCGATGCAATGACAACAGCACATGTCATGCATTGTGCAATGATCAATCAGCGCCCAGCACCTTCACGCCAGCCACGATCCGCGTCACCGTGGTCAGCGCGCACAGCGCGGCAAAGCCGTAGGCCAGAGCGGCAAACCAGTCAGGTACCAGGCACATCAGCACAAACACGGCCATGGTCTCGACACTTTCGGTCAGGCCGCTCAGGTAATAAAAACCTTTGGCCGGGTAGGTGCTGCTGCTGATGCCGCGCTTGGCCGCCAGCACGGCAAACGCCAAAAACGTGCTGGCGGTGCCAATAAAGCTGTAGATCAACACACTGGCGGCCAACGCGTTGCGTGTTGGGTCGGCCAGCGCAAAGCCCAGCGGAATGCTGGCGTAAAACAAGAAGTCCAGCGCAATGTCCAGAAACGCACCACGGTCGGTGGGCTGGGTCAACCGTGCCAGCGCGCCGTCAAGCCCATCGGCCAGCCGGTTCAGACCCATCGCCAGCGGCGCCCACTGCGGCAGGTCCAGCGCAATCAGCGGCAGCGCCAGCATACCGATGGCAAAGCCCAGCCAGGTGATATGGTCAGCTTGCCAGCCACGACGCTGTAGCATCTGCGCCATGCGTTGCAGCGGGTTTTGAACAGCGGCGTTGAACGCGCGGTCAAGCATCACCCACCTGCCAGTCGCTGATGTTGAGAACGCGCGCCCCTGGGGGCACATCGGTGGCGTCGTGCGTGACCAGCAGGGTGGGCAGTTGCAACTGCTCAATCTGCTCGAACACAAAAGCGCGAAACTGCACGCGTAGCACGGCATCCAGCTTGGAAAATGGCTCATCGAGCAGCAGCGCCCGCGGCCGCGCCAGCAGCGTGCGCATCAGGCTCACCCGCGCGCGCTGGCCGCCCGACAGAGTGGCCGGGTCGCGGTCATGAAAACCAGCCAGCCCCATGTCGGCCAGCGTTTGCTCCACCGCCATGCGGCGCTGCGCACCGCGCACCGCAGCGGGCAGGGCAAACGCCAGGTTTTGCCCCACGCTCAGGTGCGCAAACAGCAGGTCGTCCTGAAACAGGATGCCGATGCCACGTGCCTCTACCGGCAAACCGTCGCAGCGCTGCTGATCCAGCCAGAGTTCGCCGCTGGCGTCAAAAGCGCTGGGCAGGTCGCCAATCATCCAGTTCAGCAGCGTCGATTTGCCCGAGCCAGACACACCCGTCACCGCCACCACTTCGCCCGCTGCCACCGACAGCGACAGGTCGTGCAGCAAGGCTTGGTCACCGCGGCGCAGGCTCAGGTGGTCAATGCGCAGCATGTCAGCGCAGCCCCAGACGTTGCCGGCTGGCCCAACGCGGCCACAGCGCAGCCAGCCCAAACGCCGCCAGCGGCAAGGCAATTTGCAGCAGCGCCTGCACCGCCAGCACGCTGCGGTTGCCGCCTGCGCTCAAGGCCACCGCTTCGGTGGTGACGGTCGCAAAACGCCCGCCCCCGGCAAACAGCGTGGGCAGGTACTGCGCCACGCTCACCGCAAAGCCCACCGCCCAGGCCGCCAAGATGGGGCGCAGCAAGATGCGCCACTTGACCTGCCAGCAAGCGCGCAGGCGCGAGCAGCCCAAGGCGCGTGCCGTGGTCAGCAAGCGGCCATCAAACGCGCGGTAAGCGCCCACCAGCGTCAACACCATGTAGGGCAGCACCCACAGCAAATGGCTCCAGACCAGCGCCATGGGCGTGGCATCGATTTGCGCACGCAGCAGCGCCGCGTATTGCGCGGCCACCAGCGGCATGGCGGGCACGATCAGCGGCAAATACAACACCGCGTTCCAGCGCTGCGGCCCCCACTCCAGCCAGACCAGCACCACCGGCAGGCACATCAGCGAGGCCGCTGCAGCCAGCCACAGCGTGGTCCAGAACGGCACCCAGTCGGCCTGCAGCCAATGCGTCAGCGACACGCCTGTTGGCCACAGCGCGGGGAAAAACCAGGTTTGCGCCACCGACCACAGCAGCAGCACCGCCAGCACGGCGTAGCCAACGGCCAGCAGCGGCAGTTCCCAGCGCCAGTGGCGCGGTGTGGCACTTGCGCGCACGCCGTCAGGGTAGGCCCGCCGTGTTTGCCAAACGTGCCAGCCACCCCGCGCCAGCAACGCACCCAGCAAGAACAAACCCAGCAACACCAGCGAGGCTGCACCGCCTTGTGCCTGCAGGCGTTCGTCCGGGTCGGTCAGCCACTGCCAGGCCAGCACGGCCAGCGTGGGCGGCGTGCTGGGCCCCAGAATCATTGCCATATCGACCACAGACAAACCATAGGCAAACACCGCTGCCAGTGGCCAGCCCAGGCGCGGCAGCACTTGCGGCCACAGCACGCGTTGCCAGGTTTGCACCCGGCTGTAACCCAGACTGCGTGCCATCACCATCTGGCGCGCCACCGCTTGCTCACCTAGCACGGCAGACAGCGTCCAGAGCAAAAACCAGCTTTCCTTGATGGCCAGAGCGAGGGCCAGCGCCAGTGCATGCGGGTCTTGCACCGTAGCCCAGTCGGGCGGGTCGGTCCATGCAAGAAATTGGCCGATAGCCCTTGCCAGCCAACCGGAAGGCGCTATCAAAAAGAAGATGCCCACAGCAAACGCAGCATGCGGCATGGCCAGCAGCAAAGGCAGCCGCCGCTGCATCGCCTGCCAAGCGGCACCGGGGTAGCTAACCGTGGCAAACGCTGCGGCCGCCGCGCAGGCCAGCGCTGGCCCGAGCACGGCAGACACCAAAGTGGCTTGCAGCGCCTGCGGCCATTGCGGGTCTCGCCACAGCGCCTGCCAGACGGGTGTCTGCATGCTTGGCATCAACGCCCAATACAGGCCAGGCAGCAGCGGGGCAAAAATCAGCGTCACCAGGCTGACTGCCAGCAAGGCCGCGGGCGCGGTGCCCCGGGGGCTGCCGGTTAACGCGCGCCGTATCGCTTGAGCCACTCGGCCTCCAGCGCCTCAACCCAGCTGGCGTGCGGCTCGGGTAGGGTGGGTACCGCCTCGGTCAGCGCGCCGGGTGCTTGTTTGCGCAGCAAGGCTTGCACCTCAGCGCTGAGCTTGCGCACGTCGAGCACGGTGCCGTCACCCCACACGTCGATGTCAGCCTTGTGCGCTTGCGCCGGGGCAGAGAGCAAAAAGTTGGCAACCACTTGCGCACCCGCCTGGGCGTTGGCGTTGACAGGAATCGCCAAAAAGTGCACGTTGCCAATGGTGCCGTGGCTAAAGCCAAAGCTGTAGGCCAAGGCGGGCAGCTGGTGCGACTTGATCAGGTTGGCCGCCTCGTTGGGGTTGAAGGTGAGGGAGAGCTTGAGCTCACCGTCGGCCAACATGCGGTGCATGGCTGCGGCATTGGGCGCAAAGCTCTTGCCCTGTCGCCACAGGTGCGGGTGCAAGGCATCCAGATACGACCACAACGCGGGTGTGGCGCTGGCAAAAGCGGCCGGGGTTACCGGCTGCTGCAAGGCCGCCGGTGTGGGGGTGAGCTCCAGCAGCAGTTGCTTGACGAAGGTGGTGCCGTGGAAGTCTGGCGGTTTGGGGTAGGTGACGCGTCCTGGGTTGGCCTTGGCAAAGGTCAGCAACTCAGCGGCCGAGCGTGGTGGCGTGGGTGTGACGGCCTGGTTGGCAATGAAGGTGAGCTGTGCCGTGCCCCAGGGTGCCTCCATGCCGTCGGTAGGCACCGAAAAGTCGCTGCGTACCGGTTTGTTCAAATCGACCAAACCCCAGCTGGGCAGGGACTCGGCCCACGGCCCCAGCAGCAGGCCACCGTTTTTGAGGTTGCGAAAGTTCTCACCGTTGACCCACATCAGATCAATCGAGCCGCCCTGCGTACGGCCGGCGGCCAGTTCGGTCTGTACCCGTTTAACCACGTTGGCGGTGTCGGTCACCTTGACGTGTTTGAGGGTGACGCCGTAGCGGCTTTGCACCTCTTTGGCGGCCCAGGCGATGTAGGCGTTGGTGGCTTCGCTGCCACCCCAGGCGTTGAAGTAAACCGTCTGGCCACGAGCGTCTTTTTCGGTTTGTGCCCAGTCGGCGTGGGCTGCCAGCGGCAGGGCCAGTGCGGCGGTCAGCAAGATGCGGGTGGTGTTGAAGTTCAAAAATGTCATGACAGGTCTCGCCTCGCAGAAGAGCGTGCAGTTTAAAGGGGCTTGGTCGCCCGAGGTCGTCCCATTCTTACAGTGCGCGTTGGCGCCCGCCTGTGCCGGCCAGCGGGGTCAGCACCAGCAGGGTCGCAAGGCTTCCAGTTCGGCCAGGACGCGGGCGATCGTTGCGGGCTCCAGGTAATGCGTCACACGGTTATGCACATGCGCCACCAGTGTCGACTCGCTGTTGTCTTGCGACCAGTCTTCGCCAACGCCATCCTGGTGCCGCGGACGAGAAGACTCACCCAGCCATTTGGCGCACCAGGTCACCGACCACAACCACATCAGCGTGCGCAGCGGTACCAGCGCGCGCAGGTAGGGGGCGGCCTCATGACCCATAGCATCGATCCAGGTCTGGTAGGCCGCAGCGATCTGGACAACAGACAACTCGAAGGATGCGCTGACATCCCAGGTGGTGGAGGTGTACAGCGTGGCGTGCGCCAGGTCCAGCGGCGGCAAGCCGTAACGCATTTTTTCCAGATCCACCAGCACCGCCTGGCCCTGCGCGGTGATCAGGAAATTACCTGGATGGGCATCAAACGCGATCAGGCGCGGTGGCAGGTCACGGCACAGGTCGGTCACGCTGTGGCTCAGCGCCGACAACGTGCGCTGGATGGTCTGGCGCGATGCAGGTGCCACCTGTGGCTGGTCGAGGTAGGCGGCTTGCGTGTTGATTTGCTGCAGCATGTTGCTCAGCGCGGGTGTCTCGCACAGCAGTGGCGGGCGCAGCGCTGGCGCAGGAACGCTCAGGCGGTGAATGGCTGCCAGTGCCCGCATGATCGCGGGTAGATGCGTTGTGCTGTTGGCTGGTGTGCCAGCAATCTCCTGCACCAGCAGCGCACCCCAGGGCAAAGCGTCGTTTGGGGTCACGCTCAGGTGCAGCAAGGGCACATGGCCGCTCGGTGTTGCGCGGTTAAAGCAAGCGGCCTCGTAAGCCAGGTTATCTGCCGCGGTCAAGCCCATCTGGCTTTGCTTGGGTATGCGTGCCAGCAAACCGGTCCCGTTCAGGCGCACATGCCAGTGGGCCAAGCCGGTATCGGTCAGGGGCTCAAGCGTGGGCGTTTCACCCAGCAGAGGTCTCAACCGTGCCGACAACGCAACAAGCAAGGCAGGGACCGGCATGCATTTGTCTCAGAGATTGGGTGCCAGCAGCCGCTGCAGGTCTTTGGCGTCCAGGCCACGGCGCGCGGCCAGGTCTTGCAACTGGTCGTCACCAATCTTGCCGACGTTGAAATAGGTGGCCTGCGGGTGGCCGATGTAAAAACCGCTGACGCTTGAAGCCGGATTCATGGCCAGGCTCTCGGTCAGCGTCATGCCAATGTCTTCGCAGTGCAGCAGCGCAAACATGTCCTTCTTGGCGCTGTGATCCGGGCAGGCGGGGTAACCCGGCGCGGGGCGGATGCCCTGGTATTTCTCGGCAATCAGCTCTTGCGCCGTCAAGGCCTCGGACGGTGCGTAGCCCCACAAGTCGGTACGCACCTTGTGGTGCAGGCATTCGGCAAAGGCTTCGGCCAGCCGGTCGGCCAGCGCTTTGAGCATGATGGCGCTGTAGTCGTCGTGCGCGGCGAGGAACTGGGCCTCCTTTTTCTCCAGGTTCAAACCGGTGGTGACGGCAAACAGGCCAACGTAATCTTTCAAGGTTTTTAGGCCTCTAGCCCCCGTCATATCTGCACAAGCAGCTACATTGTTTGTAGTTATCTTCGGCGCAACAAAGTCTGCCAGGCAACGGCTCGGGCGCATCACGCCGTCAATTTCTTCCTTGGCGGCTTGCTGGCGCAGGCCGTACCAGGTCAGCGCCATGCTGGTACGGGTTTCATCGGTGTAGAGCGCCATGTCGTCGTCACCCACGCGGTTGGCCGGGTACAAGCCGATGACCCCATTGGCGGTGAGCCAGCGCCCGTCGATGATTTTTTTCAGCATCGCTTGGCCGTCGGCAAATACTTTTTTGGCTTCCACGCCTACCACGTCGTCGTCCAGAATCGCCGGATACGGGCCGGCCAAATCCCAGGTCTGAAAGAACGGCCCCCAGTCGATGTACTGCGCAATCTCGGCCAGGTCAAAGTTCTTGAAGACACGTCGGCCAATGAACTTTGGGGCTGTGGGCTGGTAGCTGGCCCAGTCGATCGGCGTTTTGTTGGCGCGGGCTTTGGCCAGCGGCCACAGCGGCGTGACCTTTTTGTTGGCGTGCTGGGTGCGCACCTTGTCGTAGTCGGCGCCAAGTTCCGACACAAACGCACCTTTGGCATCGCCCAACAGGTTTTGCGCCACGCCCACGCTGCGGCTGGCATCGGGCACATAAACCACCGGGCCGTCGTAATGTGGCGAAATTTTCACCGCGGTGTGCACCCGGCTGGTGGTCGCGCCACCGATGAGCAGCGGAATTTTTTTGATGCGAAAGTAGTCGTCTTTTTGCATCTCGCCGGCCACGTACTGCATTTCTTCCAGGCTGGGCGTGATCAGGCCAGAGAGGCCAATGATGTCGGCTCCCTCGGCTTTGGCGCGCGCCAGAATCTCGTGGCAGGGCACCATCACGCCCATGTTGACCACGTCGAAATTGTTGCACTGCAAGACCACGGTGACGATGTTTTTACCAATGTCGTGTACGTCGCCCTTGACCGTGGCAATGATGATCTTGCCCTTGGTTTGCACATCGCGCCCGGCCGCTTCATCGCGCAGCTTTTCTTCTTCAATGTAGGGAATCAAATGCGCCACGGCCGACTTCATCACGCGCGCGCTTTTCACCACCTGCGGCAAAAACATCTTGCCCTGGCCAAACAAGTCGCCCACGATGCTCATGCCAGCCATCAGCGGGCCTTCAATCACGTGCAGCGGGCGGCCACCTTTGGCGACGATCTGCTGGTAGGCTTCTTCGGTGTCCTCGACGATGAAGTCGGTGATGCCGTGCACCATGGCATGGCTCAGGCGCTGCTCAACCGTGACGGGCTGCTCCGGCGTGCCGCGCCATTCCAGCTTTTTCGATTCGTCTTTGGCCCCGCTTTTTGCGGTTTCGGCAATCTCCACCAGCCGCTCACCGGCATCCGGGCGGCGGTTCAGCACCACGTCTTCGACGCGCTCGCGCAGCACCGGCTCCAAATCGTCATAAACCCCGACCATGCCGGCGTTGACAATGCCCATGTCCATACCGGCTTGAATCGCGTGGTACAGGAACACGGTGTGGATGGCCTCGCGCACCGGGTCGTTGCCGCGGAAGCTGAACGACACATTCGACACACCGCCGCTGACCTTGGCACCCGGCAGATTCGCCTTGATCCAGCGCGTGGCGTTGATGAAATCGACCGCGTAGTTGTTGTGCTCTTCAATGCCGGTGGCAATGGCAAAGATGTTGGGGTCAAAAATGATGTCTTCCGGCGGAAAACCCACCTCGTCGACCAAAATGCGGTAAGCGCGCTCGCAAATGCTGATCTTGCGCTCATACGTGTCGGCCTGGCCCTGTTCGTCAAACGCCATCACCACCGCAGCAGCACCGTAGCGGCGCAACAGCTTGGCGTGGTGTTTGAAGGCATCCACACCTTCTTTCATGCTGATCGAGTTGACCACCGGCTTGCCCTGCACGCAGCGCAGGCCAGCCTCAATGACGCTCCATTTGCTGGAGTCAATCATCACTGGCACGCGCGATATATCTGGCTCAGACGCTATCAAGTTAAGAAATTTCACCATGGCCGCCTGGCTGTCAAGCATGGCCTCGTCCATGTTGATATCGATGATCTGCGCGCCGTTTTCCACCTGCTGGCGCGCCACGCTCAGGGCCTGGTCAAACTCGCCATTCAGAATCATGCGGGCAAAGGCCTTGGAGCCGGTGACGTTGGTGCGTTCGCCGACGTTGACAAACGTCGCCTGCGGCGGCGCGCCATCGGTGGCTTCTGCAGGCGCAGCGCCAATCACCAGTGGCTCCAGGCCGGACAACTTCATGGGGGGGACGTGAACTTCAGACATGCAACTCACCTGTGGAAAAAAAATTCTGTGTCAGGTGAGCGTCGTTGCGATGTATCCAAGCCTGGCAGACCGTGCGGCCCGCTGCAACGCTCCTTGGAAAGCTCGGATTTTACCGGGTGTTTTCGCCGGCCCCAGTGGGCTTGCGCAGCCCCGCAGCCACCAGCGTGATCACGGTGAACGGCAGCACAAAACTCAGCATCGCGCCAGAAAACGCCTCCAACGCAGCGTGCTTTTGCGCTGCCAGCACCAGATACGCCACATAAGCCGCGTAGTAGGCCAAAAATACCACACCTTCCCAGCGGGCAATCTCGCGCCCGGTCATGAACACCGGCACGCAGGCCAGCGCCACCGCGCTCATCACCCAGAGGTCGAAATTGAGCGCCGACGCCGGTACCTCCAGCCCCGTGCCGCCGGTGGCTGTGCCCACCACGCTGGCGATGCCCAGACTGCCCAGAATGTTGAAGGTGTTGCTACCCACCACGTTGCCTACAGCGATGTCGCGCTCGCCCTTGATGGCCGCCATGACTGACGTGGCCACCTCGGGCATGGAGGTGCCGGCAGCCACAATGGTCAGGCCAATCACCAGGTCGCTGACACCCAGCGCCTTGGCAAACACGACCGAAGCCTGCACCAGCCAGTCTGAGCCCAGCACCAGTAGCCCCAGTCCCACGCCAATCAACAGCAACTGCGCCGGCATGCCGTCGCGCCAGCCGGCTTGCGCCAGGGGCACCAATCCATCCACGTAGTCGTCTTGCACGGCCTGCTCCTGGTGACGCGACTGCCACACCAGAAAGACGGTGTAAGCGACCATCAGGCCAAGCAAAATGATGCCGTCAGACAGACCCAGGTGCCCGTCCAGGGCAAACAGTATCAGCAGCAAGCTGGCCCCCAGCATGATCGGCACCTCTTGCCGGATCAACTGGATGTTGACGATCAGCGGCGTGATCAGCGCCGACAGCCCCAAGATGAACAGTACGTTGAAAATATTGCTGCCAATGGCGTTGCCCAGCGCCAGGTCGGTCTTGCCCTCCAGCACCGCGCCAATGCCCACCGCCACCTCGGGCGCGCTGGTGCCAAACGACACCACCGTGAGCCCCACCACCAGTGGTGAAATGCCCAAAGTGAGGGCCAGTTTGGAGGCGCCACGCACCAGCAGGTCTGCGCCCCCAATCAGGGCAATCAGGCCAGCGGTGAACATCAGAAGGGTCATGGTGTACAGATGGCGCGTTGGTGGCCGATGCCAACCATCAAGCGGCTTCTTTGTAAAACGCGTTGCGCTGCAGCGTGCGCCCGGCCAGCGGGGCCACCTTGTCGTGGATCGCGCCAATGTGTTCGGGTGTGGTGCCGCAGCAGCCGCCGACGATGTTGACAAGGCCTTCAGCGGCGAATTCGCCCACCAGGCGGCTGGTCACGTCCGGGGTTTCGTCAAAACCGGTGTCGCTCATCGGGTTGGGCAGGCCAGCATTGGGGTAGCAGCTGATGAACGTATCGGGCGCGGCCTTGGCCAGCTCTTGCAGGTAAGGTCGCATCAGCGTGGCTCCCAGCGCGCAGTTCAGGCCGACGGCCAGCGGCTGTGCGTGGCGCACGCTGTGCCAGAAAGCGGTGACGGTCTGGCCGCTCAAGATGCGCCCGGACGCGTCGGTGACGGTGCCACTGATGATGATGGGCAGGCGCTGGCCGCTCGCCTCAAAAAATTCGTCAATGGCAAACAGCGCCGCTTTGGCGTTGAGGGTGTCGAAGATGGTTTCCACCAGCAGCGCGTCAGCACCGCCTTGCACCAGCGCGTCGACTTGCTCGTAGTAGCTGGCGCGCAAGTCTTCAAACGTCACATTGCGCGCGCCGGGGTCGTTCACGTCGGGGCTGATGCTGGCGGTTTTGGGCGTGGGGCCGAGGGCACCCAGCACAAAACGTGGTTTGTCCGGCGTGGAAAACTTGTCGCAGGCGGCGCGCGCCAGTTTGGCCGAGGCCAGGTTCATCTCGAACGCCAGGTCGGCCATGTCGTAATCAGCCTGCGCGATGCGGGTGGCGCCAAAGGTGTTGGTTTCGATCATGTCCGCGCCGGCAGCCAGGTAGCGCTCGTGGATGCTGGTGATCACGTCCGGGCGGGTCAGGCTCAGCAACTCGTTGTTACCTTTGATGTCCTTGGAGAAGTCTTTGAAGCGCTGGCCGCGGTATTGCGATTCATCGAGCTTGAAGCGCTGAATCATCGTGCCCATGGCACCGTCAAGCACCAGGATGCGTTGTTGCAGGATTTCGGGCAGCGCCTGGCCGCGGGTGTAGGTGGGGCATTTCATAGCCGGGCATTGTAGAAAACCAGCGGCTGAACCTGTGGCAGGTGGGGGCTTGGCTGGGCACGTTCCGAATTAGTGAACTGTACGGATGAATTTTCCTTGCGTGTTGCATGAAAATTGATCGTTTGTTGCGGTGCAGCATTTGCGTTAATGTCGCATCGTGTTCTCAAAAGGAACACGCATTCAACAAAGGATCCAACATCATGGAACAACGGTACATTGAAATTGACATCGACGCCCACATCCGCAATGCACAACAGTTGCGCTCTGAAGCTTTGGGCGAAATTCTGCGGACGATCTGGAAAAATTCTGTGGCGTGGCTTGCGGGTTTCGTCAACCGCCGACTGGAAGCGCACATTGTTGCGGCCAGGTCGTCAGCCACGGCCATGTATTGAGCGCGACCAAGCCGCCCGGGTCCCCATGAAAATCATGTTCAGCTTGGTTAGCTTTGTCGTCGGCATCCTGTCCGTGGTGTTCGGTTTGGGTAACCTGGCGTTTCTGGGCCAGACCTTGTCCGCTACCCTGGTTGGCCTCGGGGCCATGGGCCTGGGTTGCGGCTGTCTCTGGGTGTCGATGCAAACGCTCGCCAGAAATTAGCGCGTCGAGGGGCTGAAGCGTCACTTCGGCAAATCTTGCGTACGGCACCCGCAACGCCGTCGCAGCTGCCAAACATTTCTTGCGCCAGTGGGGCGGATTCCATTGCCGAGCGTTACAGCAAACCACCGGCTGAACCTGCGGCCGGGGGCGATCAAAAGCGGTGTCGAGGAGATGTTGGGACGGTGCGCGCCTGTTGGTTGGCTGGCAGTGGAAATGCATCGACGGCCGATATTGGCTAAGGTGTGCCATCCACTGTTTGGCTTGGTGTGAAGCGTTTTCCTGTCGCCGCGGCGGGTTGAACCTGATGCAATGACTTTTCGCAACGGCACCTCCATAGGTCATGAATTGTGCAAAGATCAATACAAGAACAGCGGGTCTCATTTCATGATGCGCCGCTCGATTCTTTGGGCGCGTGGACAGCAAGCCATCAGATGGCGGTTAAAGGGTAAGAACGATAATTTCACGCTGGAAGGGTTCAACGCCTGCGCAAGGGCCGCTCCGATGAAGTGGCGACGCGCCGCGACAATCGTGGCCAAGGTGCAAGCGCGCAAGAAGCCGTCCAAGTCGCATCCTCGGCTACGCTACTTGTGGTACGGGCGTATGTCGTAAAAGTTATATGCTTTTTAGCCTTCTAGCCCATATAAATAAAGCGCAAGCAGCTATTGATTAAGTAGTAAACAAGTTGTCCATCGAATCCATTCTTCAAACGGTTTTTGGTTACTCTGCGTTTCGCGGACCGCAGCAGGGCATCATCGAACACGTCACCGCTGGCGGTGATGCCCTGGTGTTGATGCCTACCGGCGGCGGCAAATCGCTGTGCTACCAGATTCCGGCCATTGCGCGCCAAAGTGCCGGTCACGGCATCACGGTCGTCATTTCGCCACTGATCGCGCTGATGCACGACCAGGTCGGCGCGCTGCACGAGGCGGGTGTCAGCGCCGCGTTTTTGAATTCCACCTTGAGCATGCAAGAAGCCTCTGACACCGAACGGCGTTTGGTGCAGGGCAACATCACGCTGCTGTACGCTGCCCCCGAGCGCGTGACCACGCCGCGCTTTCTGGCGCAGCTCGATTCCTTGCAAGAGCGCGGCTTATTAAGCCTGTTCGCCATTGACGAAGCGCATTGCGTGAGCCAGTGGGGCCACGACTTCCGCCCCGAATACCGCGCCTTGACGGTGCTGCACGAGCGTTACGCAACAGTGCCGCGCATTGCGCTCACCGCCACGGCCGATGCGCTGACGCGTGCCGACATCATTGAGCGCTTGCAACTGCAAGATGCGCGCCTGTTCATCAGCAGTTTTGACCGCCCCAACATCCGCTACACGATTGTTGAAAAACGCGAGGCTACGGCACAACTGCTGCGCTTTATCCGCGACGAACACCTGGGTGATGCGGGCATTGTGTATTGCCAGTCGCGCAAAAAGGTGGAAGAAACGGCAGCGTGGTTGTGTGACAGCGGCATCCCCGCGCTGCCTTACCACGCCGGACTGGACGCACGCGTGCGCCAGGCCAACCAAGACCAGTTTTTGCGCTCTGAAGGGGTGGTGATGGTGGCCACAATAGCTTTTGGCATGGGCATCGACAAGCCCGACGTGCGTTTTGTGGCGCACCTGGACATGCCCAAAAACATCGAGGGCTACTACCAGGAAACCGGCCGCGCCGGGCGCGACGGCGAGCCCGCCGATGCCTGGATGTGCTACGGCCTGCAAGACGTGGTGAATCAGCGCCGCATGATCGACGAGAGCCCGGCTGAAGAGACTTTCAAGCAAGGCCTGCGCGGCAAACTCGAAGCCTTGCTGGGGTTGGCTGAGGCCACCGATTGCCGCCGCGTGCGGCTTTTGCGCTACTTTGGCGAAGACAGCCAATCGTGCGGCAATTGCGACAACTGCCTGCAAGCGCCTGAGGTATGGGATGCCACCGATGCGGCGCGCAAGCTGCTCTCTACTATTTACCGGGTGCAGCAGCTCAGCGGTTTTGGTTTTGGTGCCGGGCACATCATTGACATTTTGCGCGGCAAAGTTACCGACAAGGTGGCACAACGCAGCCACCAGGGCTTGAGCACCTTTGGCATTGGTGCTGACCTGAGCGAGTCGCAATGGCGCAGCGTGCTGCGGCAGTTGTTGGCCATCGATGCCGTGAAGGTGGACGCACAGGCGTTCAACACCTTGGCGCTTACTGCAGGGTCGCGCGCGGTGCTCAGGGGCGAGGTGCCGGTGCACCTGCGCGTGGCCGCACCGAAGATGGGCAAGCACCGTACGCTGCGCACGGGCAGTGCCACATTGCCCAAGGTGGCCGCCGAACTGGACGTTGCCGCGCAAGCGCGTTTTGCTGCCCTGAAAGCCTGGCGCGCCAGCGTCGCGCGTGAGCATAATTTGCCTGCTTATGTGATCTTTCATGACGCCACGCTGGCGGCCATCGCGCACAGCGCGCCGCAGTCGTTGGACGCACTGCAGGGTATCAGCGGCATTGGTGCGCGCAAGCTGGAGGCCTACGGCGCCGCGGTGCTCGCGGTGGTGACCGGTCAGGCTTGCGAAATTGCCGGCTGATCAGACTTCAGGCGTGGGCGGCGCCTGGCTTACCCTGCCTGTTTGCCGCCCAGCAAGGCTGCCTTGAGCTGGTGATCGGCCGGACTGGGGCCAAGCCAGATCGACATCAGGGCGTTGAAGAACTCGGGCTCCTTGAACGGTTCGCCCTGGACTTGCCCCTTGACGGTGATGACGGTGCCGCTGCCTGGCACCCAGTCAATCATGAAGTTGTCGCCAGCGACGAGTTTCTTTTGGTCAGAAAAAATTTGTCCCATGCGCAACAACCCGGGCACGAGTTTGGACAGCGCGGCCTTGCCCATGTTGTCTTCGATGCCACGGGTGAGCAGCTTGCCGAGCTCGGCGGCGTCAATGTCGCGCACCATGGTGACGCTGAGCCGCTTCGGGCCCGGCTGGTTGATGACTTTGTCCGGGGTATCGGCCTTTTGTCCCAGGTAAAGCCCGGCGACGTAGACCTTGAAGATCACCTTGTAGCGCGTGCCCGCGCCGTTGAGTTGCAACGGTGTCGCGTTGACGCTCACCTGGTCGGGCACCTTGACGCCGTTGATGTCAACGGCAGCCGCCTGGCTGCCCAGCGCCAGCAGTCCGAGCGCGAAGATAATGAGGATGTGTCGAATGCGTTGCATGGTGTCTCGCGGTTGTGGCACGGGCGTGCGGGTTGGGTGCGCGCATTTTGATCGTGTTCGCGCCGGGCGGTATCAGGGTTTGCCATAGGTGGGCGTCAGTGCGCAATCAAGACGGCGCTTTTGCTACACTGGAAATCATGTTCATGCATCGAATCACCATCACGGGTTGTCGCAACCGGGGAGCCTGGCCCTGGCGTACGCCGCTGACTTTGGCGTAGCGTTAGTTTTTGTTTGAACGAGCCGCGACCCGGCGTCGTAGGCAACCGTGGTGCAGGTTGAACCGGCCACTGGCTCTTTTGTGGAAAGACCCATTGCGTGATCTCAGAATCTGAATTTTCCAGCCTTGCAGCCCAGGGCTACAACCGCATCCCCGTCAGCACCCAGGCCTTTGCCGACCTGGAAACACCGCTGTCGCTGTACCTGAAACTGGCCAACAGCGCGCCGTTCAGTTTTTTACTTGAATCAGTGGTGGGGGGTGAGCGGTTTGGCCGCTACAGCTTCATTGGTTTGCCAGCACGCACACTGTTGCGTTCTAGCGGGTTTGGTGACCAGGCGCGCACCGAAGTCGTCACCGCTGGCGTGGTGGTGGAAACATCGCAAGCCAACCCACTGGACTTCATTGCCGATTACCAAAAGCGCTTCAAGGTGGCGCTGCAACCAGGCATGCCACGTTTTTGTGGCGGCCTGGCGGGCTATTTTGGCTACGATGCGGTGCGTTACATCGAGAAGAAACTGCAGGCCACTTGCCCACCTGATGAACTTGGCACGCCCGACATTTTGTTGTTGCAGTGCGAAGAACTGGCGGTGATTGACAATCTGTCTGGCAAGCTGTTCTTGATGGTCTATGCCGATCCGGCCTTTGACAACGCTTATCAAAACGCTATTGAAAAACTAGCTGCTCTGAAACAACGACTGGATCAGCCCGTGCATGCCCCCAAAGTGCAGGCCAGCCCTGCTCAGCCTGCGGTGCGCGACTTTGCCAAGGCGGATTACCTTGCCGCCGTGGTGCGTGCCAAGGAACTGATTGCCGGGGGCGACTTCATGCAGGTGCAAGTGGGTCAGCGCATCAAAAAACCCTATACCCAGTCCCCCTTGAGCCTGTACAGGGCGCTGCGCTCGCTCAACCCCAGCCCGTACATGTATTACTACAACTTCAGCGGCGCCACGGCAGACGGCGCAGATTTTCATGTGGTGGGCTCGTCACCGGAGATCTTGGTGCGCCAGGAGCAGGTCACCGTCAACGGCCAGGTTGCGCAAAAGATCACCATCCGCCCGCTGGCAGGTACGCGCCCGCGTGGCGCCACGCCCGAGCTGGACAAAGCGGCTGAGGTCGAGCTGATCAACGACCCCAAAGAACGCGCCGAACACGTGATGCTGATTGACTTGGCGCGCAACGACATTGGCCGCATTGCCCAAATTGGCAGCGTCAAGGTCACCGACGCGTTCTGCGTGGAGCGCTACAGCCATGTGATGCACATTGTCAGTAATGTGGAGGGCACGCTGTTGCCTGGCATGACCAGCATGGACGTGCTTAAAGCCACTTTCCCGGCGGGCACACTCACCGGCGCGCCCAAGGTGCACGCGATGGAACTGATCGACCAGTTGGAGCCGACCAAGCGCGGCCTGTATGGCGGTGCCTGTGGTTACCTGAGTTACGCGGGCGACATGGACGTGGCGATTGCGATTCGTACCGGCATCGTCAAAAACCAGATGCTGTACGTGCAGGCGGCGGCCGGTGTGGTGGCCGACAGCGTACCCGAGCTGGAGTGGCGCGAGACCGAAGCCAAGGCACGTGCGCTGCTGCGCGCTGCTGAGCTGGTAGAAGAAGGTCTGGAGTAAATCATGACCGCAACAAGCAAACTTTTGATGATCGACAACTACGACAGCTTTACCTACAACATCGTCCAGTATCTCGGCGAGCTGGGGGCTGCTGTAACCGTGGTGCGCAACGACGAAATCACCCTGGACGACATGGACCAATTGCTGGCCTCCGGGCAGATGGATCGGCTGGTGATCTCCCCCGGGCCGTGTTCGCCCGCCGAGGCGGGAATCTCTGTTGCGGCGATACAGCGCTTCGCTGGCAAGCTGCCCATTTTGGGCGTTTGCCTGGGCCACCAAGCCATTGGCGCCGCTTTTGGCGGCACCATCATCCGGGCGCAGCACCTCATGCACGGCAAAACCAGCGTCATGACGACCACGCAAGAGGGCGTGTTTGCCGGGCTACCCAAGCAGTTCACGGTGAACCGCTACCACTCGCTCTCGATTGAGCGCGCCACCTGCCCGGCGTGTCTGAAGGTCACCGCCTGGACCGACGACGGCGAGATCATGGGCGTGAAGCACGCCAGCCTGGACATTGAAGGCGTGCAGTTTCACCCCGAGAGCATCCTCACCGAGCACGGCCATGCCATGCTGGCCAACTTTCTGAAGCCGCGTGGGTAACGAAATTACTATTATTTAAAGAGCTGCTTGCGCTTTTAATATAAGGGCTAGAGGCCAAAATGATGCATAAAACTGTGGACCTGCGCAGTGACACCGTGACCCAGCCGACGGCTGCCATGCGCGCCGTGATGGCGGCGGCACCGGTGGGCGACGACGTGTTTGGCGACGACCCCAGCGTCAACGCGCTGCAAGACAAGATGGCCGCCCTGCTGGGCTTTGAGACGGCACTGTTTGTGCCCACCGGCACGCAAAGCAACTTGTGCGCGTTGCTGGCGCACTGCCAGCGCGGTGACGAGTACATCGTCGGCCAATACGCCCACACTTACCGCTGGGAAGGTGGTGGCGCCGCGGTGCTGGGCAGCATCCAGCCGCAGCCGCTGGAACACCAGGCTGACGGCACGCTGGCGTTGGCCGATATTGAGGCTGCCATCAAACCCGACGACCCGCACTTTGCCAAGACCCGCCTGCTGGCGCTGGAAAACACGCTCGGCGGCAAGCTGATGCCGATGGATTACCTGCAGGCGGCCACTGCGTTGGCGGCGCGTCACGGCCTGGCGTGCCATCTGGACGGTGCGCGGCTGTTCAACGCGGCGGTGGTGCAAGCGGCGCGCAACCAGACCGATGTGTTTACCCAGGCGCGGCGCATTGCGGGGTGTTTTGACAGCGTGTCGTTGTGCCTGAGCAAAGGGCTGGGTGCGCCGGTGGGTTCGGTCTTGTGCGGCAGCGGCGATTTCATTGGCCGCGCGCATCGCATTCGCAAAATGGTCGGCGGCGGCATGCGCCAGGCCGGTGTTCTGGCGGCGGCGGGCAGTTATGCGCTCGACCATCACGTGGCCCGCCTGGCCGACGACCACGCCTTGGCCAGCCGCCTGGCTGCCGGTTTGCAGAATTTGCCCGGGTTGGTGGTGGAGCCGCCGCAGACCAACATGGTGTTTGTCGACCTGCAAGGCACGGCCAAGGCGCGGGCGCCGGAACTGCTGCCCTACCTGAAAGAACGCGGCGTGCTGGCCACCGGGTTGTACCGCTTGCGCTTTGTCACGCACCTGGACGTGGACGCGGCGGGCGTCGACCGCGCGATTGAGGCCATTCGCGGATTTTTTGAAGGTCGGCGATGATGCCTGTTGTCGACCACCTGGGCCTGTTTGTGCTGGCGGGCTGGTTGCTCAACCTCACGCCCGGGCCGGATGTGTTGTTCATTGTGACCCACGCGCTGCGCAGCGGCGCGCGCGCGGGGGTGGTGGCAGCGCTGGGCATCACCAGCGGGGTGTTTGTGCATATTTTTGCTGCGGCGGTCGGCGTGGGTGCACTGATGGCGGCCTCCAGCACTGCGTTCAGCCTGCTGAAATGGGCCGGTGCCCTGTACCTGCTGGTGATGGGGTTGCGGCTGCTCTTGCAATCGCCCAAAAAAGCTATTGATAAAGAAGCTGCTGACGCTTTTAAATCAAGGGCTGGAGGCCAAAAAAGTATATTTTTTCAGGGGTTCTGGACAAACGTGCTCAACCCCAAGGTGGCGTTGTTTTTTCTGGCTTTTGTGCCGCAATTCATTGCGCCGGATGCGCCCAACAAGGCGCTCACCTTCGTCTTGCTGGGGGTGTTGTTCAACCTCAACTCGGTCCCCGTGAACGTGGGCTACGCGTTGCTGGGCGCCTGGGCGGCGCGCCGTTTGGCGTTGCTACAGCGCGGCATGTGCTGGCTGGAGCGCCTGGCCGGTGTCATGTTTGTCGGTTTTGGCGTGCGGCTGGCCTTGATGGACAATCCGTCGCACTGAATTTTTTTGCGAAAACCAGGAGTTATTCATGCCACACACGATCCAGATCACGCCGCAAGAGGCGCTGTTGCGTACCATCGAGCATCGCGAAATTTTCCATGATGAGATGCTGTCGGTCATGCGACAGATCATGAACGGGGAATGGTCTGCGGTGATGATTGCAGCGCTGATCACCGGGCTGCGCGTCAAGAAAGAAACCATTGGCGAGATCACCGCCGCAGCGCAGGTGATGCGTGAGTTTTCCACCAAGGTGGCGGTGGCCGACAAAACCCATCTGGTCGACATTGTCGGTACCGGTGGCGACGGCTCGCACACGTTCAATATCTCTACCTGTGCGATGTTTGTTGCCGCCGCCGCCGGGGCCAAGGTCAGCAAACACGGCGGCCGTAGCGTCAGCAGCAAGAGCGGCAGCGCCGACGTGATGGAGTCGCTGGGCGTCAACATCAACCTGAAACCCGAGGCGATTGCCCGCTGCATCGCTGAGGCTGGCGTTGGTTTCATGTTTGCACCGAATCACCACCCGGCCATGAAAAATGTAGCGCCGGTGCGCCGTGAAATGGGCGTGAAAACCATCTTCAACCTGCTCGGTCCCCTGACCAATCCGGCCGGTGCGCCCAACATCCTGATGGGCGTTTTTCACCCCGATCTGGTCGGCATTCAGGTGCGCGCCCTGGAGAGTCTGGGTACCGACCACGCGGTCGTCGTGTATGGCAAGGACGGCATGGACGAGGTGAGCCTGGGTGCGGGCACCCTGGTGGGTGAACTCAAAGATGGCAAGGTCACCGAATACGAAATTCACCCGGAAGATTTTGGTCTGGCCATGGCCAGCAACCGCACGTTCAGGGTCGAGACGCCTGATCAGTCACGCGCCATGCTGCTGGACGTGCTGGACAATAGGGATGGCCCGGCGAAGGAAATAGTCGTTTTCAACGCAGGTGTCGCCCTGTACGCTGCCAATGTGGCGAATTCGATGGAAGACGGCATTAAAAAAGCGCGAGTAGCTCTTGAATCAGGAGCGGCCAAGGCGAAGCTGGAACAGTTGGTAACGCTTACCCATAGCCTGAGTGTGGCAGCATGATGAAGCTGCTCAACACCGATGGCGCCTGGCTGGCGATCGGTATCTCGGTCTTTTTTCTGGTGGTGGGGCTGCTGATGAAACGCGTGTTTGTCAATGTGCTGAAAAACAGCGCGCAGCTGCCCGAAGTCACTTCCTCGCCCGCTGAAATGAAACAACATGACTGATATTTTGAACAAAATTGTGGCGGTCAAGCACGAAGAAGTCGCTGCCGCGAAAAGGCGCAAGTCCCTGGCCGATATGCGTTTTGATGCTGAGAGCCGCGTGCTCACGCGCGATTTTGTTGGGGCCATTCGCGCCAAAATTGCCGACGGCAAGCCTGCGGTGATTGCCGAAGTCAAAAAGGCCAGCCCGTCCAAGGGCGTGCTGCGTGAGGACTTCGTCCCGGCCGATATCGCCCAGAGTTACGCCGAATTTGGCGCGGCCTGTTTGTCCGTGCTGACCGACCAGCAGTTCTTTCAGGGCTGTGTCGACTACCTCAAGCAGGCGCGCGCGTCGTGCCCCTTGCCGGTGTTGCGCAAGGATTTCATGGTCGATGCTTACCAAATCTATGAGTCGCGCGCTTGTGGGGCCGATGCCATTTTGCTGATCGCCGCTTGTCTGGATGATGCGCAGATGCATGACTTTGAGCAGATCGCGCGCAGCCTGGACATGGCTGTTCTGGTTGAAGTTCATGATGCGCGCGAACTTGAGCGGGCACTCAGGCTCAGGACCGAACTGATCGGCATCAACAACCGCAACCTCAAGACGTTCGAAGTCTCACTCGATACCACCCTGACACTCAAGCGTGAAGTCCCGCATGGGCGGATTGTTGTTTGCGAAAGTGGTATCCATAGCCGCGACGACGTGCTGCGCATGGGTGCGGCCGGTGTCAATGCCTTTTTAGTGGGCGAGGCGTTCATGCGCGCCAAGGACCCAGGCGTGGCGCTGGCAGCACTTTTTGGGTAAATTCAAGTCTTGTTCATGAATAAGACCCTGGTTGCAGGTCAACTCACCAGTGCCGACTACCTGGACTGGCCGGTGGCCGAGGGTTGGCGCGCGCCAGTGGCGCAGTTCTTTCAGTCGGCAGCGGGCGCGCGCTTGGCAGCATTTTTACAGCAGCGGCTGACCAGTGGTGCCGTCATTTTTCCACCGCAACCGTTGCGGGCGCTTGAGCTGACGCCGCCCGAGACGGTGCGCGTGGTGATCTTGGGACAAGATCCCTACCACGGACGTGGACAGGCTGAGGGGCTGGCCTTTTCGGTGGCGCCGGGCGTAGCGTTGCCGCCATCTTTGCGCAATATATTCAAAGAGTTACAGCGTGATTTGGGTATGCCACCGCCGCCTTTTCCCGTGCCCGGCGGCAGCTTGGCCAATTGGGCTCGCCGTGGGGTGTTGTTGCTCAACACCTGTCTGACCGTCGAAGAGGGGCGACCCGCCAGCCACGCCAACCAAGGCTGGGAGGTGCTGACCGACGCCATTATTGGTCATGTTTCCAGCAGCGTCCAACCGCTGGTATTCATGTTGTGGGGCAGCCACGCCCAGAGCAAACGGTCATTGATTGATGCGAGCCGCCACCTGGTTTGTTGCGCCAACCATCCGTCGCCGCTGTCAGCGCTGAGGCCGCCCGTGCCATTCATCGGCTGTGGGCATTTTTCCCAAGCCAAGGCTTGGCGCGAACAACACTACCCGGCTACCCTGTTCAAATAAACAGTTTGCAAAAACAAGGTCAGGGAGGTAAATAAGTTGCCAACTTCATGGCATAATCCTGCGTTCACCTAGGAGAGGTGGCCGAGTGGTTAATGGCAGCAGACTGTAAATCTGCCCTCTTACGAGTACGGTGGTTCGAATCCACCCCTCTCCACCAGTGACAAGAATTTGTTGTAACGCTGAAGCGTAGGGCGCTGACAGGTTGACCGGTTCAGCTTCGAGGCGGGAGTAGTTCAATGGTAGAACCCTAGCCTTCCAAGCTAATGACGCGGGTTCGATTCCCGTCTCCCGCTCCAGCGTTTGCGTCGGCAGGCATACAGGTTAACGTAGCCCATTTGGCTCAGTGGCAGAGCACTCCCTTGGTAAGGGAGAGGTCCCGGGTCCGATTCCCGGAATGGGCACCACGGTTGCAAGTGGCTTTGGTCAGGTTGTTCTGGTTGAAGCTGGTTTTTTGGTTTGATCGTCTTTTTATTTTCGGAGTCACAAAATGGCAAAAGAAAAGTTCTCCCGCAGCAAGCCCCACGTCAACGTGGGCACCATCGGTCACGTTGACCACGGCAAAACCACGCTGACTGCGGCCATCACCACCGTGCTGGCAGCCAAGTTTGGCG
>Ga0210029_1000340_pt1 | contig 30976 bp, 29 predicted proteins | sample CryGeymeta201521_FD_183985 | JGI IMG/M metagenome (GOLD analysis project Ga0210029, IMG submission 183985) | Groundwater microbial communities from Crystal Geyser aquifers in Utah, USA - Crystal Geyser metaG 2015-21 (SPAdes) (version 2) | ecosystem: Environmental > Aquatic > Deep subsurface >... | reverse complement strand
ATTTATTAAAATGCTGTTTATAAAATTTAATTTATGAAAAAAGATTTATTATTTTACAAAATCATAGCTGTTTTTCTAATTATTACAGTTTCCTTCCTTTATGTTAATCAAGCTAGGGCTAGTATATTTTTCGCATATTTTTTTGCTAATTTCACCACTATTATTATTATTGATTATTTTACCTGTATTATTAATATTCTCTGGGGCGGCTGTGACGATGATGGGGGCGGCGAAGGTGTGACCGGAGAAATTCAGGTTGATGTTAAAGTAAATGATTCTGATGGCCCAATAGCTCTTCAAGCGCCAGCCGACTATATTCTTAAGTGGTCAGCTACCAATGTTAGCGCCTGCACCGCCACTTGGGCAGAAGGAGAAATTGGTCCTCAAGGAACAGTCCAGTATTCAGGCGTTTCAGATATAGGACGGTTTTTCTACACACTTACTTGTAGTGGCGTCAGCGATACAGTAATTGTTGATATTATCGGTCCTCAAGTTAATCTTTTCGGTCCGACTGAAGTTTTAATTCCTGATTCTTTGTATATTAACTGGACATCTCAAAATGTTTCTTCCTGTTCTGCTACTTCCAGTCCCAGTATTTGGACAGGCTCTAAACCTCTTCAGGGCCCGGAAACTATTTACTCAGAAACTAATATTAATAATCGCGGCACTTATGATTTTACTTTGATCTGCTCCGATGATAATAATAATTCCGCTTCAGATAACCACACTGCAACAGTGATACAAGTTCCCCGATGTAGTTTTGCCGCAGATCCTACCTCAATTATCCTACCCCAGTCTTCAACTCTATCCTGGTCTTGTAAATACGCTGACACCTGCTCAATCGACCAGGGCATTGGTTCAGTTAGCAATGTTTTTGGCACCAAAGATGTCAGACCTCCTGAAACCACCACCTATACCTTAACCTGTTCTGGTCTTGATGGCTCAAGATCTTATCAAGCCACGGTTAATGTTGGTTTTACTCCTCGACTACGAGAAGTAATCCCAAGATAAAAAAGGTCGATTATAATAAAATTAAAAGTAATTATGAAAACTAATACTGCAAAAAATTCATTATTGGTTTTGGCGATCGGTATCTTAGCAGCCGCTTCTTTATTGGTTTGGCAAAAAATTCAAGCGGTTGTCAATAAAGGCTTGACTGATAGCCAAAAAGTCAGAGTGGCTGAAGCAGATACCTGTACCGAAAAATCAGAAACTCCTCAGTTCAGCGGTTGCAATTCCATCTTATAAAGTCGCAGCTGCAAAAATTAAATTAATATATTAATATGCAAATTAACTGGCTTGGCGAATTCTTTGTAAAATTTGTCCAACCTCATTCGTATTTATGGGAGGGGATTTGGATTAATGCCGTAACAATGAATGCGGCTAAGTATATTACTCTTGGCGCCTGGATAATCTATTGGCTGTCGTTTTTTTTACTTAAAAAAACAAGCGGTTCGTTCCAAACCCTCCCAACACAAGATGTCAGTGTTACTGATCCTAAAAGCAAAAAACCTCTAATCTGGGTTATTGCCCTTCATTTTATCCTTTATGCTTTTTTATGGCAGGAAATAGGGGGGTTAAAAGACGTTCCAGCCCTATCTAATTCTTTTTATCCGGCCGCTTTTGCGGCAGGAATTATCCTGCTGGCCGGCGGATTAATATTTTCAATTATTTCTAGATATTATCTTGGTCCTAACTGGAGTTTATTAACGATTACCTCAGTAAATCGTCCTTTTATTAAAGAGGGTCCTTATAAATACATTCGGCACCCTATTTATTTAGGATTATTTGTTATTTGGTTAGGAGCTTCGCTTGTGTTTTTTAACTGGATTGGTTTTATTTCAGCTTTTGCCGTTCTTTTACCCTTATTACATTATCGGGCGAGAATAGAAGAAGAAAGCCTCATTAAAACTTTTGGTATTGAGTATCAAAATTATATCAGCTCTACTGGCTTAATGTTTTTCAAGTTTTTTTGAATATTTTAAAACTAATACAATAATTAAAAATATCCAAATCACACTCATAAATCCCCAGTCGCCAACATAACTATAAACAGTGCGCTTGGGATTTATTTCATATTCAATTTTCTTAAAAAGAACCCCTTCTTTGCCATAATCTAATCTCGCTAATATTTTTCCTTTATTATCAATAATTGCCGAAGGTCCCAGCCGGTTGACTCTTATAAGAGGTCGGTTATTTTCAGCGGCCCTAAATTGAGAAATTATAATGTGAAAATTACTAGCTATATTATCGGTAAATATCGCTTCCGAACCGATTGCTAGTAATATATTCGCCCATTTAGAATCTTTTCTTGCCAGTGTTGATTTGTCCACCTCGGAACAAAGCAGATTACTGATTTTAAGGTTGCCAAAATTAATTTTTTGGTCTATTGAGCCGGCTGAGGCGTCAAAAGGAGTGCTGTAAAGCCCTATTCTTTTCGCAAAATTAGGAGTGTAATCCATAAAAGGGAAAAGCGCTCTTTTTTGGTAGTAAGCGATTTGTTTTCCGCCTTGCCAAAAATTATATTCGTTATACGGCTGATTATTGCGAAAGACATTATTCCAGGTAATAAAAACACTATTAGAATCAACGTTTCTTTCTGCCCATTTCCCGAAATTTTCAAAATTTCCAACTATCGCCTCGCGGTCAAAAACCGGAGCTTCTTTTTTTTCAGACAATAAGCCGTTAAAGGGAGAAAAAGGGTAAATAATAAAATCCGGTTTAAAACTATTTGCTGATTTGATTAATTTCTCTAATTTTTCAAAAGAAAATTTATCATTTTGAAACACTCCAAAGGCTCCCTCTCCTTTTCTGTCTTGAATTTGGATAACGGCGAAAGACGCAAAATCGGTCTCTCCCTTTTGATTATCCAAATAAAAATTATTAATTTCATAAATAGCGCCGACAATCAAAAATACCGGCGCAAAAATAAAAATTATTTTTATGGTTGAAAGAAAAAAAGGATGATATGAAGGGTGTCTATTTCGGTCCTTTTCATAAGCCTCAGGATATAATATGTGATATCGTGACCAAAGCAGTATTGAGGTAATGAAAATATTAAACAAAACCACCAAAAAAGAAACAAAAAATACGCTGCCAATACTGGCCAATCTTACCAACGGCGTCTTATGCAAAATATAAGCTAACAAACCAAAATGAAAGCCTGAAAAAATATTATAAATTAGCCATTCAATACTTACCCAAATTGCCGCTCCGATAAAAACATCAACGAGCGAATCTAAACGAAGTTTTCTGTATAAAACAACAGCGGTGCCGGCAAAAACTCCGCCAATAATCACTACTGGAACAAATAACAAACGCACCAGCCAAGTAAATAAATAGGTTTCCGGCAACCAATGAAACTGAATAAGGGTAAAAAATGAAAGTATCGCAGAGAATATTGCGCCCACAAAAAAACCAGCCCCAAAAATTTTATAAAAAGGGGTTTTGTCTGAAAAATTAATAAAATAAAAAAGCGGGACTAGGGCTATCAATCCCAAAAACCAAAAATCAAAAGGGTAAAAAGAAACTACCAATAAAATCGCTGAGAGAAACGGCAAAAATAGCCAATATTTTTCAAAAAAGTTGTAAATATTAGTTGTTTTCACTGAGGTGGCTAACTAAATGTTTGGTTTTAGCGCTTTTGAAAGAAAATTCTTTGACGAATTTTACTTCCGGCGTCAAAAATAAACCTCTATCAGTAACATCTTTCAATTTAGCCGTAGAAGATAAATGCCAATTATTCATAAGATGATTAATTATCGTTTCTTTGACGTTTTCCGGCGGCAAAATTTTCAAAACAGTGGCTGGTTCTATAATTTCAACAACTATTTTAATACCGGATTCGTCGCGGCTTTCATAAAAATGAAGCTGGTATTTGTCACCAGTAAGATGACTTATTTTATTAAAAACCCTTTCTACGTCCTCAATTTTTATTTCTACACCAGCCACCTTCACTTTATCTACGCCCTTTCTTCCAGACCAGGCAAAAATCGGGCCTTTAATGCCGCAACCGCAATTATTACTGACAATTTCAAAGTAATCGCTAGTCCGATAACGAATTAATGGCATTGCTTTGTTGTTGGCATAAGTAATTACTAATTCGCCCTCAATAATTTCTGCCTTAATTAGTGGTGGTTGAAGAACATGAAACCAACTTTTTTCTTCGGCAACAATTTTAGGACAGGGATAAAAGATATACTGACCGATCTCCGCCGAACCGTAAAGGTCGGCGATTTGAGCGTTTGGATAGATTGTTTTAAGCCGATTTCTGTGTGTTGAAGTTAAAGTTTCCGAGCCCAATGCCAATAATTTGATTTTTTTAGGGTCGTAATATTTTCTTAAAAATTCCCCAAACATTAAAGCAATAGTTGGCGTCGCATAAACAGCGTCTGCTCTAATTTCAGCGGCAATTACTGCGCTATTGGCTAAATTTTGATAATCAGCGAAAACCGGAAAAGATTTATTTTTGGATTGAATGCACTGTTGAACAAAAGTGAGGTGGAAGTGTTTATTTAAGGGCGGATGAATAATTAATAATCGTCTTACTCCCAAACTTAAAGTTGGGTCAAAATAATAATCATCAACTCTGGTAAAATAAGTAATCATTGGCCTCCCGCTGCTGGTGCCTGAGGTGTAAGCGACAAACTGAACTTCTTGAGGGTCAATAAAAAGCCGTTCATCCGGTGAAACAGATTCTAATTCCTGACGGGTTAAAAATGGCAATTTATCAAAGTTTTTCGGATTTAAAACATCTTTTTCGTCAAAACCAGCGACTTGATATTTCTTTCTATAAAAATCTGAAAACTGATTATACCAGACAAAAGAAATCAGTTCTCTTATATTTTCTATGTTTTTCTTCATATCACTAATTATAGTATAAAAAAAGAATAAAAAAACCCTGCTCTGTAATTTTGAAATCACAGAACAGGGTAAAATCAATTAGCAAAATACACTGCGTCGGCAATACGATTGGCGACTGTTTTTTTCAAATCTTCCCAGTCTTTAATCTTCTCTTTGTATTCTTGAAACTCTTTTAACTCAATAATCCTTTCTCTGTCTTTTATTGAAACTTTTACCTCTATTGTGTTGCTGGTGTACTGAGTAAAAGGGCCTCCAATCGTTAAGGTAAGCGCATATCTAAGAAACTTGCTGTCTTTGTTGAAATTTAAAACCTCAACAATCAGTTTTGGATTATCTGTGTCTACAACGCTTATTCCTCTTTTCTGAAGCGCCAAAATTATCAACTCCCTAAAACTTTCCAGTTCTTCTTTGTCTACGCTATCAGGACTGACGACTTCAAGATTCAGCGCTTTGTATTTTGTGTAGGGAGAGATTGGATATTCAACTTCAATTTGTCTGTATGTACTGCCGCAGCCAGCCAACCACAACAATATTCCAACCAAAAATCCGACAAAAACCAGCTTTTTCATTCTAACCACCCCCTTTGCTTAGCAATTCGTTCAATTCAATGGTAAGTTCCAGCAAAATTCTTTCTTCATTATTCAGTCTTTCTCCAGACTGATAAAGGGCCTGAGACAGCTGGTTAAACCTTTGCTCGTTTTCCTTGGTTAGATAACTCAGATTCCGTTCAACACGTGCCTTGTCATAGCCCTCAATAATATCTAGAAATTCCCTAATAGTATTTATAGTATCAAGCACCTCTTCTACGAACTTTTTGCCTAAACCAACAAATTGGTCAGTTTTGGCTTTAATTGTAGAATTGTTCAGATTCTTATTCGCTTCGCTTAGTTTTTCATAAGCGCTTTTCAGGGTCGAATAAGAATTAAACCATTCCGCGTTGTACCCCTTGGCTTTTGCGATAAGAGCGTCTGTCCCTTCGTAATCTTTCTTCTGATATTTTTGATGCATCTTCTCAAAAACCGGGAAAAGCTTTTCTTGGTAAACCAGAATGGCATTCTTGTTGCGCTCTACAACGCTTTTAAATACAACGCCGTATTCCTCGCTCGGCATTTGAGAACTTATTTTAAAGTTCTGCAATCTTTCAACAATAACCGGGTTAATCGCTGTCGGTGGATAAGACACCAAATTCGGAGCACACGCACCAACCATTACCAGCAATTCTGCCAAAATCAAAATCAAAAACAATTTTTTCATCACACACCTCCCTTATATTTAATCCCGCAAAGCGGAACGTTATTAAATTACTTGATAAACAGTAAAACCGTTGTTTTTTAAGGTTTTGTTCTGCGTTAAATATAAAACAAACCAAACCGATTTGTCAAGTTTTATAACCGAACGACATCGTAAGTCGCTTATTTGCGCCCTTGACAATTGCGGTTGGTAAAGTCAGAAAAATTTGCTAAAATTAAATAAATGTCCAAAACCAAATTTTTAAAATTGGCTGAAATTTTCTCGCGTTTGGAAAAAACAGCGTCCAGCTTAGCGATGATTGATGTTTTGGCGGATTTTTTCCCGAAGATTTCGCCGGGAGAAGCGAGAATTTCCGCTTATCTTTTGCGAGGCGAAGTCAGTCCGCCTTATGAAGGTTTGGAAATCGGTTTGGCGCAAAAAATGGTAATAAGGGCGATTGTTAAAGCCGAAAATATAAAAACCGAAAAGGTGGATTTTTTATTTAAAAAAACCGGCGACCTCGGCTTGGTAATTGAGAATTTAAGGAAAGATAAAAAAGGCGCCGGCTTGAGGATTGAAAAAGTTTTTGAAAGATTGGTTGAAATCGCCAAAACCGGCGGCCTTGGTTCCCAGGAGAAAAAAATAAATCTTTTGCTTGATTTACTCTTAAAAACTTCCGGTCTTGAAGCCAAATACATCGTTCGGACGATTTTGGGAACTTTGCGTCTGGGAGTGGGGGAAATGATTTTTCTTTACGGTTTATCTAAGGCGTTCGGCGGCGGCAAAAAACAAAAAGAAACCCTGGAATACGCTTTTAACGTTTTGTCGGATTTGGGCGAAGTGGCTTACCTGGTTTCAAAATTAGGCATTAAAAAAATTGCCGAAATCGAACCGAAAATAGGAGTACCTATTCGGATGATGGCGGCCAATCGAATTCAGGAATTAGAGGAGGTCGGCGAACATATCAAAGGAAGCGTCTCGGTTGAGGATAAATACGACGGCGAGAGAATCCAGGCGCATATTAAAAAAAGCGGCGAGATTGTTTTATTTTCAAGGAGGCAGGAAAACATTACTCATCAGTATCCGGATGTGGTTATTGGTTTTAAAAAATCTTTTAAGGCCCGGGAAGCGATTGTTGAAGGCGAGGTCGTTGCTTTTGATGAAGAAAAAAATAAAATGTTGCCTTTCCAGGTTTTGATGTCGCGGCGCCGAAAACATGCCATTGAGGAATATGTCAGAAAAATTCCGGTTCGCTATTTCTTGTTTGACTTATTGTATTTGGACGGCAAAAATTTTCTTAAAAAACCGCTCAAAGAGCGCCGGACCGCTTTGGAGCGTTTTTTTAAAGAAATAGCGCCGGTTAATTTTGGAAGATACATCGTCACAAATAACCCTATCAAAATTCAATCTTATTTTACCGACTCAATAAAAAGAGGGGCTGAAGGAGTGATGATTAAAGACGCGTCAGGCACTTATCGGGCTGGCACGCGCGGCTGGCTTTGGATTAAGTTTAAAAAAGAATACAAAGAAGAATTGGCTGACACTTTTGATTTGGTGGTCGTCGCTGGAATTTACGGAAGCGGCAGGCGGGCGAAGACTTACGGTTCGCTTTTGGCCGCGGCTTACAGCCCCAAAGAGAATAAATATTATTCTTTTACTAAAGTGGGCGTCGGTTTTACCGATGAGATTCTGGCTCGGTTGCCGAAAATGTTTGAGAAATACCGATTGCCGGAAAAATCAAAATTAGTGGAGACAGAAATGGAATCCGATGTTTGGTTTGAGCCGAAAATAATAATGGAGGTTTCCGGTTCTGAAATCACAATTTCTCCGGTTCATCCGGTCGCCAAAGACAAAATTAAAAAAGGCGGCCTGGCTTTGCGTTTTCCAAAATTTTTAAGATGGCGGCCGGATAAATCCGAAAAAGACGCCACCACAGTTAGCGAAATTTACGAACTTTATAAAACCGCTAAAAAGCGTTAAAATATAAAAATGTCTCATTTGATTACCAAAAAAACCTTGGAATATCTGGCGGAATTAAGCAGAATTGAGTTAAAAAAAGAGAACGAAGAGAAATTACTAAAAGATCTGCAAAAAATCTTGGAGTATTTTGAGGAACTTAAAGAAGTGGATACGGAAGATATTGAGCCGACCCGCCTGCCATCGCCTGACGGCGAAGCCGTTGGCGGGCAGGTGACTGGCGGGACTATAGGAAAAAATGTTTTTAGAGAAGACGAACCACCCGCTGCGTTAAGTCAGCGTAGGTCAGCATTGATGGAGGCATTTCCAGAAAAAGAAAAGGGTTTTTTAAAAATACCGCCGGTTTTTGAATAATTTATGGACATTCGCGAATTAACTATTAAAAAATTTAACGAGGGGCTATTAAATAAACAATTTTCCGCTTTTGAAATTACTCAGGCGTTTTTTGATTATATTAAAGAAAAAGACCAAGAAATTGATGCTTATCTGCATTTAACCAAAGATTTGGCTTTGAGCCAAGCCGAACGGGTTGACATTGAAGTGGCTGAAGGGAAAGATTTAGGGATTTTGGCCGGCATACCTCTGGCGATTAAAGATAATATTTTGATAGAAGGCGAGTCCGCCACGGCCGGTTCAAAAATTTTAGCCAATTATCGGGCGGCTTACGACGCCACGGTTATTAAAAAATTAAAACAAGCCGGAGCGATTTTTTTAGGTAAAACCAATTTAGACGAATTTGCCATGGGTTCGTCAACGGAAAACTCAGCTTTTAAAATTACTAAAAATCCTAATGATTTAGAGCGGGTGCCGGGTGGTTCATCGGGCGGCTCAGCCGCGGCAGTTGCCTCTGATATGGCAGTGGCGGCTCTTGGCTCTGATACCGGCGGTTCTATCAGACAACCAGCCGGTTTTTGTGGCGTAGTTGGTCTAAAACCCACCTACGGCGCAGTTTCCCGCTATGGATTAATTGCTATGGCTTCAAGCCTAGACCAAATCGGACCGATTGCGAAAACCATTGAAGATGCCGCAATTTTATTCAAAGAAATTAGTGGTAAAGATGATTTAGATTCTACAAGTATTGATGCTAAATACGGCGATGAACTTTCAAACCCAAAATTAGAAGATATCAAAAAACTTAAAATTGGAATACCGAAAGAATACTTTATTGAGGGTTTGGATAAGAGGGTATCATCGGCAATTGACGAAACGATTAAGTTTTTAAAATCATTAAAAATAGAATTTAAGGAAATTAGTTTGCCCCATACCAAATATGCTTTGTCTTGTTATTACATAATTATGCCGGCAGAGGTGAGCGCCAATTTAGCCCGATTTGACGGCATCAGGTATGCGCGGACTAACGCAGACCATACGCAGACCAACGCGAACGATTTTCAACGTAAGTCCGCGTCAAGTCCGCGTAAGTCAGCGTTAATGGATATTTATTTTGAAACACGGGGCAGGGGATTCGGAGAGGAAGCAAAAAGGAGAATCATTTTGGGAACTTTTGTCCTGTCTTCCGGTTACTACGACGCTTATTATGCTAAGGCCCAGAAAGTTCGGCGCTTAATCAAAGAAGATTTTGACAGGGCTTTTAAGGAAGTTGATGTAATTTTAGCGCCAGTTTCACCCACCCCAGCTTTTAAAATCGGCGAGAAAACCGACGACCCTCTGGCAATGTATTTGTCGGATATTTTCACTATTCCGGTAAATTTGGCTGGCTTGCCCGGCTTGGTCATTCCGGTAAAAAAATATAAAATAGATAGTGGAGAATTACCAATCGGTTTTCAGTTAATCGGTAAACCGTTTCGCGAAGCCGACATTTTAGGAATCGGACAATACTATGAGAAAATTTCTAATTTCTAATATCTAAATATATGATTGCCAATTTTATAAATTTTATTTCTGAAAATTTACTGCTTATCCAGTTTCTTTCCCTTTTTATTTCAGGTATTCTTTTATTTTTTAGTATTTATTTTCTTGTCAAAACCGGTATTGTCGGTCAGGACATTGAACATTATATCGGTGTTTTTACCAGTAAAGACATCTGTAAACGGCGCAGCCTCATGGCCTGGAAGCAAATTCAAAAAAGATTAAAAACAGGAAAGGCAGACCGATTAAAATTAGCCATTCTTGAGGCCGATAGAATTTTAAACGAGATATTAAAAATGGCCGGTTACCCCGGCAAAAATTTAGATGAGCGTTTAGAACAAGCTGATTCGGCTCAAATTTCTAATATTGAAGAACTCCGTCAGGCGCACAAACTAAAAAACCGGCTTGTTTCGGAACCGGATTTTGTTATCATCCGAAATGAAGCCGAAATAATTATTGATATTTATAAAAAGGCCTTTCAGGAATTGAATTTAATTGAGTGATTTATTGTAATTTTATCCTCTGATGTTTTTTCTTGCCGGCTCGTAAAAAAAATTCTCCTTTTTTAAAGTCATTAGCCGTTATCAAAAGATTGGGATTGTCCAATCTTTTTTCGTTTAAATAGCCGCCGCCTTGAATTATCAATCGTCGGGCTTCAGAAACAGATTTAGAGAGCCCGACCATATTAAACAACCTAGAAACCAAAATCCCTTTCTTTAATTGATTTTTACTGATAAAAATCGTGGGAATTAAATGTGTCTTGCCTTTTTCTTTTCCAAAAAGAGTGCGGGAAGCGCTTCTGGCTTTTTCAGCCGCTTCTTCGCCGTGAAGAATTTTTGTCGCTTCAAACGCCAGAATTTCTTTGGCTTTCTTCATTTCAGAACCCTTCAATTTTCCATATTTTCTGATTTCCTCCATTGGCAAAAAGGTAAAGATAGACAAAAATTTTGCCACATCAGCGTCATCGGTGTTAATCCAATATTGATAATATTCATAAGCAGAAGTTTTTTTGGCATCCAGCCAGATGGCTCCCTTTTCGGTTTTGCCCATTTTTTTGCCGGTAGCTGTTTTTATCAAGTGAAAAACAACGCCGTATGCCTCTTTTTTCTCTAATCTGCGGATAAGTTCAACGCCGGCCACGATATTGCCCCATTGGTCGCTGCCGCCCATCTGCGCCAAGCAGTTGTAATGTTTGAATTGATACCAAAAATCATATGCCTGAAGCAGTTGATAATTGAATTCCAAAAAAGACATTCCCTTGGCCAGTCGCGTTTTTATCGCTTCATGAGATAGCATCCGATTAACGCTGAAATGGACGCCGAAGTCGCGAAGAAATTCAATGTAATTGAGCTTAGTCAGCCAGTCGGCATTGTTCAAAAGCAAAGCGCGATTTTTGCTGAAATCAATTATTCGGGAAACCTGTTTTTTGATTGATTGGACGTTATCTTTAATTTGTTGATAGCTCATTATGGGTCTGGCTTTGTCTTTGCCGCTTGGGTCTCCCACCATTCCCGTGCCGCCGCCAGCCAGAAAAATCGGCCGATGTCCGAGTTTTTGTGCGTTAGCCATCGCCATTAACGGAAGTAAACTACCGATATGCAAACTGGAAGCAGTCGGGTCAAAACCGATGTAAAAAGTCAATTTTTGTCTGGAAACCAATTGCCGCAATTGGTTTTCATTAGTAGATTGCTCAACAAAACCGCGTTCTTTTAAAGTGTCATAGAGATTTTTTTGTGTCATTTTAGATTGATTATAAAAGCATTAGCTTCAATAATTTCTTGTTTGTCGCGTCGATGTGAGAAATATTTGTCCTTTTCGCAAAAAGTGCAATCCGGGTGCGTTGTAATTTTTTCCGGTCTTACTCTCGCTCCAATTAACTGGAGCGTTATTATCCCGGCTAAATCCATGAAAATTTTACCGCCCTCAATTATTATACATTCTTTGTAATCTTTTGAGAATAGCTCGGCTCTTTCTTGGGGAACGTCATAGTGACAGCTTTTTATGCCTGGTCCTATCCAGACAATAATGTCAGCCGGATAAGAATTTTTGGCATTAGTTATTAAGCCGTCGGTATCAGGAATACGCGTATCGGAATCAAGAGCGCCTTTCCCTAAGTCGCTATGACATGTCATAGCGATATTTGTGCCATGAACTCCGGCGACGTTCACGAGTCGTTGCGGGTCAATGTTATTTTTCTCAAAAAAAAGAAATCCGATTGGCTCGGACTTTTTCGTTGAGTTTATCAGCGGCAGTCAGCTTGTTATCTGCGTCAATCTGCGATTGTTTGAAAAGCATATCGCCATCGGATTTTTGAGAGAAAATGATGGCGATATTTTTATTATCGAACCAAAGCATATAGGAAAAATTCGTGCGCGGGCGACCGGATTTGAACCGGCGATCTCCTGCGTGACAGGCAGGCACTTTAACCAGGCTAAGCTACGCCCGCGCTTTACATAAATTTTACCTTTTCTTTTTAAATAAATCAAATATTTTTTTACTTCTATCTGCGATTTTACTTGTAAAGTTTACGATCGTAGACTTTACAAGTATTTAATAAACATTCGGGAGAAGTATTATTTCAATCTCTTTACAAGTTTCTTGAATTTCTTGCCTCTATCCGCATAATCCTTGAACATATCAAAACTGGCAGAAGCAGGGGAGAATAGAATATTAACACTTGACCACTGACCATTGACCATTGACTTTAATAAATTTTTGGCGGTTTTATAGGCGAATTGAACACTGGATTTTAAATCTTTTACTAAAACTACTTCTTGTCTCTTATCTCTTGTCGCTTGTCTCTTAATCTTGTTCTTATTTTCGCCGAAGAGGATTACTAATTTCGTGTTGGAATTTTTAAGCGCTTTAGCGAGAGGGGAGTAATTTAGTCCTTTGTCCTTGCCGCCGCTAATTAGGATTTTTGGCTCTTTAAATGCTTTTATCGCCGCGTCTGCGGTCTGGGGATTAGTTGAGGCAGAGTCATTGTAAAACTTTATAAACGCTGATTCATGCTGATTTAGCTGATTTATGCGGATAGTTCGAACTAATTCTAAGCGGTGTTCGTTGCCACGGAAATTTTTGACAACCTTTAGAATTTTTTCTTTCGGGCAGCCGAGCGATAAAGCGACAATCGTGGCCATTACGGCATTCTTCAAGTTATGCTCACCGGGAATCTTTATTATCTCTTTTATTTTATTCTCTAATTCGCGCGAATTAGAGAAGATAGAATCAACCGGTATTTTTTTGCCGCGGCTTTTTTGAGCAATCCATTTACTCCAGCGATTGTCGCTAAAATAGAATATTTTATCGGATTTTTTTTGCCATCTGGCAATATTGGTTTTGGCATCAAAATATTCCCGAAGATTCCTGTGGAGGTCCATATGGTCGGGAAAAACATCCAAAACCACGGCTATTTCCGGCGAAACTCTCATATCCTGAAGCTGAAAACTGGAGAGTTCTAAAATTACAAACGCTGATTTATGCGGATTTGGCTGATTTATGCGGATTTTTGACAAAAGTTCAATTGCCGGTTTGCCGATATTGCCGGCAAGATATACGTTTTTACCGCAGGCTTTCAATATTTTGTAGAGCAGGGTAGCGGTTGTGCCCTTGCCTTTGGTGCCGGTGATGCCGATTATGACCGTTGACTTTTGACCGTTGATTTTTGACCATTCTTCAATTTGTTCAAAAAATAGCTTTATGCTGCTGGAAAATTTGACGCCTTTCCTAATTGCTTTTTGGATTTCGGGCAAATTATAAGGCACTCCCGGCGAGCGATAAACAACGTCAAAAGAGCTTAAATTTTTAAGATAATTTTTATTAAATTTTTTGTCTAAAATAGAAATATCCGCCTTTTTGAATTGCGGAGATTTTTTTAAGTATTTTAAAACAGATTTTCCCTCCCGACCAAAACCTAAGATAGCGATTTTCATAGTCATAATAATAGTTGATTTATGCCAAAATGTGAATATAATTAAAACGCGGGGTGGACCAGTAGTAGGTCGTCAGGCCCATAACCTGAAGAACGCCGGTGCAAATCCGGCCCCCGCAACACGAATTGAATTCGGAGGGCAAATGTCCCTCTGAATTTTTATTTGTGAAATAAATCGAACATGTGATATAATAGAATATAATAATATAACCAGCGGTTTATGGCTAAATTTCAAAAGCGTATATTAGCAAGAAAAATGAGGGGCGAAGGCAAAAGCATAAAAGAAATTGCCCGTTTATTGAAAATCTCCAAAAGCAGCGTAAGCATTTGGTGTCGAGATATTATATTAACGCCCAAACAGATAGGGCGTTTGCATTTACAAATGGTTGTGGGCGGTTATAAAGGAAGATTAAAAGGTGCTCAATTACAGAAAACAAGAAAAGAAATAAAAATTAAAAATTATAAGATATTGGGTGTAGAAAATATAAAATCAATTAAAAATCGTGATTTATTAATGCTTGGCTTGGGATTATATTTTGGCGAAGGTAATAAAATTGGCAACAAATTTCAATTTACAAACTCCAACGCAGACATTATTAGGTTAATAATTTTATGGCTCGAAAGAGTATTTAATATTAAAAGAAAAGATCTTATACTTAATATAATAATTAATCAATTGCATAAATTTAGAGAAAGAGAGGTGAGGGGCTATTGGGTGAAAACTACCCATACTGATATTTATCAATTCAACAAAACTATTTTTATAAAATCTAAAAGTAAAAAAGTATACCAGAATTTAAATGAACACTTTGGGACGCTGATTATAAGGGTAAAAAAGAGCTCAGATTTACAATATAAGATTTTGGGTTTATGCTATGGGATATTGGTAAAAACTGGTATTATAAAGGCTATGTAGTTCAATGGTAGAACACCGCCCTCATAAAGCGGACACGCAGGTTCGATTCCTGCCATAGCTACAAGTATCACTATGGAGAAAGAAATTGAAGAAATTAAAAAAACAGCCTTACGACAATTAGAAGCCGCAAAAAATCCTGGAGATTTGGAGCAAATCAGAATTAAATATCTCGGTCGGAAAGGGGAGTTGACGCAAATTTTGCGCAATCTTAAAAATTTATCAATAGATGAGCGGCGAAAATTAGGTCCTTTGGCTCAAAAACTCAAAAGAGAACTGGAAGAAAAAATTAAGCAGAAATCTCAAGGGTTCTCCGTTTATAATCCATCGTTCAAGGTTTCTCCAATTGATGTCAGCAAACCTGGCAGAAAAATTTCCATTGGTCATCTTCATCCTTTGACAAAAATCGAAGAAGAAGTTTGCCAAATTTTTCTTTCAATGAATTTTTCGGTGGTGGAAGGTCCGGAAATTGAAGATGAATATCATCATTTTGACGCCTTAAATATCCCCAAAGATCATCCAGCGCGAGATGCTTGGAATACGTTTCGGATTAAGAATTCAAAAATATTGCTCCGGGCTCACACTTCTCCGATGCAAATTCGTTATATGGAAACGCATCAGCCGCCATTTCAGATTATTGTCCCTGGCCGAGTTTTTCGCTATGAAGCCACTGATGCCTCCCATGAGACAACTTTTACTCAAGTAGAAGGATTAATGGTTGGCGAAAATATCTCTTTGGCAAATTTCAAGTTTATTATTGAGAAATTTCTTAAGAAACTTTTTGGCGAAAAAACCGAATTTGAGTTGCGGCCGAGTTATTATCCTTTTACCGAACCCGGTGTTGATGTTTATATGAAATGGCGGGGCAGGTGGTTAGAAGTGGCCGGAAGCGGAATGGTTCATCCGAAAGTTTTTGAAGCAGTCGGCTATAATCCGTACGAGTGGCAGGGCTTTGCTTTTGGTTTTGGTCTTAATCGTTTAGCTATGATTAAATACAATATTCCCGACATCAGATTATTCTATTCGGGCGACCTAAGATTCATTCAACAGTTTTAATGACCAAAAAGAAGGAATTATTTTTAGAAGAAGCGGTTCTTGACGACCTGGCTCAGGATTTTAATTCCTTAGAATTGCCGCTTTCCCAAAGGGCCTTTAAATTAGTGGGAGCCGCGGTTTTTTTAATAGCCAGCGTAGTGATTCTAAGAATATTATTTTTAGGCGGCTGGCAGGGCGATTTTTACAATCAGCGGGCATTGATTAATGCCAGTCAGGTAACCGTTAATCGGGCCGAACGCGGCATTATTTTCGACCGATTCAATAAACCGCTGGTCAAAAATCTTCCCAGCTTCCGTTTGAACTTAAATCTGGTTGAGTTGTTTAAAAACAATGAAAATAAACTTCAAACAATAGAAACTCTCCAGCAGGTTCTTAATTTACCAGCCAACTACATAGAAGGCTTGCTTAAAGAAGTTGACTTGGAAAAGCAAAATTCGGTCACTATTGCCAGACAATTAAGCATTGAAGATGTAATTAAAATCAAAAACTTGAATTTGCCGGCGGTTCAAATTGAGGATGATTTTAAAAGGCAATATGTGGAAGGAGAAGTTTTGGCTCATCTTGTCGGCTATACCGGACAGGTTGACAAAAATGACGTAAAAAACATTCCTTCCTTTTCTTTTAATGATGTTATCGGCAAAAGCGGCTTAGAGGCTTATTATGACAAGGAATTGAGAGGAGGGGACGGGGAAACAATAAGTTATCGCAACGTTAAAGGCGAAATTATTGATAATAAATTATTGAAAAATCCGACTCCGGGCTATCAACTTTATTCCACGATTGATACTGAGTTCCAATCGTATTTTTTTAATCGTCTTAAACAAGCCCTAAGTTATTTGGGAAGTCCGGCTGGGGTTGGCATCGCCCTTAATCCTCAAAACGGAGAAATTTTAGCTTTGGTCAGTCTGCCGAGTTTCAACAATAATGAAATTAAAAGCGGAGCCCTTAATAATCCTTATAAACCTTTTTTCAATCGGGCAATTTCCGGAGCCTACACTCCCGGCTCAACCATCAAGCCCTTGGTGGCTTTTGCCGCTTTAAAAGAAAATATTATTACGCCCGATAAAGAAATTTTCTCTCCGGGTTATTTAGAAATTCCCAATCCTTATTATCCTGACAAGCCCTCCCGTTTTCTTGATTGGAAACCGCACGGCTGGGTTGATTTGTATTCAGCCATTGCTCGCTCGTGTAATGTTTATTTTTATACTGTCGGCGGCGGCTATGAGGATATCAAAGGACTAGGAATAGACAGGTTGAAAGAATATTGGCAGAAGTTTGGATTAGGCAGAAAGACCGGCGTTGATTTACCCTCGGAAAATGGCGGTTTTCTGCCAGATGCTCAAACAAAGGAAAAAAATAGAGGGGAAATTTGGCGAATAGGCGACACCTACAACGTAAGCATCGGCCAGGGAGACCTTTTAGTCACGCCGCTTCAACTTATTAATTACACTACCGTAATTGCCAACGGAGGCAAAATTTACCGACCCTTTATTGTTAAAAAAATTGCGGCTGAAGACGGAAAGACAATTAAAGAAATAAATTCCCAAATTATTGAAGATTATTCATCAAATATTGAAATTATAAAAGAAATTCAACGGGGAATGATTGATGCCGTAAAAAAGCCCTATGGTACCGCCTATCTTTTGGCGGATTTACCAGTTTCCGTGGCCGCTAAAACCGGCACGTCTCAGATTGAAAGCAATACAAAAATCAACGCATTTTTTGTCGGCTATGCACCGGTTGAAAATCCGGAAATAGCCATTTTGGTTTTGGTGGAAAACGCCCGGGAGGGTAGCTTAAATGCCGTGCCGGTGGCAAAAGACATTTTAAATTGGTATTATTACAATAGATTAATTAAAAGTTTATAAACCTTATGAACAGCGAACTACGACAAGACCTGGTTTCCGGCGATTGGATTGTCATTGCGTCGGGTCGGGCAAAAAAACATCTTCAATTATTAAAAAAAACAGGAAAAAGAAAAAAAGCGCCAATTTCGGGCTGCCCCTTTGAAAATCCCGTTAAAAACGGCAATAAACCGATTCTTTTATATGGGAGGAAAAATGAAGGAAAAAAGAGGAAAGAAAGAGATTGGCAGGCGATGCTCATTGAAAATAAATATCCGGTTTTTACTCACGAGAACGTTTGCGGCAGAAATTTTAAGCATGGTCCTTATTCGGTAGTGGAAGGAATTGGTCATCATGACATACTCATCACTAGAGACCATAATGATAATTTTTCCCACCTCAACAAAGATTCGGCCAATTTGGTTTTTCAGGCATTCCGCGACCGATATCTGATGCTTTATAACGATCCCTGTCTTAATTACATTTCCATTTTTCAAAACCGGGGACCGAAAGCCGGCGCCACCATTTATCATCCTCATTATCAGATAATCGCTTTGCCTATTATCCCGCCTGATGTCGGACATTCTCTTTCCGGTTCGGCTCGTTATTTTAAAGAATTTAAAAAATGCGTCCACTGCACCATGATTAAATGGGAGAAAAAAGAGAAAAAAAGAATCATTTATGAAAACAGAGGAGCAATCGCTTTTACTCCTTTTATCTCCCGCGAACCGTTTGAATTGAGAATTTTTCCCAAAAAACATCTGCCTTATTTTGAAAATACTTTGGACGAGGATTTAGAATGGGTGGCTGACGCTTTACAAAAATCTTTATTAAAAATTGAAAGAAAATTAAATGATCCGGATTATAATTTTTTCATTCACACGGCGCCCTTGAAAGACAAACAAAAGTACAAAAATTACCACTGGCACATTGAAATTCAGCCGAAAATCAGCATTTCCGCCGGATTTGAATTGGGAACCGGCATTGAAATTACGGTAGTTGACCCGGATGAGGCGGCCAAGATTTTAAAATCTTAATTCAGAATTTAGGATGCAGAATTAAGAATTGCCGAAATTCTAAATTCTTAATTTTGAATTCTTAATTAGCGAGCGAAGCGAGCTTATGGTTTCAGCGCTTTTGGGAGCAGTTTCAATTCTTATTTTATCAGCAATTGAAAACACCGGTTATCTTGGCGTTTTTTTCCTGACGGCGTTGGAAAGTGCGAGTATTCCCGTCCCTTCGGAAATTATTATGCCGTTTTCGGGATTTTTAGTGACGACCGGCCGCTTTTCTTTATGGTTGGTGATTTTTTGGGCCACAGTGGGCAATCTTTTGGGTTCTCTGGTTTTGTACATAATTGGCTGCTACGGCGGCAGACGATTTATTTTAAAATACGGTCGATATTTCTTTTTTAGCGAACACGAATTGAACAAATCAGACGAATGGTTTAAAAAATACGGTTCGCCGGCGATTTTTTTGGGTCGCATGCTGCCGATTGTACGCACCTATATTTCATTACCGGCCGGCGTGACCAAAATAAGTTTGCCTAAATTTTTAATTTACACGTTTACTGGTTCTCTTCCTTGGAATTTTGCGCTCGCTTATATCGGAGTGGCGCTGGGCCAGAATTGGAAGGGGATAGAAGTTTATTTCCGAAAATTTGATTATTTGATTTTGATATTGATTTTAGCTGGGATCGGCTGGTGGTTGTGGAGACATTTTAAAAACAAATCTTCCCATAGAGATTCATCTACAGATTTGCTTGGAACGAATTAAAAAACGGCTAACGCTACCGCATGCGGTAGCGTTAAGATACTCTTGGAAAAGGATAATCTTGGAAAAAGATAATCTTGGGGAAAGGATGATTATGGGAAAGATGCTCTTGTAGATTCGTCCAGAAATTCGTTCGGAGCGGATTAAAACATATCTCATAACACTACCGCATGCGATAGTGTTAGGCAGAGCTGTTTCTATTATTTGACCAATACATTTGCTATACATTTGCTATAATATTAACAATCATCTGACCAACAAAGTCCTCTATTCAATACTACCGCATGCGGTAGTGATAGACAGAGAGAGATGCCAATCATTTAATAAATAACGGAATAATTTGATAAATTCATTATTATTTAGCATGAAAGAACTTTCTAAATTTAAATCAAGAAAAGAATGGGAGAAATTTATCTGGGGAAAATTTTTAAAAAGTATTAAAGACATAGATTCAAACAAAGGGTTAGGGAAATTGCTGGATTCTGTCTTAAGCGAAAATGAAAAACGATTGATTATTAAACGAATGGTAGCAATTTCTTTAATTAGGCAAGGGAAAACCTATAAAGAAATCGGAGAAATTTTATGGCTTTCGCCGAGCACTATCAGTTCAATTAAGAAAAGTTTAAAAAGCGGCCTATTTTATCAAAGCCGTCGGGATATAGACAAAAAAAGAAAAAAACAGAAGCGAGATTTAAAAGAAAAAGCGATTCCAGCGCTGACAATTTTTGATTACTGGCTTAATTTTCCCTTGCCGCCAATGACTGGCAGAGGCCGCTGGAAATTTTTAAATTATCAAGGATAAATAATAAATACTACCGCATACGGTAGTATTTATATGTTGGTTGTATTAATTATAATGAAAAAACATTGGTTGAGATAGCACCCGAAGCATCATTATGAGGATTTTACAAAAATCGATGCTTCGGTGTTTGCTAATCTCTGTATTCTGGCCCAAAGGGTGGCAGCCATTTTTTTAGGGGAAGGCAGTTTCCCCAGTATAAGATTTGTCATTTTGCAGGGCAAGGAAGCCGGGGCCACGAAGAAACATTCTCACATTCATATCATTCCCCTTAAAAAGGACGAACCACCTCCTCTTCCCCGCGACCCAGGAAAACCAAGGCGGGAGGTTGCTCCGGAACAAATTGTCAAGTTCCGGGAATTGTTCAAAGACTTTTCTTCGGTTTGAAATCCGATCTTATTACCGAACAGGCCCTGGCTTTGCCATGGCCTGTTTTTTTATCCAAAAATTGGGTATAATAAAATTAGATTAATATAATTATGAAAAAAATCATAATCTTTAACTGGAAAATGAACATAGCGGATTTTATCCGAGTGAATAAGAACAACAAGATTGAAATAGTGGTTTGCCCTCCTTTTACACATCTTGAAAAAGTAAAGAATTCATTGTCCTCAAAAATCAAACTTGGCGCCCAAAATTGCTTTTGGGAAAACCGGGGCGCTTATACCGGAGAAATTTCTCCAAAAATGCTCAAAAATTTGGGTGTGGAATATGTTATAATTGGACATTCCGAACGCCGAAGGTATTTAGACGAAACCGATGAAATGATAAATAAAAAAATTTTAGCGGCTTTGAAAGCGGGATTAAAAGTAGTTTTATGTGTTGGCGAAGATTTAGCCATTCGCCGCCGCGGCAAAAAAGCCGTTGAGAATTTTATTGAAAAGCAATTAGAAAAAGATTTAAGGGGATTGTCAAAAGTCAAAAGTCAAAAGTCAAAAGTTATCGTGGCTTACGAGCCGGTCTGGGCAATTAGTACGAGCAAAAGCGGTCATTCTGACACTCCGGAAGATGCCTTGGAAATGATAAAATACATTAAAAAAATACTAAAAGCTAAAAACTTAAAGCTAAAAGCTAAAATAATTTACGGCGGCTCGGTTGATTCCAAAAACATCGCTGACTTTCTGAAATATAAAGAAATCGACGGCGCTTTGGTAGGCGGAGCGAGTTTGAAGCCGAAAGAGGTTAGAAAAATTATGTTAATTTTTTTAAAATTGTAATAATTGAAAGGTCGCAATAATAAAAAAAAACAAATTATGCCAAACGATAATCAAAAATTAAAAAATATCGCAGTTGTTGTTTTTCTTGTTTTTTTGATGGCGACGGTTGTTTATTCAATTTTCTTGGGACCGGCAAAGAAATTTACTGATTCTATAAGGCCGGCAAAAACCGTGACGGTTTCAGCTGAAGGAAAGGTAATAGTTTCGCCTGATATTGCCAAAATTTCTTTTGCGGTTATTTCCGAGGGGCTAAATCCGAAAACCATTGCCCAAGAAAACATCAAACAAATGAACGCCGCCATTGATTATATCAAGTCCAAAGGAATTGAAGAGAAGGATATTAAAACAACTCAGTATAATCTCAGCCCGCGTTATGAATACGACGAGAAGACCAAAAAGACCTTTATCAGCGGTTATACTTTGACTCAAAATGTTTTGATTAAGGTAAGAGATTTAAACAAAGTGGCCGAGGTTGTCGCTGGTTTGCCGGAATTGGGGATAAACAGAATTGAATCAATTTCTTTTGAAGTTGATGAACCTGAGAAATATTTAGCCGAAGCCAGAAATCAGGCATTTGAAAAAGCCAAAAAGAAAGTCGAGGAGATGGCAGTCAAAAACAATGTCAAACTTGGTGAAGTGATTGATTTTTCTGAATGGGGCCCAATAACGCAGCCTTATGAGAGCTTAAGAGCCCTGGGAATGGGAGGAGAAGCAGCAGCTCCGCAAGCTTTGCCTCAGATTCAGCCTGGCAGCGAAGAGGTGACGGTTCAAGTAAGCGTGACTTATGAGATTAAATAAGAAAGCCATTAGTGTTATAATTATTTTAGTATCGTTGGCCACGGTTGTTGTGATGTCAGGCTTGAATTTTATCATTCCTTCGGAAACGCGGAAAGTCGCGGATCAAGGCGCGGATAAACGCGGAGACATATCAGCTTCTATGAACAAAATTTTTCTCACAACTAAGGACGGAATAAAAATTGCCGCTAATTTATACTCGGTGGAGCCAGCTCGCGGCTGGTTGGTTTTAGTTCATATGATGCCGGCTGCCAAAGAATCGTATCGGGAATTAGCGCAAAGATTTCAGAATTTGGGCTATGAAAGCATTGTCATTGATTTGCGAGGACACGGCGAATCTGATGGAGGTCCAGATGGCTATCTAAACAAGGATTTTGACCATAAAAAAAGTATTTTAGATTTGGAGGCAGCGGTTAATTACTTGATTAACAACCGGCAGGCAACTGCCGATAAAATTTCTTTTATCGGCGCCTCAATTGGCGCCAACCTTTGTCTTCAATATATTGTTGAGCATCCGGAGTATAAGACGGCGGTTTTGCTTTCACCAGGCTTAAACTACCGGGGGATAAAAACCGAGCCCCTAGTAAAAAATCTCAAAGCCGGACAAAAAGTATTTTTTGTCTCCAGTCGCGATGACCCTAATGCCGAAAATAACGTTGAAGAGAATCAAAAACTTTATGATTTAGTGCCAAATGGAGTAGAGAAGGAAATTAAAATTTATGACATTGCTGGCCACGGCACGGATATTTTGAAAAATCAGCAGGAACTGATGAGTTTGATAATCGAGTTCATAAAATGATAACAAAAAAAGATTACCTTCTTGTTTCTATTATTGGTTTTTTCTTTGGGCTGTTGCTTCTACCGGTTTTAAATAATATAAAACTTCCTTTTGCGGAGATAACTTTTAGCAACGCCTTTTTAATTGTTGTCGGATTTGTGATTTTCGCTAATTTCGCTTTATGGCTTACTTCTTTGTTAAGCCGTTTATTTCCGGTTTTATTACAGATTGCTAAATTCGTAGCGGTCGGCGGCCTCAATACTCTTTTGGATTTGGGTATTTTAAATACTTTGATTTTTTTAAGTGGTATTGCCGTGGGCTGGTGGTATTCAATATTTAAGGGAATTTCTTTTATTGCTGCCGTTATCAATAGTTATTTTTGGAATAAACATTGGACTTTCGGCGTTTCAGACAGCGCTAATATAAAAGAATTCAGCCAGTTTATGGCAGTCAGTCTTGTTGGTTTCGCAATTAATGTCGGCGCCGCTTCTTTATTGGTTAATTTTATCGGTTCGCCTGAGAGTATCTCTCCGGAGCGCTGGGCTAATATTGGCGCTTTGTCAGCGACGATAATTTCTTTAGTTTGGAACTTTGTAGGATATAAATTTATTGTATTTAAAAGATAGAAGCGAAAGGGTGCGAATATCAACGCAAATTTATGCGAAATGTTTTCGCGTAGGTATTCGCGTAAATTCGCTTCTATTATTATGTTTGAAGAAAAAATTCCATTATCAAAATACAGCAATTATAAAATCGGCGGACCGGCCAGATATTTTTTTGAGGCAAGAAGTGTAGAAGAAATTATCAAGGCCGTCGATAAAGCGCGTCGGATGAAGTTGCCGGCTTTTATCCTGGGAGCGGGCACGAATATTTTATTCAGCGATGAAGGTTTCGACGGGCTGATTTTAAAGCCCAGTATTCAATTTATTGAAAGAGAAAATAATGTTCTAAGAGTCGGCGCCGGTGTTTCAGTTACTCAATTACTCAATGACTTAATGACTAAAGGCCTAGCCGGCTTGGAATGGGCAGCTGGCTTGCCAGGAACTCTTGGTGGCGCCATTCGGGGTAATGCTGGCGCTTTTGGCGGAGAGATAAAGGATATTATTAAAGAAGTGGTGAGTTTGGATATCTCAAAACCAGGCGGAGAAATTATCAAAAGAAATAATCAAGATTGTGATTTTGGCTATCGTTCCAGTGTTTTTAAAGCCAATAAAGGAAGAGAAATTATTATTGAAGCCGCTTTAATCCTAAAAAAAGGGGACAGAAAGTTAATGCAGACAATTATTGAGGAAAATATTGATTACCGCCAGCAAAAACAGCCCTTAGAGCATCCCAATATCGGCAGTATTTTTAAAAATGTCAGCCTCAAAAAAGTGGCTAAAAATCAACATAAAAGCTTCGAATCAGTTATTAAAAACGACCCTTTTCCGGTAATTCCAGCCGCTCATTTGATTTCTGAGGCAGGACTTAAGGGAATTTCTTATGGGGGGGCAATGATTTCGTCAAAACACCCGAATTTTATCGTTAATGTCTTGGCTGCCACCGCGAAAGATATCAAAAATTTGATTCAGTTGGCAAAAAAAGAAGTGAAGAAAAAGTTTAACATCGAGTTAGAAGAGGAAATAGTCCGTCTTTGAGTTATCCACAGTTGCAATTAATTTCATTTATTCTAAAATTAAAGTAGCGAAACGTATTAAATGTCAGCGTGATTGGATGGTCGACAATCAAACGTTGACTATAAAAATAATTCTTTATTTGTAAATGCTAAAAATATTATAAATAAGGCGTTTACAAAATGCCAAAATGGCAAAGAAAAAAGGAGGTAAAAAAAAGAGATAAATTTTTTCCCCTCTTTCCCCACTTATTGAAAAGTTAAGAAAGAGGGGTTTTTTATTTATGACGCGGATAGACGCGGATATTATTATAGATTATAATTAATGGCATGAAGATTAACATTAAAGCCACCAATTTAGAATTAACGCCAGCGATTCGTCAGTATATAGAAATCAAAATCGGTTCTCTTGACCATTTTCTCCGACATTTTGTCGGAGTCCGACCTTGCGTCGGACTTAAAAGATTTGAAAGCAAAAGCGAAATTGAAGTTTTTGTAGAAATAGCCAGAACTACCAGACACCATCATAAAGGCAATATTTTTTATGCCGAGGCAATCTTCTCACTTTGCAAAAAAATTTTAAGAGCCGAACATTCAGATTGGGATATTAGAGTGGCGATAGATAAAGTTAAAGATAAGTTGCAACAGGAAATAAAGAAATACAAAGAGATAAAAATAGAGAAATGTAGAGAAACATAGAGAGAAAGATGATAAAATTTTTCAAAAAATTTTTCGGCCAATACAATTTTGAGCCGCTAATAAAAAAAATTAATTCTTTAGAACCGGCTTTAGAAAAGCTGACAGAGGAGGAGCTTAAAAAAGAAAGCGAAAAATTAAAAAAAACTTTTCAGGAAAAAGGGAATTTAGACGAGATTTTGCCCGAAGCTTTTGCCTTGGCGCGGGAAGCGGCCAAAAGAACTTTAAATCAGCGGCATTTTGATGTCCAACTCATCGGCGGCATAGTTTTGCATCAAGGAAAAATTGCCGAGATGTTGACCGGCGAAGGAAAAACTTTAGCAGCCACAGCTCCGGTTTACCTTAACGCTTTAAGCGGCAAAGGCGTTCATGTCATTACTGTCAATGATTATTTGGCTCGCCGCGATGCGGTTTGGATGGGACAAATCTATTACGCATTAGGGATGTCGGTTGGTTGTTTAACGCACGAAACAGCATACTTGTATGACCGAACATACAATAAAGAAATTTCCAATTTCTCCCGCAGTGCGGGATCCCGCCCAGCGGGACAATTTCCAATTTCCAATGACGATAAAGACAAAGAACGAGACACATTGGGTAGTTTTAAAGTTGTTCAGGAATTTTTGCGACCGGTGCCAAGAAAAGAGGCTTATTTGGCTGACATTACTTACGGCACCAACCATGAATTTGGTTTTGATTATCTCCGGGATAATTTAGCTTATCGGTCTGAAGACCAAGTCCAAATCCGCGTGAATCCGCGTTCCAATCAGCGTGAATCCGCGTTCTATTATGCCATTATTGACGAGGTTGACAGTATTTTAATTGATGAAGCCCGAACGCCTTTGATTATTGCCGCTCCGGATACCGAATCCAGCGATTATTACCGGATTTTTGCCAAAGTGGTCAGCCGGCTTTCCGAGAACGAGGATTATTTAGTTGATGAAAAATTAAAAACAGTCAGCATTACTGACCAGGGTATTGATAAAGTTGAGAAAATGCTAAAAATCAAAAACCTTTACGGACCGCAAAATTTCCGGCTGGTCCATTATTTGGAAGAATCTTTGAAAGCCAAAGCATTATTTCATCGGGACAAACAATATGTGGTAAAAAACGGCGAAATAATCATTGTTGATGAATTTACCGGCCGCTTGATGTATGGCCAAAGATATTCTGCTGGTTTGCATCAGGCCATTGAGGCCAAAGAGGGAGTGGAAGTCAAACAGGAATCGCGAACTTTTGCCCAAATCACTATCCAGAATTATTTTCGTTTGTATGAGAAAATTGCCGGAATGACTGGTACGGCCCAGACTTCAGCCGAGGAATTTCATAAAGTTTATAATCTTGAAGTAGTCAGCGTTCCACCGAACAAGCCGATGATTAGAAAAGACTACCCTGATGCTATTTATAAAAATCTTGAAGCCAAATATCGGGCAGTGGTTGAAGGGGTAAGAAAGCGTCACTTATTAGGCCAGCCGATTTTACTGGGCACCGCTTCAATAACGCATAATGAACTTGTGTCTTCTTTATTAAAACAAGCTAGCATTCCTTATGAAGTTTTAAATGCCAAGAACCATGAACGTGAAGGAGCGATTATTGCGCAAGCCGGAAAATTAGGAGCGGTCACCGTAGCCACCAATATGGCTGGCCGGGGCGTTGATATTATCCTCGGCGGCAACCCTCCTGAGCTTGTCGAAGGACAAAAAGTCAAAGAATTGGGCGGACTTCATGTTATCGGCACGGAAAGGCACGAGGCGCGCCGGATTGATAATCAGCTCCGTGGCCGCGGCGGCCGGCAGGGCGACCCGGGTTCTACCCAGTTTTTTCTTTCTTTGGAAGATGATTTATTGCGGATTTTCGGCGGCGAAAAAATCAAATCTTTAATGGAAACCTTTAATCTTCCAGAAGACCAGCCCATTGAATCGTCATTAGTTTCCAGAGCTGTCAATGAAGCCCAGAAAAAAGTTGAAGGTTTTAATTTTGACTTGCGAAAGCATTTATTGGAATACGACGATGTTTTAAACAGACAGCGAACTGCTTTTTATAAAAAGCGGCAGGAATTCTTGGAGAAACTAGAAGCGGATATCCGCGGATCTGATAATAGTATAGAAGCGGATCAACGCGGATATAAAATGCAACCTTTGACAATGCTGGATATTTTATGGATGAATCACTTGGAAAATATTGAAGCCTTGAGAGATGCAGTGGGAATGCGGGCTTATGGTCAGCATGACCCCTTGGTGGAATACCGCCGGGAGAGCTACATTTTATTTAAGGAAATGATGGAAAATTTTGACACTTGGCTGCGCCAAACGCAGATAAGCGCAGATAACAAGCAGATAGGCGCAGAAATTCAAACTTCAAAAATTGAAACCCCTCGTCAGCCCGCATATGGCAAAGTCGGGAGAAACGATCCTTGTCCGTGCGGAGCGAAAAAGCCAGACGGCACGCCGATTAAATATAAGCGATGTCACGGATTATAAAAACAATATGCCCTTGTCATAGGTACCGAAAACCCTTGTTTTTATTATAAAATTTTGTTAAAATGAAAGTACCCAAAAGCGGGTATTTTGTTTTATATGCCTAAAAAAGTTAGCAAAAAAGCAGCTAAAAAAGCGATTAAAAATGAGCCGGTGGTTACTGCCTCGGACCAAAATTTCAATAATAAAGCCTCGGCTTCCTATGAAGCTAAGGATATTTATGTTTTGGAAGGTTTGGAACCGGTCAGAAAGCGGCCGGCAATGTATATCGGCTCAACCGGTCCTGATGGCTTGCACCACTTAATTTACGAATGCGTTGACAATTCAATTGACGAGGCAATGGCCGGTTTTGCCAAGAATATCAGGATTGAACTTTTTAAAAATAATCAAGTGGCGGTGACTGACGACGGCCGGGGCATTCCGGTTGATATTCATCCTCAGACAAAAAAATCAGCTTTGGAAACCGTGATGTGCACCTTGCATGCTGGCGGCAAATTCGGCGGCGAATCTTATAAAGTGGCTGGCGGACTTCACGGGGTCGGCGTCTCAGTGGTTAATGCTCTCTCTAAATGGATGCGGGCTGAAGTTTGTCGCGACGCTAATCTTTATTCTCAGGAATATGAGAGGGGAAAGCCCAAATATAAAGTCAGAAAAGAAGAAAAATGTGAAAAAACCGGTACTAAAGTAATTTTCCAGCCAGACCCAGAAACTTTTTCCAAAATTGAGTTTGACCGAAAAAGAATTTTAGACCATCTTCGGCAGCAGGCCTTTTTGACCAAAGGGGTTAAAATTGAATTTATTGACTGGCGGGAATCCGTGCCGTTCTATTATGCTTTTTGTTTTGAAGGCGGACTTTTAGCTTTTATCAGTTATCTTAACCGCTTTAATCAGCGAATTCAGGACGAAATTTTTTATACTCATAAAACCTATGAAAATATTGAGGTGGAGGCCGCCTTTGTTTATAATCAAGAAATCGAAGTTCAAGAAATAAGTTTTGCCAATAATATTTATACGCCGGATGGCGGAATGCATCTGACTGGTTTTCGCTCGGCTTTAACCAGAAGTTTAAACGACTACGCCCGGGCTAATAGTTATCTCAAAAATTCCGATGAAAATTTAATCGGCGACGATATCCGGGAGGGATTGGTGGCAATTGTCTCGGTTAAATTAAGAGAGCCGCAATTTGAAGGCCAGACCAAAGCCCGTTTAGGCAATCCGCCAGCCCGGACCGCGGTTGAAGTCGTGGTTTCCGAAACTCTGAAGGAATTTTTAGAGAAAAACTCCAGCGAAGCCAGAGCGATTATTGAAAAATGCCTCTTGACTGCTAAAGCCCGGAAAGCCGCCAAAGCGGCCAAAGAAACCGTTTTGAGAAAAGGCGTTTTAGAAGGAATGACTTTGCCGGGAAAATTAGCCGACTGCTCGTCCCGCGACCCTGAAGAGTCGGAGTTGTTTATCTGCGAAGGCGACAGCGCCGGCGGTTCGATGAAAAGCAGCCGCGACCGCAGATTTCAGGCAATTCTGCCTTTGCGGGGAAAAATCTTAAACGTGGAAAAAGCCCGAATAGATAAGATGCTTTTAAACAAAGAAATCCGTTCATTGGTGATGGCTATTGGCACGGCCATTGGCGATGAATTTGATATTTCTAAAATCCGTTATCACCGAATTATCATTGCCACTGACGCTGATGTGGATGGCGCCCATATTCGGACGCTCCTTTTGACGCTCTTTTACAGGTATTTCATTGAGATAATTGAAAACGGCCATCTTTATATTGCTCAGCCGCCGCTTTACCGAATCCAGACTGGAAAAGAAATAAAATATGCGTATAATGATGCGGAAAAGGAGACGATTATAAAAGAACTGTCAAAAAGCGAGAAACGGCAATTGACCAGTATCGGCATTCAGCGCTATAAAGGTTTAGGCGAGATGAATCCCGAGCAACTTTGGGAAACCACAATGGACGCCGAGAAGCGGACTTTAAAGCAGGTAACTATTGAAGATGCTCAGGAAGCGGAAAGATTATTTGATATTTTAATGGGAGAAGCGGTCGAGCCGCGAAAACATTTTATTCAAAGTCAGGCAACAATGGTGAAAAACTTGGATATCTAACTATATGTTGAACAAACTCAAATCCTACATTAAAGAATCATATTCCGAGTTTCGCCGGGTGAATTGGCCGACCCGGGCCGAAACCATTCGTTTGACATTAGTTGTTATTATTCTGTCTATCGGTGTAGCAATTTTTTTGGGTATTTTGGATTTGGGATTTACATATTTGTTGGACAAATTCCTTATATAATTTAAAATTCAAAAATCAAATTTTTAAATCTGTCCCCAAGGGATACCTAAATTTTACATTTTGATATTTACATTTTAAATTTAAGCAAATATGGAACAAACAAAAGAGAAAAAATCACCTGCATCCACCCCGAAAGAAATTAAGAAAAAGGGAGAAAGACATTGGTACGCGGTTCACACCTATTCTGGCTATGAAGATGCGGTGGCTCGCTATTTGTGCCAGAGGGTTGACTCTTTGGAAATGCACGACAAAATTTTCAATGTTTTGGTTCCTAAAGAGAAAAAAGTTAAAATAAAAAATGGTAAGCGCAAGACAGTAGAAGAAAAAATTTATCCCGGCTATGTTTTGGTTGATATGATTATGGGCGAGGATTCCTGGTATGTAGTCAGAAACACGCCCCGGGTAACCGGTTTTGTCGGCGCTGATTCAACTGAACCTACTTCGCTTTCCAAAGAAGAAATTGAGGCCTTAATGGGTCGGATGAAAGGCGAGGAGACCAGATTTAAAGTTGAATTTCGGATAGGCGAGACAGTCAAAATTATTGACGGACCTTTCAAGGACTACGAAGGAAAAGTCGCGGCCATTGACGAAGAACACGGCAAAATTAAAATAATGGTGCCGATATTTGGAAGAGAAACAACAGTTGAGTTAGATTCCTTACAGGTACAAAAGATTTAAAATGCCAAAGCCAATTAAAACAATCGTAAAATTACAGATTCCTGCTGGCGCGGCCAATCCAGCCCCTCCGGTCGGTCCTGCTTTGGGCCAGCACGGCGTTAATATCGCCCAATTTTGCCAGCAATTTAATGAAGCCACTAAAGATATTGCTGGCGACATTATTCCGGCC